>OLZG01000009.1_pt1 | contig 141737 bp, 123 predicted proteins | sample 1644401 | NCBI WGS metagenome assembly OLZG01 (sample SAMEA103958119, study PRJEB25191) | human gut metagenome | biome: human-associated habitat [ENVO:00009003]; feature: intestine environment [ENVO:2100002]; material: feces | place: Germany | collected 2013/2015
CGCCTGTGGTGATATCGAGTTTTGAAACTGTCGGAGCAACAGGTGTATATTTTTTCGACCAGCCTGTCGAGTTAAATCCGCTGACGGTGTTGCCGTTTTTGTCAATACAACGGATTGTATATGTTTCGGTTTTATTCGGTACTACTCCCGAATCGGTGAACGATGTGGCTGTTGTGTCTTTAAAGCGTTTCCAACCACCAGATACAGGCTTGTAATAAAGTCTGTAGCCGTAAGCGCCGTCAACCTTGTTCCACGAAATCTTGATACCGCCTGTTGTGTTTGAAAGGCTTGTAATTTGCGGAGTGGGAAGATTTACGGTGACCTTGCAGTTCGCTGTTTTTCCGTTTGAAGTTTTTACCGTGATTGTTGCAGTACCTGACGCTTTGGCGGTTACTTTACCGTTGCCGTCAACAGTCGCAACACTTGTGTTAGAACTGCTCCAAGTGTAAGAAGTCGCAGCATTTGACGGTGAAACTGTCTTTGTAAGAGTATAACTCTTTCCGACATCTAAAGTTAATGATGTTTTGTTTAATGATACAGAAGTTGGTTCGGAAACATCAAGTGCAATAAATTTAAACCCATTTTCTTTTGCATATTCTTCTGCGGATGTGCCTCTGTATCCCTTAATTGTAAAATCGGCAATTTTTATATAGTTATTATCACTATCTCTATAATATCCCATTGCCTTACCTGCTGTTTTGACAATTGTTTTAACACTTTTGGGTATAGTAATACTTTTTAGTTTTGTACAACCCATAAACGCTAATGGATAAATTTCTGTAACAGTATTTGGTATAGTAACACTTTCAAGGTTAACGCAATTTTCAAAAATCGCTTGCACAATAGTTGTTACACCATTTTCTATTACAACACTTTTAAGATTTGTACATTCTGCAAAAGTGCTACCTGTAGTCTGTGCACTAAGTTTAGCACCTCCAGGTATGACAATATTATCAAGACTAGTACAACCATAAAAAGCAGCATCTCCAATATAGGTTACACTATTAGGTATAGTTATATGTTCAAGCTTAGCACAATCGTCAAAAGCTTCCCCGCCAATATATGTGATACTATTAGGTATATTTATATGTTCAAGTTTAGTACAATCATGAAAAGCTGCCCAATCAATGCATGTGATACTATTAGGTAAAGTTATATTCTTTAAATTTAAGTTTTTTGAAAAAGCCCTCTCCCCTATTTTACAAACCTTATAGCCATAAATAGTTGACGGAATAATAACATTAGCCGCAGAACCATTGTATTTGGTAATCGTGCAAGTAGAATTATTCTCAATTGTGTATTCAAAGTCACCGTAGGTTGCCGCACTTACGGTGAGCGGTGCGATTGTCAAGATGCCGAGCATCATTACAGCCGCAAGAATAACCGATGTTAATTTTTTGACTTTAGTTCTCATAATTGACCTCCTAATAAGATATAGCAGCAAGAATAATTATCTTGTTAAGATAATTATATATTCCTATTTTGCAATTGTCAACATATTTTAATCTGATTTGGCTATTATTTTTATTATTTATGAAACAAATGGTATAATAAATCAAAGAAACTAAATTACAGGCAAAGGTGTTATTATGGAGTTTTCAGTCAGATTAAAAGAATTGCGTGTTGACAACGATATGTCACAGACTGAGCTTGCTGAAAAGCTGAATTTAAAGGCGAGTGCGATTTCAAAATATGAAAAGGGCATTACACAGCCGTCTATTGACACGCTCAAAAGCTTGGCGGAAATTTTCAGCGTTACGGTTGACTACCTTATCGGTATGTCAGATATCAAAAATCCATACAGCAACTCACAAATTACACCGAACGAAGCCGATTTGATTGAACATTTCAGACAACTGACCTACGAAAACAAAATCCGAATTGATGAAAGAATTAAAACAATGGCAGATGCGTGATACTGCGTAATATATAGTAAGATGTAAGCGGAGAGTATCCGCCTTTTTTATTTTAGAACGAAATTTGATTAAAGAATTGATTTGCAATAATAAATCGGTTGGTAATAAGGGTATATAAGTTAATTTAAGTATAATATAGTGTGTCGGGCGGTCAAAAACCGCCGTTTATTTTTGCCCAAAATAGTTGGGAATAGAATTATATTTCGTTCACAGAATTATCCAAATAAGACAATTTTAAAACAATTGCAAAATTGTAACGACAAACAATATCCATACATATAAAAACGGTCGGATAGACGAACTACCCGACCGTAAATTTTACTTTTCAATTTTCAGATTTTTAATTAAAAATCAATCAAAAATCACTTTTCATAGATATTGAGCAAAAGAGCCTTGATGTCATAGAGTTTCTTTGAGAGGTCAACATAATAGTTATGCGGATTTTCAAAACGCTTAACCTCGTCCCAGAGAAGGTCAATCTGCTCACGGCAATAGGTTGCGATTTCCTCAATTGACGGTGACTCATACACGCACTTGCCGTTCTTGAAGATTGGCACAAGAAGTTCCTTTGCGGTATAGTTATCAAGCATTTTTGTTTTCCAAACTGCATTCGGATCGAAAATTGTTCTCGGCTTTGAATCGTCAACAACCTCATCATAAATGCAAAGCTCATCGGCAATAGCCTTACCGCTGTCCTTGTCAAAATAGCGGTAAACCTTTTTGAAGTGCGGATTTGTAATCTTGGTTGTATTTTCGCTGACCTTGATTTTCGGCACAATTTCACCACCGTCATTTTCAACGGCAACAAGCTTATAAACACCGCCGAATACAGGCGAGCTTGATGAAGTGATAAGTCTTTCACCGACACCGAATGTGTCAACCTGAGCGCCCTGCATCATAAGGTCACGAATAAGGTACTCATCAAGAGCGTTTGACGCAGTAATTGTACATTCAGTAAGACCTGCATCATCAAGCATTTTTCTTGCTTTCTTTGAAAGATAGGAAATATCGCCCGAATCAAGGCGGATTGCACACTTGGTCTTACCCTGCGGAAGAAGAACCTCCTTGAACACCTTAATGGCATTCGGGACACCGCTCTTTAAGGTGTTGTATGTATCAACAAGGAGAGTAGGATTATCGGGATACATCTCGCAGTAGGTTTTAAAAGCGTCATACTCGCTGTTGAACATCTGAACCCATGAATGTGCCATTGTACCGCCGGCGGGAACACCGTAAAGCTCGTCTGTAAGTGTGCAGGCTGTACCCTTGCAGCCGCCGATATATGCAGCTCTTGCACCGTCAACTGCGGCATTTGCACCCTGAGCACGGCGTGAACCGAATTCAAGTACGGCTCTGCCCTGAGCGGCACGAACAATTCTGTTAGCCTTTGTCGCAATGAGAGTCTGATGATTGATTGTGAGGAGAAGGAATGTTTCAACAAGCTGAGCTTCAATTGCAGGCGCTTTGATTGTCATAACAGGCTCGTTCGGGAAAATCGGAGTTCCCTCGGGGATTGCATAAACATCACCGCTGAATTTGAAATTTCTCAAATACTCAAGAAACTGCTCGTCAAAAATGCCCTTGCTCTTGAGATACTCGATATCCTCGTCTTCAAAATGAAGTTTCCTGATGTACTCAATAGCCTGTTCAAGACCTGCCATAATCGCAAAACCGCCGTTGTCGGGAACTTGGCGGAAGAACACATCAAAATAGACATTCTTTTTATAAAAACCGTTTTTAAAATAGCCGTTTGACATTGTAAATTCGTAGAAGTCACACAGCATAGCCATATTTTCTTTTTTCATAATAATCACCTTGAATGAGATTGTATATTCTGCAACGCAGAAGCATAGATATAGTTTAGTCTTTTTTCGTCAATTTGTAAAGCGAAATTTGCACAAAAGCCGTTAAAATCCAACCCTCTTGCCTATACATTTTCAATATCTCGGTTGACATTTTACCGCTTAAAGGTATAATTAAGTTATATCGAAAACAATCCACTCGGAGGTAAAAATATGAACAGCGAAAATAATAAACTCTGCCCATTCTGCGAAAGCGAAATGATGATTATTCAGGACAACCTCAACAACGGCAAGCCGTACCTTGAATGCCCCACCTGCGGACTCCGTTTCCAAATTGAAGGCTTCCCCGAAAATCCGCAGGAAATCAGAGAAACTGAGTAATTTGGTCTGAACATTAGTATTGCAGATATTGAAAAAAATCACCGCTCGGCTCAAAATGTCAAATTTCACAAAAATGTGTTGACAAATCGACTGAACGGTGATATAATCTATCTTGCGTTGAAATTTGTAGGTAAGTTCACAAAACTGACCTTCATAATTTCATCGGTTAAAATTAATATAGGGGTATAGCTCAGTTGGTAGAGCAGCGGTCTCCAAAACCGCGTGCCGAGGGTTCAAGTCCTTCTGCCCCTGCCATTTAAAAGCACTTCAAAAAGGCGATACGCAAGCCGTTTTTGAGGTGTTTTTGTTATTTATCAAGGATTTTCAAATTTGCTCTGTAGCTATTGATTTCTACAATTTTTACTGATTTTTCTACAACTTTTCGACTTTTTTCTTCTCTAAAAATCTGTTCATAATCAGAAGCTATTGCAATTTTAGAAGTTTTATCAACATGAGCATAAAAGCGAAAAGTAGTTGACGGATTACTGTGTCCTAACCATTCAGCTGTTTGGACATAAGAAAAACCTTTATTAAGCAAATTACTTGCCACGCTATGTCTTAAATCGTGCAAACGCAAGCCGTGATAACCCAAACTATCAGCTATTCTGCGAAAATTCTTTGTTAAATAATTCGGTGTCATAACTGAACCGTTTTCGTGCGTAAATACAAAATCACTATCAGAATACAATTCTTCAAATTCCTTCTTGTTTTCAATCTGCCATTGCTTTTGAACAAGAAGTTTTTCTTTTATAACAGGAATTAACGGCATTGTTCTGTTACTGCTTGCATTTTTAGTATCATCGGTATAGTTTGATTCGCCTGTGAGTTCCTTTGTGCTTTGCTGTAAAGTTTCGCAAATATGAATGGTGTTATTTTCAAAATCCACACAACTCCACTTAATGCCCAAAACTTCACTTCTTCGCAATCCATATATCGAACACAGTAAAACAGGTAAATAAATTATTTCGTTCTCAATAGCCGTCAGCATATTGTTAATCTGTTTTTGATTGAGAAAATTTGCATTAAAAGTTTTCAACTTTGGTCTTTTGGAACTAACATCAGGATTAAAATTTATGTAACCCTTTTCCACAGCGTCATTCAGTGCTTTTGAAATATTTTGATGATGGTGCTGTATTGTGCGAGGAGAAAGCGGTTCAGCTTTTTCAAGTTTGCTGTTTGTATTATTTTTAAATTTGTAGTAAGCCGTTAAATCGCAAGGTTTTAGTTCCTGTAATCGTATACCTTTTTCACGAAAATATGGGATAATATGCTTTTCCATATTTCCTTTGTAATTTCGGTAAGTATTTGGTCTTACTTCTGATTTAATATCGTTCAGCCACAATTCAAAATAATCTGCAACAGTAATTTCACTATAGAAGGTTTTACACTCCTTGCTGTACTGTTCAATAAGATCTTGCAAAAACGCTTCTGCCTTTCTCTTATTATTTTTGACAGGCAGTTTTGTTGTACGCCAAATCTGCTTTCTTTTTCCGTTTTCATTAGTTACATATAATCGAGCATACCAAGTTCCGTTTTTCTCAACTATGCTTCCATTGACTCTATTCTTATTCATTACTTTCCTTTCCGAAAGAGCCAACCATAACTGATATAATAATACCATTTACAGTTGGCTCTTTCAAGATTTTTTGCTAAAAACAGCTATTCAAATATATTTGTATGCTCTTCTTTGGAATTATGTATTTAGTGCCGATTCTTTTGGATTTCAGCGTTCCGTTTTTAAGCATTTTATATACGGCATTTCTGCCTATACCTAAAATATTCTGAACATCTTTAACCGTCAGCACCTCTCCATAATCACATAATTTTTTCATATAATCACCATTCGCTATCATCAAAATAATAAGCCTTAAACAGCACACCTGTATTCGTAAGGAATATGCCCTGCTTGTCCTTTGGGATTTTCTCCGCTCCGTCAGGGTTATCAAGAATAATCTGAGAAAGCACCTTGTCAGCCCTACCGCAAATTCTAAAGTCGATATTATTTTTTATCTGACCTTTGAGAATATCGGCATCAGGTCTTTGAGTAGCTAAAATCAAGTGTATTCCAAAGGCTCTGCCTTGCCTTGCTATTGTTGATAACAGACTCTCAATTTTTGCAATCTGAACCTTGCTTTCTTTATCAAGCCCTGTTTTATCAAGCAATTCTGCAATTTCATCGCAAGCAAAAACTATTCTGTGAAAATTACAATCAGTCAGTTTATTGTATTGTTCAATGTTAGCACACTCACAATCAATAAATAACTGTTTACGGCTGTTAAGTTCTTCTACAATGTATTCAAGGCAGTTTATCAGTTTTTCTTGTTGAGTGATTATATTACATTTTCTTTTCCATATTCCGTAAAAATCCACTCCGCCTTTAAAATCAGCTATGTAAATTTCAAAACCTTTTTCAACACACTGCATTATAACCAGTTTTAGCAAAACAGATTTTCCCGAACCTGAACTACCGCCTATTAAAATATGCGGAGTTACCTTTAAATCTGTCATTACCTTATCAAGCTGACTTTCTCCAAGTAACAAAACACTTTCCTTTTCGGATAAATATTTATTTTCCCACATAAGTATTTGCGGAAATTCTTTGTTCGCTGTCACTGTTTTTATAAACACATGCTGAAAGTCTTTTCCTGATTCAATGCTTACTATACGAACATTAAGTGCGGTTTCAATATCAGAACGCTTTTTCTCGTATTCGGTAATTGGTATTGTAGGAGAATAAAATTCAAATACTTCTGCTTTTGCTTGTCTGAATCTTGATAACAAAAGCGGTGTTTCTCCAAATCTATCCTTAAATCCAATACTACTTAAACACATCTCAATCCTTTTAGCTGATAAAGGTGTACCTAAAAATGAGATAATAAGCAAAGTTCCAATAATTAAAAAAACAATCAGTATAAAGTCAAAAATCCATAATAAAACTTCATTTAATATTTTATCTTTTGCAATGAACCACAACAAAATCACAGCAGTTAGAAAAGCTAAAGGCATTACTGCTTTTATTCGTTTATTCTTTATATTTTCAAATCCTTTGGATAATCTAATTACCTTTATTTCACCAAATAATCTTTTCAAATTATGTCACCCCCTAACAGATAGATTCATATGTGTTGATGTGCTTTTTATATATTTGTTTTACATAATTACTTTTAAAATCTCGTTCAATATCTGAAATCTCCAATGCATACTCACCTACCTTTGTGAAACCTTGTTTTGAAACAAGTTCTATTGCTTCTCCATAAGGCAATCTGCAAACTGTCGGTTTCTTGATTCCTCTAGAGTGCCGAAACATTCTGATTCCAACAGGGAGCATTTTTAATCTTGCACCTTTTATAATCTTTTTACTGTTACCCATAACAGATATTTCTTTTATTTCTCCTCCAACTATTTCAGGAGAAACTTCTAAATCATTATCAATCGGGAAATCAGTTAGATATGCAGTAAGATATTTACCTATATTGTCAATATTCTTATCTATTGATTTAATAGATACAAAGCCCAATCCCCATATATCAGCAACAATTTTATTATCAATATAAGGAGCCTTCCTATTAAAGATAAATATCCCGTGCAGATGAAATGCACCTCGTTCTTGTGCTTCAACTGTTATAATGTACTCATATTTGTAACCCTTTTTAGATAAAAACCTCTTAAAGCGTTTATTAAAGTTTTTAAAATCATTATAGAGTTTCTTAGAATCTCTCATATTTTCTTTGTAGGTAAAAGTTATAAATCTGCATTGTTCTGCATTATCAAAAGTTATATTTGAATTTATTAAATCCGATAAACTACGCATACTTTTTTCTAGATTACGCAAATTCTCTGTTCGGTCTAATGCGTGGTGCTGTACTTTTTTAACTTCACCTGTAGATACTACTACAAATTCTTCTTTAGATAAAGGTACAATAGTTTTCCCGTTATTCCTGTTACTGGATAACGAAATTTCTTGAATATTACCCATAGTTTTTAATGTAGCAGTAGTATATAAATCAATTGTATCGGGCACATCAATTTTACGCTTTATAACACTCATGGAATAATATCACCTGATAATCAAGTTAATAATGCTTAGTCTGCAACCCTGTAAAAGGGTTGCAGACCAGCATAGTTTTAATTACTTACCAACTATTTCAATATTTTCTGCGGTAATACTAAGTGCATTTCTATATTCACCATATACAACTGCTTCAGGATTAACTAAGCGGATAACTGTATTCATCGGAACATTATTGAGCTTTGCAGGGATTTTTACAGACAGTTTCTCATAAAGATTATTCACAACATTTCCGTCTGAATTTCCGTAATCTGTTTCATCGGAAACTATGACTACATCAATTTTTGTTCCGAGCACCTTTTGCGTTTCGAAATCTCTCCATTCCTGAATTCCGACAGACATAAGTTTCTTCTTTGCCAACCATGTATCTATATCAAAATACTGGAAGAGTGAAAGTTTTTTTAAAGACATAATAGCCACCTTTCTGCCTGATATGTAAGGCTGTAAAATTTGTTTTATAAGGTAACTAAATGCAAAGATTTTTAATCTTTGCATTTAGTTGTTGGGTGAAAAATATCATCCATCAATTCTCAAGAATAAATATTTTTCTGCAAATACATCTAACATTTTTTTTAGATGTATTGTATATTCGCACATCAAAAAATACATCAATTCAAAAGAATGCATAGAATTGATTTCAAAAACTCCTTTGGCATTTATATGTCCAAATTCATTTATCTGCAAGAAATCAAAATAATTATCATCTTCCAAAATAGGATCAATAACAACATTTATAAAAAGTGTAATATTGCTATATATATCATTAGATAACTTAGTACGATACTTCTTAATTCTATTGAGATTGTTCTTGATAAATATTTTGTTTTCTATATTATCAACATCAATGCACTCTCTCAAAAGGTTATAGCATTTATAGGCAATAACAGAATTTTCATTAGTCATTATAACTTGCTCCTTTCTGTCAGATTATCATGAATCTCTGACATTATTCAAGTGAGCTCTCTTGACATTTTTAATTATACATATTTTTTTACAAAAAAATTCACTATTCACAAATTTCTCACATTTATATATTATTATAATTATAAATTCACATTTATGAAATGAGGTAAAACCATGAAGAAAAAAGAATCACCTTACTTTGACGGATTAGACCAAATGGATATTAAAGCCATTGAATCATTACCATGTTTTTGGCAACAGTGTTTTCTTAAGCGATTTTTTAAAAAATTACAAGATGAAAACCTGAATAAAAATGATGTTTGTAATAAAGCAAACAATAATGATGATGTAAAAAGATTTACGGCTAACTATCAATTATTATCAAGTACACTTTCACAATATACAAATTTGAAAAATAAGTCTGTTCGACACATTTCCGTTAACGCTTTAATATCAGTTTCAAAAGCTCTTAATGTTTCAATTGATTATTTACTTGGTATAGAATCGTCGGAGCAACATAATCTTACTGATATTTTTGAAGAAACGGGTTTGACGAAAAAATCAATATACGCTTTACAACAAAACTCTAAAGCGCCTGATTTTATTAACTCCTTTTTGCAATCTAAAGAATTGACTAACTTGCTAAGACTTGTAAATCAAATCTTTTATTCAGATTATATTACTAAGGATATTTTATCCGCTTATAGTAAATCTTTAAGGGATATTATTGTATCGGCATATTCAAAGTATATGGAATCCACCTTGCCTATTGAAATGAAAGAAGAGACTTTCAAAGTGGCACTGTATAATGAAATAAAGAATAACAACATCACTCTTAACAAGGAATATATATCTTTTAATGTTTCAAAGGACAGATTTTCTCAAATAACAGTTTTAAGCAAACGCACTAATATAGAATTATCACAAGCATTTTTAAACGATACAGTTTCATGCGTTTATGGTATTCTGTCTTATGCTAACAGCTCCGATTATTACCGAAACGCTCTATCCAATTCATTTTCAAAAATCGTTGACGAATTTCTTACTACCAAATCTGAAAAGCTATTAAAAGATTTAGGCAATTATGCAAAGTTAGACAAAACGGATAATTCAATAGATAAATAGAAAAACAAAAGCAACCGTGCCAATTTAATCTTGATACGGTTGCTTTTATTTATGTTGTTTAGTTAGCAAAGCTTGAAATAACTTCTTGTTCTCTTACTTTATAAATTCGTCATTTGCCATTTCGGATATTACAGAAATCAATTTTTTGAATAGATGTTTTCATAGATAAATTAATGTTTTGTTCATTTTCAAAGTTAATTCATCTATCTATTTCTAATGTAAATCGCATTACTAACTCATCTTCTGAGTAAGTAACTGAAAATTCATTGTTATCTATTGGATATCTAGAGTAGCTATCTGTGGTAAATCGTAATTTTTTTGGTTCTCCTAAAATTTTAATAACATCGCTCTTGGTGGAATTTCCGTTAATACCTTTATAACTATACTTAGTTTTACTCGATATCTCAGAATAATCAACAGTTATACTGTCAATCAAATCATTAGCTTTAGTCATCACAAGTCCATCAGAAAATTTGCATATTGGGTTACCTATACTGTTGTAAACATCATCATATTCACCGAACTTTTCAACAGCTACGCTAATTGGTTGACCAATAAACTCGCTCACATCAATTGAAGTAACAGTTTTTTCACTTGTTTCGGATGAATCTTGGACAGTTGATTTCAATGAACATCCTGATGAAACTAGTAATAGTATTGTTAACATTGTACTCCAAAGTATGAGTAATTTTACATTGTTTTTTATTATTGTTTTATTGAACATATTTTTTATTAACCTTTCTTGATAAAATTTATTTAAATTCTTCATTTGACATCTCCTTTTTGTGATATGAGCTATTTTATTATTACTTTCTGCTTTTTCCTCCTTTGGCATATAGGCAGTAAGTCAAAAGAACAAGTATGCTACAATTTTTTTAGAATTCATTTTATACACAATCTATCACTCCACCTTTGTTAAATCAATCGGATAACCTTTCTGACCTACTCCCTTAATTTTGGATTTTTCAATATACAAAATTGCAGAAATATCTGTAAATACATTTTTGTTATTATCCTCAGTTAAATTTATTATTAGACTACTCATATCAATAGTACCGGATACATTATAACTTCCTGCTTTTCTGTATTGATCAATTTTATCAGGTGTATAGCTGTAAACTCCTTTTATTTTGCCATCTTTTGTAGCCTCTGTAATTTTAAGCGAAGATTTTCCTTTATTTCCTACTCCGTTATAAGTTCCATTCCATTTACCCTCAATATTTACTGAATCCAATTCAGCTTTAATTGTTGTTGGTTGAAGCAGCCATCTACCCTCATAGACATAATAAACCTGAGTGTCAAACTCAATAGTCGCATTTGGTTTTGTTAATGTACCTTTACAGTAAAATCGTCTGGCTTTGCCTCTATTCTCCGATATTTTTTTGTAAACTTCAAAATCCGATATTTCAGATTTAGCCATACTTACAGTTTGACTATTTGAAGTGTCACTAAATAAAATAATTTCTTTTTGTGCAATCTCATCAATTAAATCGCTGTCCCTAACCTTTAATTCACATTCGTTTTTTTCGGTAGTCTTAAACTCGCCTTCATTAGAGACAGCCGTTACTTCCCACTTTTTATCAAAAATATAACCGATATTTATCTCACCTTCTGCCTCTAATACATCATCGTCTAATATCAGCGTAACTGTAACATCGTCTTTTCTTTCATCAATATTAGTTTTTTGACTTTTAATGGAAAGATTTTTTATATTACTGGATTTAATTTCCCATTCTTCATCATTTATCGTTACATGTTCGCCATTTAGTGAAGAAACAATTATTTCTTCATTAACACCTTTTTTAGGAGTAGCGGTCGATTTATCTTTGTCCACTTGAGAAACATTATCAAAAACCCATTTATCATCAGACGAATAATAATATGTAGCTATAAAATAATTTATATATTCAGCAATTTCATCGCTTGATTTTACTCTAAGAGATATAGAAGTTTCCTTCGTGTTATCTATATTATATTCTAATATCTCTATATCATCTATTTTTTTATCACTGGATAAAATTTTACTTACATCAGGTTCAATATCTTTCATAATCGTTGATTTGTATATTTGATTAGAACAAGCGGTTAGAAATATAAACATACAGACCGCTAAAGCGGTAATAAGCACGATTCGTTTTTTCATCACAATTCCCCTTAAAATATTATTTATTGTAGTGTGAAATATATAGTTTTATTCATTTTTATAAATCCCCACCATAATACAGTATACAACATGTCTTGCAAAAATGCAAGACATTATTAATTGCAATTTTAATTGCTTTATTCAGTGCTTATTATTCTTCGCTTATGCAATATAATAAATATTATGGGAGGTGTCCTAATGGCTTTTCAATTAAAACAAAACAGAAAAGAATCTGAAAACAAAACAATCAGATTTCCCCTGCCCCTTATACAAGAAATAGAATCTGTCATAGCAAACCAAGATGTTACTTTCTCCAGCTTTGTTTTACAGGCTTGCGAATACGCTCTAAAAAATATGGATACAGATGAAAATAAATCAGAATGATTGTATCTAAAATCAAATACATACCACGAAAAAATCCCTAAACCTCTCTCGAAAATTTAGGGATTAGATTTTTTATTCACATTAGATTGTAGTAACAAATTCTATGTGATATAATTTATCTAAGCAAAATATTATTTTATGTTAAATTAGTTAGGTCAGGTGATTATTATTAAAGCTAAACTACCACATCAGTTTTTTGTCTACGCTTCAAATTTTACACTTGAATCTATGATAGTAACAATAAGTAACTTTTCCTATGATGTATTCAAAAACCCAGATGACAACATGGGTAAATTAGCGAAGAAAGTTAATTACGAAATAATGATAAACAAACAAGTTGTTAAGCATACAGCTGATTTAGTGCAAACTTGGCTGATAGATATGCTTTATGATATAGTCACTAAGTGTGATTATGGCAAGAAAAATATAACTCAAAAAGAAGCTTTGCATTTAGTTGCTTTATATAATGATTACATAGATTCTTATGAGAAAAATAAAATTAAAAAATCAGATGTATGGTTGCGCTTGTATGCCTTTTTCGGAGAACAAAAGAAATTTCAAACAAGCTACTATTTTAAAGATGATTTCGCTCGTGAAAAATACATTTTAGATATAGTATCAAAGAAACACCATCAAAAAAACATTTTTAATATAGATGTGGCAAAGGAATTTTCAGAAGCCGTTGGTTTTTCTACATCAGAATATTCTTTGATTTTATTTACGATATTTTTAATGTTTAATATATCAAATGGTATTATTAACTCTAAAAATATAGTGACAGATTTTAAGAGTTCAATATTATCTTGTGAAAATATTTTAAAAGTAATGGATTTTAACTGTACAACTATTGAAGAGTTTAGAAACAGTAATTTGAAGCGACAACTTCTTTATTCAAAACCAATTATAAAATTAAACGATTATTACATATCACCAAACCCACATCTTATTCAAAGTTTATTTGTAAACTCTAATTATTGGATTATTAGAAATAAATATCAAAAGAGAAACTCCCAACAGTTCATAAATGCTTTTGGTATATATTTTGAAATGTATGTTGAAGAGCTTCTCGAATATTGCTTAAAACCTATCCAATTTAAACACATAGAAGAAAATAATAAAAGAAAACGTGCTGATTGGTTAATCAAAATTGGCAATTATACATTCATAGTTGAGCAAAAATCTGCAATCTCATTGTTAGGTATAAAACAAAATCAACCTGATGTTGAAGCAATGAAAAAACATATACTAAAAAACTGGGGAGAAGCTGTTCGCCAATTAAGCGAAACTCAGCATGACCTTAATATCTCTAAGCCGATAAAAATAATTTTAGTATATGAGGATTATTACAAAGCGGAATGCTTATCTGAACTTTTTGATTTGGATGATTCTCTTGAAAATGATTATAACTATTGGTTAGTGAACATTAGAGAATTTGAAATGTTTCTTATGACACATAAGAGTTCTCCTGACATATTTTTAAAGATTGTGGAAGAAAAGATTAAAAGCGAACAAGAGCAGTCAACAAAAGGTCGAGAACTTGATATGTTTTTATATAAAAACGGTATCAAGAAAAACGATTATTTAAGGCAATCTAAAATTATTGAACAATACAACAACATCAAAAATGCTCTTCTCAGCCAAAAAGCATTAAATGATAATTCTAAAAAGGAAGGATAATATTCATGAGTAAAAACATTTTAATAGGTAATGGAATTAACATCGAATTCGGTGGATATGATAAATATTCTAGTAACGCTATAATGCAAAGAGTGGTTGATAATATATACTCTAAAAAGTATCAATGTCTTGCCGAAAATGGAGTGTCTGAATCTGAAATATTTGACATATTGGATGGATTAGTTGATGTTATTAACTAAATAAAATCAGGAAAACTTTCCCAATATGCAGATGGTTTGTTTATGCTTATGGAATTAGAGCGTATCAAACGTACTTATCCAGAAACAAGTACAGTTACATCTGTTTTTTTAGAAGACTATTTCTTAGCAGCAGAGATTTTCTGTAATATGTATAAAGAAGCTGATGGAGAAGAGCGAAGCGAATATTATCGTAAAATATTATTTAATTTCTTGAGACAAATGATTGTTGATGGTATTTTTAATAACGGACAAATTAATAATGTACATAAAAGTTTTTATCCGAAAGTATCCGCTTTTCTTGATAGCTTTGACTATATATTTACAATTAATTATGACTACAATATTGAAAAAGCGTTAGATAATACTGAAAAGGTTTTTCATCTACATGGCGAGTTTGATAAATTAGCTCCTGAATATAATGAAGACAGTAAATACTACGCTTCCCATATAGAAGAGTGTCAGAAAAATATTGCTTCTATGATACCTAAACTAGACCATGTTTATAGTAATTCTATTATGAGTTGGTATTGGCTTGATAAGTACGGAGATTTAATTGAGCCAGATATGCAAAACTGTAAAGAAGTGTTTACTAATATATCAGGAACATTAGAAATGCTCGGTTTATCACCAAACAACGACGAGCATTTATTTATAATGATAAACCAAAATCCAAATATCAAGAATGTTACTTACTACTACTTTAACGATAGTGAAAAAGAGGAGTTGCCAAAACACATAAAGAAACCCGTAACATTTAAAAATGTAAAACGACTTTGGGAAAGTTTAAAATAAAGCTCACTAATTTATTTCTGTAGTTTATAATATAAAGCAGTTATGGTTGGCTTCTTTCTACAACAATTCTACAAAATTATTGTTTTAGTATGGTTTTGGATTATTTTTAATAACATTATCGGGGATAGATTCTGACTTTTTAACACCCTATAAAACGGTTTAAACAGCGACTTTTTTCGCTCCAAAACCGCGTGCCGAGGGTTCAAGTCCTTCTGCCCCTGCCATCAATTTTTGGCTTTGGAAAGCGATTTCCGAAGCCTTTTCTCTTTTAATTCTACCAAAAATTATACCACCTTTATGCGATGTTCAAATTTATGGCGCTGTCGAGAGTGTTAATCGTCGCCTCCTTTGCGGTCTTGCGGCGGTTGATATATATTCTCTCGGTGGTGTTTACGCTTTCGTGTCCGAGCAAAACGGAAATATCCTGAATCGGTACGCCGTTGTCGTCAAGAATACTCGCCACAGAGTGGCGAAATCCGTGAATCGTACAATGCGGCAAGCCGGCGTTCTCTGTCAGACGGTTTACCACACGGTTGATTGCGCTGAGATTGACATACAGCTTTCCGAGAACGGTGCGCACAATGAAGTCGTGGCTTTTGTCGTAGCCGTTGCCAAGCAGCTTAGCATAATCCTCCTGACGTTGCTTTTCGGCTTTCAGCTCTCCGATAACAAAATCGTTTATCGGGATTTTGCGGTTACTGCTCTTTGTCTTTGGCGTGGTGATTTGCATTGTCACGTTCTTGCGGCTGCCTGTTCTGCTTTTGTTGACGTTCAGGAGCTTTTTGTCGTAGTCTATATCCTCCCACGTCAAGGCGAGCAATTCGCCCTTTCTCAGCCCTGTATAGAGGGCTAAAAGCAGGAATATGTAGATATGACTCTCGTGCTCTTTTGCGTAAAGCAGGAGCTTTCTGACCTGCTGTGCGTTGTACTCGGGTACGTCCTTCTTGATACTGTGCGGAAATGACGGCATACGACTTCTCGACACTGGATTCTCCTTGACGTAGTTGTTCTCAACGGCGTACTCATAAGCCGATGACAACACGCCACGGATGTTCTTGACCGTTTTATAGCCTAAACCGCCCTTGCCGTTTGACTTACCGTGTTGAGCGAGATACACAAAGTATTCGGTAAAGGTTTCAGGCTTCATATCCCTGAATCTGTAGTGCTTCGGCTCAAAATACGGCTTGATTTTGCCGTTGACGGTTTTGTCGTAGGTTTCCCACGTTGAGAGCTTTATAATGCCCTCAATGCTTTTCAGCCACTTGTTGAGAAAGTCGGTAAAAAGTGCATTGTCGCATTCGAGGTTTAATCCCTGATAGGCTGCAACAATCTCCCGCATTTTCTGCTCCGCACGGCGCTTGTTGTTACCCTTGACGGGTATCTTGGTGGCAATCATTTTCTGTTTGCCGTCTACACGAAATTTAGCGTAGTAGTAATTGCCTTTTATTATTAAGCTTCCTTCCAATGTAAGCCTTCCTTTCTTAAGATTTGCGATTTGTGGTTGATACAAATTCGATGACGCTCTGTTTCGGAATAACATATCTTGCTCCGACCTTGACATTCGTTATCTCGTCGTCCTTCAAGAGCTTATATACCGTATTCTTCCCTAAGCGCAGCATTTTCATAACCTCATCAACGGTTACTATGTCGCTGTACTCCGAAAATATCTCTTTTGATTTATCCAACGCTCTCACCTCGCTTTCCGCTTGGATTGACCGTCAGGAAATCAATTATGCTTTTCTTCGGAATGATGTACCGCTTGCCAACCCTCAGCGTAAAAATCCTGCCTGATTTCAATAAATCGTAGACAGTCACCTTGCTGATGTGAAGCATATTAGCGACATCTGCTACAGATACAACATCATCGTATTCGGTAAACATTTCTATATTCATTTTTTCGCACCTTTCGTTTGGAAGAAAAGCCCGCTGTGTATAAAGAATAACACAACGGGCTCTCATTTAACAAATGTGCAAATCAAATAATCTTATGCGGCAAGAAAATCTATCACGCTTTTCTTGGGTATGACATATTTTTTGCCGACTCTCTGTGTGTGGATTTTATCGGTTTTCAGCAAATTGTAAACCGTTACTCTGCCGAGATGGAGCATCTCCATAACCTCCTCGACCGTTACCACGTCGTTATATTCGGTAAACATTTCATAAACCTTTTCAGCCATAGCTTTCACCTCGCTTCCCTGTTTCTGTTTCGGACACGGCGCTGATAGTCGGCTTGCGCCAGCTTCATCATTCGCCGTTGAACTTCCTGCGGACTGCATTTCGGAAAATATTTACTCAGCTCGTCATATTGAAAGCTGATTTTCTCTCGCTGATTGGGCTTGTCCTCCGAAATAATTCTTTCAATTATTTTGCTGTCAAGTCTGCCCGATTGCGAGAGCTTTTTCATTTGGATTGCCTGTGAGAGCGAGGGCGTTTTGTCCTCCAACTCTATCGCTTCAAGCAAATCCTGCTGCTCATATTCATCGAGATAAGACAGCTCTACACCGACGCTGAAAGCAATACGCTCCTCGTCAACCATTTTCAAAAGCTGCGGAATCAACTTCGTCAGTCTGATGTATCGCTGCACCTGCCTTCCGCTGTCGGTGTTGGAAACAGTATCTCTTGACTTGTGGACAACTTGTCCACAGGCTTTTCCTTGATGACTTATCGCTTCCAGCTTCATCTTGTAAGCGAACGCTTTTTCACTCGGCAGGATATGCTCACGCTGTAGGTTAGCGTCAACCATAGCGATTACCGCTTCATCATCCGTCATTTCTCTGACAATCACGGGGATATTTTCAAGCCCGAGCTTGCGGCAGGCTTCCAAACGGCGGTGACCTGAAATCAGTTCATAACCGCCGTCCGGCAACGGTCTGGCGAGCAGCGGCGTAATCGTTCCAACCTTGTCGATACTCTCGACAATCTTTGCCATATCCTCATTGTCCGCCACGGTGAACGGATGATTACGGAACGGCTGTATTTCGTTTATGGGAATGCTTTGAACATTCTCTGTTGTTTGATATTTCAATAAGTGTTCTCCTTTCTCTACTTCCACTTGATCGGACTTTTCTCTGGTCGTAAAAACTCGCTCTCAATATTGCTGATAAAATACACCCAGCGTTTTATTTCACGCTCGACAGTATCCTTGTCAACAACACCGAGTTGGTACGACCTTTCCAAAAGCTTTTGTGCTGTGTGGATCATTTCGTTTAGTGAGTTTATCGCCTGAAAGAATCTGTCATCCGGTCGCTCTCTCGGCTCATAGCCTTTGATTAACATTCGGATGACGCTTGACTGCGGTAAGCCTGTCAATGCAACCTTTCTTCTGAATTCAGTTTCTTCCTCCGGTGTAAACCAAAATTGCTTTTTGATTCTGTTGCTCATTTCTTTCTCCTTCCTGTTTGGGGTATTAGGGTTCTCCCTAACAAGCTGCACTGTTTTTGCTCCGTTGGGAGTAAAAACAGTATGCTTGCTAAGCTTCGGCAACTACCGTTCAACTCCCCTGGGAGTATGAATGGTCTGCTTGCTAAGACTGTGCACAGTTACCGAAGCTTGCGTGTTTGGGAGTACAAACACACTGCTTGCTAAGATTTGTCATTCATTCTTGAACTGTCAACAAATTTGTCACGCTATTCTCGTTTTTCACTGCGCCGATAACGATAGAGCTCGATGATTTTCTTTCGGTTTGTCCGTCTGAAATGTACATCAATACCGTCACTGAAATACAGGTCGATACTAAATTTGTTAAGCAACTTCGTAACAGTATTCGGCGGCGTGGCAGTATCGTTAATAGCGTTAAGCAGGTCTGTAGCCGTTCCGAGCCAGTGTGACTTATCAGCCATAAAATATCTCAGCCTTCCAAAAAAAGGATGCTCCTCGGTCAACTTCGGATAGCCTTCACGGTCAGGCTTTTGCATAGCTTCGGCTACAATCAAATCCGCTTTCGACTTAGCTTCATTATTCCTGTCCAATGACTTCCACCTTCTCGAGATAGATTTTGTTCAGACTACTTTCCGAATAAAAAAGTCGGAGCTTCGTACCTATCGGCATATAGTAAAAGCCGAGGTAAGTCTGCCACCAGAAAATCGGTGTGATGATTTTTCTTCCGTCGTCGAGGGTGAGGAAAATACGGATGGATTTCTTGTGTCCCTGAGCTTTCATTTCAAGCGTTCCGGTGAATTCTCCGACCTCCTCCATCATCTGATAGTCCGAGGTGTCGATCATCATTTCTCTCATCTCAATGAGCGAGAATACTTTTGCGTTGTCGTTCATTTGGTTCTCCTTTCTACTTCCCGAAAAAAAAAGGTTTTTGCCGCCCATATAGGTAGGTGTTTAAGATAAACTTCTTCTTTTTCGGTTAGTTATTTTTTTATTTGTCTATTTAGTTATTTATATATAGGAGCTGCTTCTGACGTTCACGTTCACGTTGACGGCGCTTTCGTTCGGCTGCCTTCTGCCGCTTGATTCGTTCGGCGCACTTGTCGCAGTAGCGTTTGTTGCGAGCCTTGGAATAAAAGCGTGAGCCGCAGCTTTGACAACGCTTGTAGTCGTTGCCACAGATCAGCTCCCGATACAGTTCCTTGTCGAGAGGAAGTACGGCGTCCTTGAAATGATTGCAGAAGATGTGATACTTGGAAATCAGCTGCACGCAAGTGTGCGTTTCTCCGTCGTCGAGCAACAGACAGTTGCCGTCCACACAGTTGCAGCACTCCCGCCTGACCAAGCGGCTGACCTTCCGAAATTGTCCTGCCTTAATTTCAATGAGCATTTGACCTCCTTTCCTGTCACGCTTAATAAGTCCGAAAATGCGGTTGGTAATATAATTACTCTCCTGCACTCCTTTCGTCGCTCAGAGGGCGCATTATGAGCGGCTTATGAGAGCTTAAAAGCGTGACATCAAACTGTATGTTGTGTGTCAGCACTGCCAAAGCGTACTTTCCTGACAGGCAATCCTGCTCGACGCTGTGCCGTCAGCCTTCCGGCTGCGCTCACTCCGTAGAGGTCGTGGCGGTTTATCCTTCGCTTGGCAGCTATTCAGTTGTAGGTTTATTTCGGTGGGCATCACCTCCTTTCTAAATATCCCTTCACCTATACCCAATGGGAAAGGTCATTTTTTAAGTCTGTTTCAAAAATTTTTTGCAAAAAATAACGCCTGCTGAAAAGCAGACGATTAATTCATAAAAGATTTTACGAAATTGTATTCATTGTTACAAAAAAAGTCTCTGTTTGAAATTGAATAATCAGCATTAAAATGATATCATTATATCAAGATATTTTGATATCAAGTTGAGGTGAAGTCAGTGGATGAAAAAACAAAACAGGTACAAGTCCGTCTTACACCTGAAATGCACAGTAAGTTAAAAGGGACACTGGCTTTAAACGATCGAAAGCTTGTTGACTTTTTTAACGAAGCTGCCAAAGCTTATTTGACCGATAAATCAGCTTATGAAAAAATGATTGGAAAAATTTTAGGAGGAAAATAATATGCCTGAAACAAAAGTTATTGTAATTCCGGAAGGAAAGATTTGTGACTATGTTGACGGAAAATTCCGCAATGACACACCGGAGGAGTACGTTAGACAGACAATTGAAAAGCGTCTTGTTAATGAGCACAAGTATTCTCCTAAACAAATCCGAATTGAGTACACTTTGCAACTGGGTTCAAGAAAACCTCGTGCTGATATTGTTATTTTTGATAATTCAGATATTGAGCAAACTCAAAATAATATTAAGCTAATCATCGAGTGTAAGAAAGAAACAGTTGACGCTCGTAATGCAAAAGACGGCGTTGAACAATTGAAATCCTATATGTCAGCTTGTCCTAATTGCGAATGGGGTATGTGGACTAACGGAAAGCAAAAAGAAGTTTTTCACAAATATGTTGATGATAAAGGCAATCTTGCTTTTATGGATTACAATGACATTCCTTCTGCCGACGGCAATCTGGATGACATTAACCGTCCTAAAAGGTCTTCGCTGAAGAACGCCTATGATGATAATCTTCTTTTTGTGTTTAAAACCTGCCATAACCATATTCACGTCAATGACGGCTTGCAAAAGCAGCCTGCCTTTTTTGAGCTATTAAAGGTTATTTTCTGCAAAATAGAAGATGAGCGTAATATTCCTAAGCCGTTGGAGTTTTATACCACCTCCGAAGAACGTTCCAATCCTGATGGTCAGCTTACGGTTAGAAAACGAATTTCCAAGATTTTTGAAAGAGTCAAGAGAAAACACGGAAAGATTTTCGATGCCAATGATGAAATAAAGCTCTCTCCCCGTAGTCTTGCTTATATTGTTAGCGAACTTCAAAAATATAGTTTATTAAATACTAACATTGATATCAAAGGAAAAGCCTATGAAGAAATTGTAGGCGCTAATCTTCGAGGTGATCGAGGAGAATTTTTCACGCCGAGAAATGTTATGAAAATGGTTGTGGAAATGATTAATCCCCAAATTGATGAGAAGGTTTTGGACAGCTCCTGCGGAACCGGCGGATTTCTTGTAACCGCTATGACACACGTTATAGCACAGCTTGAAAAAGATTTCTCTAAGGATATTGGATGTGAAAGAAAAGATTGGGATAGCGATTCTGTCAGAGCTTTTCAAGATAGAATATCGGAAATGGCTGCTACCAATTTCTTTGGCTTTGACATAAATCCCGATCTTGTAAAAGCTACCAAAATGAATATGGTTATGAATAACGATGGAAGCGGTAATATTTTGCAAACCAACTCTTTATTACCGCCTCACGAGTGGAGCGATGACTTCAAAACAAAACTTGCAGAAGCGCTTGGTGTAAAGAAATCTGATATAAGAAACCACACCACCTTGGAATTTTTCAACGTAATCGTAACTAACCCGCCCTTTGGAAGCAAAATTCCGGTTAAAGACAAAAATGTACTTGAGCAATTTGAATTAGCGCACATTTGGGATAATGATAAAGCAAATAACAAATGGACGATGACAGAACGTTTGCAATCGTCTGTCCCTCCTGAAATCCTGTTCATTGAACGTTGTACTCAGTTGCTTGTCCCTGGCGGAAGAATGGGTATTGTTTTGCCTGATTCGATTCTCGGTTCACCGGGATTAGGCTACATCAGAGAGTGGCTGATTAAAAATCATCGAATCGTTGCCAGTGTCGATCTTCACGTTGATACTTTTCAGCCTCGTAACGGCACGCAGACATCTGTTCTTTTCTTACAAAAGAAAACGAAACAACAGAAAGATTCAGAGGAAAGATCAGGGAAAATGGCTGATTATAACATCTTTATGGCTATGGTTGAAAAAGTGGGGCACGATAAACGAGGAAATCCAATTTTTAAGAGAGATAAAGAGGGTAACGAAATACTCGTTCCGGATACTAACAGCGTTCTTGTGCTGGGAGATACAGGTACCGGCGAACGCACTATATCTCATCAGCAAAAAAAGAAAGTTGAGGATGACCAAACACCTGATGTTCCCGAGATTTTCGCAAAATGGAAGCAACAGGAGGGTATAGCGTGGTAAACAGTAATTTGGCACACAAATTAGATAATGAAAATACTATTGACGTTGAAACAAATGATATACCATTGAAATGGTGTTCAGTGTCTTTGTTTGATGTTATTTTTCGTGGTAAACGTCTTGAAGCAAGTGTTTTCGATGTAGAGGCAAAGCAGGCCAGACAAATTATTAAAAATTCAAAATTTCCTTCTACAACTATAGGAGGCGAAAATGGATTAACGACATCTTATACATGTGCTCGTTTTAAACGTATATGGCTTGAACATTCAGATTTTCCAATATATCAGCCATCCACAATAGTTGATATTAAGCCAAAACCGGATGGATATATTTCCCATTTGACTAAAACTAATATAGAAAATTTGCGTGTTAAAAAGGGGCAAATTTTGATGACCTGCTCTGGTACTATAGGAAAGGTGTCTTATGTATCAGATACTTTAAAAAATAAAATATTCAGTCATGACCTTTTAAGAATCAACTGTAAAAATACAGTAGATCAAGGGTATGTCTATACATATTTAAAAAGTAAAGTGGGTAATAAAATTTTACTTACTAATAGCTATGGTGCTGTTATTACACATATAGAACCTGAGCACCTTGCCACCATTCCCATACCTGATGCACCAAGAGAGATTAAAGAAAGAATACACAACCTTATTGTCGAATCTTTCAAATTGCGTGATGAATCAAACGAATTAATTGACCAAGCGACAGCCTTACTTATTGATGAATTGAAGTTGCCATCTATAAGCGAGTTTAAACAAAATAATATAAAAAATTCTGCAAACGTAAATGCATTTAACGTTAAACTGAGTAATTTAGCCGGTCGTGTAGACGCTTCTTATCACTTACCTATCGTGGATGCGATTGTTAATCATCTACGCAAATATGCCGAAGAAGTTACAACAGTTGGTGATGAACGAATTAGTTCTGATATTATTCTTCCGGGCAGATTCAAAAGAGTTTATGTTGATGAGGGATTTGGTAGAGTGTTTATTGGCGGAAAACAGTTATGGGAGTTGGATCCAACTAACAAGAAATACCTGTCATTAACTCATCACGGCGATCGTATTTCCAAACAGTTGGAATTACACGAGAATATGACACTCATAACTTGTAGCGGTACCATTGGCAAGGTTGCGCTTGTTGGAAAGCATTGGGAAAATTGGACTGCAAATCAGCATATTATCAGAGTTGTGCCTGCTGATTTAAATATTGCAGGATATCTTAATATCTTTCTATCATCTGATTACGGAAATGTTTTAATTAGACGATTTACATATGGCTCTGTAGTAGACGAAATAGATAATAACCACGTTAGTCAAATTGCTATTCCTTTGCTCAAAAACAAAGATGTACAAAAACAAATCAATGATTTTGCTCTGGAAGCGAATCAGAAACGCTATAAAGCTTACAAATTAGAACAGCAAGCTCTTGATATAATGGACAATGAAGTGATTTTTGCAAAGTGAGGTGTATAAAATGCCCGGCTATAAAGATTGGATCGAACAAGCAGATATAAAAGTTGATTACTATTCAGCATTTATGAAGGCTTGGATAGCATTTAATGCCTGGTATAATTTCAGCGGTGAAATCCCATTGGGTACTGATAGAAAATGTATTGAGTATATCATTGAACACACCAACCGCTTTAAGACATACATAAATAATCTTTTGGCTAATACCGGCACAGAAAGTGATTCATTTAAAAGTAGCTTAGCCAAACTACACGAATCATTATTGGCGTCTTCGATAACTTCTCAAGAATACTTTGGTGTAGCTCAGATTATCTCATTTGCAGAAGTGCCAATAAAGAACACTAATAATCTGCACCAGTTTGATTACTATACTTATCACTATGTATGTAAGAGAGAGCACGGAAAACTAATAACTATTATTCAAAAATTGTCAGATCAGAGTGAAGTGTTTCGATATGAACAAGTAGGCTTTGATGAAAAGGAATTATCACAACAATCATCTTATAATTCATTAACCTTTACACAAAAACAAACTGTTCTTAGTTGCTACAGACGGTTAATTCCTTATCATAGGAAAAATGTCTTATGCATACATCCTAACCCAAACAACTCAAATGTTATAAAAATAGGCAATTATGATTTTATTAAAGATATTGAAGAGATAAGCAGAGCTATTATTACCGTATTGTATATGCTTCGCTGTTGCCTTGCACACGGCGATTTTACTCCGGATGCTCTTTCCCAAAATGTATATAGATATGCTTATGAAGTATTATTAGCCCCATTGAAAAAGTTAAAATAACACAACAAGCGTGTAAGCAGAATCAACTCTTGTTTACACACTCATTTCATTTTATCTCTTGTTCAGTTTCATCAAATAGCGGATTATCAAAGAATTGACGATTTTTTCTTGACCGCCGTTATCATATATGATAACATATAATAAAAGAAGGTGATCGTTATGACAGACAGCAATAGCATAATCCGCAAGCGGCAGGAAATCGTTTCCAAACTGACGCAGGCACGGCTTGAAAAAGGTTTGTCACAGGCGCAACTTGCCGAGATGGTCGGTACGCAACGGTCGAATATCTGCCGCATTGAAAACGGCGGTCAGAACCTTTCTCTCGATTTATTGATTAAGATAACAGACGCTCTCGGCAAGGATGTCAGGGTTTTATGGGAAGAAAAAGGTGTTGAAATGAGCAATGTATATAACCTAAAACTTTATGACGATATCCTCGTGACCTTCTCCCTCGAAGAAAAAGGCTTAGAGGGTTTAGTTGTTGAAGTTCTGTATTATAACGAAAGCAAAAAGCACCTCCTGCCAATCAATATGGAGCTGACTCCCAAAGGTATTATTAAGTGGCTTTCCAACCGTGTTATCCCGAAGAACAGAGCCTTTGTTGACGAGATACTAAAGACGTTCGGGCTGAGCGTAAACGACACAAAGGGCATTATTGATATTTGCCTTGGCTTGTCACTTAACGACAGCTATTGGGTTACTCCTGTTGAATTTGACGGCAAATTTGCCGATTACAATCTGTTCGAGAATCCCTTCTCGGAAGCATTGTCACTCGTCGCATATACAGGTGTTGGGAGCGCAGAAAAAGCGTTCTCGACCTCTCCTGAGTTCACAACAAACGGTATGCTCCGCAAGGCTTGGCGGCACATCGAAAACGACGGTATCTATCTCTACAAAGGAGGCACAGAAGGCGCTGCAAACGCCGGTAATGAGCCGTACAGCGAGTTTTACGCCTGCCAAGTAGCTAAGGCGATGGGCTTGAATTGCGTTGAATATGACCTTGAAAATTGGAAAGGTATTCTCGCTTCAAAATGCCGTTTGTTTACAGATATCAATACCGCTTTTGTGCCGATCAGCAGGTTGATAAAGGACAGAACACTGAAAAACGCCCTCGATTATTACGCCGGGCTTGGCAAACCGTTCTATGATGACCTGTGCAGTATGCTGGTGTTCGATGCTGTGATTTACAACGAGGACAGACATTTCGGAAACTTCGGTATTTTGCGTGACAATCACACAGGAAAGATCATAAAGCCCGCTCCGATTTTCGACAATGGCTTATCGCTGTTCAATTTTGCGATGGCGGAAGATTTAGAAAACCTCAGCGAATACGCAAAAACAAGAACACCGCCCTACGGCGTATCGTTCGACGAGGTATGCAAGGCTGTTATGGGTAGTAAGCAAAAATCTCAGCTCCGCAAGCTATTGAATTTCACTTTCACAAGACACCCATCCATCAACTTACCCGAAGAACGTCTGACGGCGATTGAAACGCAAATCTCAAAGAGAGCACGTGAATTGATGTCGATTCCCAACTCAAAATAAATATAAAGAGCGTGTAAACAGACATCACCTGCTTACACGCTCTTTTTTCTTTTTCATTGAGAACTTTACTAACAAATAAGTGAAGTTCTCAATGGAGTTGTTGATAAAAGTCCTTAATTGTATATCATCTCGGCATTTATAACCTCTCTCGCTCGTTGGGCAACATTATTCATCTTGCGCACCCATAACATTTGATTGGCGGCTTTGAGTTGTTCGGTGCAGCCTTCTTCTTTAGCAAAAGACTGTACAAGTTCATCGTACATCTTCTGCGCCTGTTCATCAATATCGGCAAGGTATTCGTTGAGTTTGCATTTGGTGAGAAGATTGGTGTAGAGAATCGGGCGGCTTCGTTTGATATAGCGAAGGCGTTGTTGTCCCCACAAACCGATTGGTCGCTTATCCTGTTCGGGCAGTGTTAAGTTCGGCAGCAAATAACCTCCTTGACGTGTATATGTAATCTCCATTGTCAGACCTCCTTAATCTTAATCTTTTTAGTTTTGGCTTTTGAAATTCTAATAAGCAGTTCATCAACTAAATCGGTGAACATTCCTTGTGAAATAAGGTTGTTTCTTAAATCAATCAAACTGTTGATAACGACTCTGCGTTCCTCGGCGGTGAGGTAAATTTGATATTTAGTTTTCATAATTGAATCTCCTATTTTATAACAAATTCAGCGGGCGTTCATCAATCAAAAATTCTACCATTTTTCTACCAAAATCATTTATCAAACAGATTGCCCTCCTTGCGGAGATAGTCACGATTTTCCGTTACACTGCCGTTAGCCTTGTCGATATGTGCAACAGGGAATCTGTTCTTCAATGTCGAAAAGCGAATCGGCGATTTTGAGTAAATGAAAATGTGCATATGCTTTGTGCCTGTGGTTGCAATTTCATCCACAAAAAACTGTTTTAACTTGCTATTGCAATTTGCAAAAAAAAATTCTATTTTCGTCCGATGTTCCAAACTGTCCACTATATTATACCAAAAACCACTGTCCCATTATCTCCCCTTTGCTTGCAAAAAACAGCCCTGCAAATGGGTACAGGGCTGTAAATTTAAAGATTTATTCATTGCTTATCAGATTTAATCGTCTGTTGCTTTGAAATTTATTTTATTTTCGGTCGCAAAGGTGTGTGCATAGGAATCTGTCGGGGCGTGGATTGTTAGGTCTTTTGAGTCTTTGAAGGCAGATTTTCCTATGTAGGACACATTTTTGGTCAGGTATATATCCTCAAGGGAGTAGGATTCTTTGAACGCATTATCGGCAATGAATTTTACTGTGTCGGGAACGACTGTTTCCTTTGCACCGCCGTAATTTATTGCATCATCTGCAATTGAAATCACATCCAAGCCGTCAATATGTGCAGGAATTTCAAGCTTTTCCTCTGACGACATTGTGTTATAGTTAGTTATTACGCACACGGGCTTGCCGTCATCATAGATAACATCATAATTATAATATTCGCCGTAATACGCACCGTTTCTGATTTTTGAATAATCGGTATTTTTAGCCTCCGGATTTTCAGGCTCGGTCGTATAGTTTTTATAATTGATTTTATTTTCAACCGCAAATTTTTCAGCATAAGAACCCTTTTCGGCATATATCGTAAGGTTGTCAATGCCGTCAAAAGCGGTTTTTGCAATCTTATTTACGGAGGGCGCAATATAAATTTCCGTTATATTTTTTGAATCCTTAAATGCGTCATCCTTGATTTCACAAATGCCGTTGGGGATAACAACTTTTTTCAGACAATCAAATTCGCTGAAAGCTTCCTTTTCAATAGCTGTTATCTTTGTATTTTCATCATATGAAGTAGGAATATACGCATCGTCCAAGCCGTAATATCCGCCCTGAAACAAGCCGACAGTGGCATAAAAATTTCCGTTTTCATCGTCTTGAAACTGAATTACAAACTGACCGTCGGCAGAAAACTTTAGGCGATATTTTTCATCAACAGCCATTTGTTCAAATCTGTTATTTACGATTGTCGCTCTGGCAAGGAAAGACAAGCCGAGCAAAGCGGCAACCGAGATGCAAAGAACAACGAAAAATTTATGAGTAAACAGTTTACTTTTCATGCAGCTCACCTTCTGTCATTTCCAAAACAACATCACAAACTTCTTCCAAATCCTCTTTGTGATGAGTTGTGATAACTACGAGCGCACCTCTTTCTTTTTCTTCTTTAAGAAGCTTGTAAATCAGCTGTACACCGTCATTATCAAGTGCATTTGTCGGTTCATCAAGCAGGATGATTTTCTGCTTTTCAAACACAGCCTGAGCAATGTTCAGCCTCTGTTTCATACCAAGCGAAAACTTTTTCACCTTTAAATCGGACTTTAATCCCACACGCTCAAGCGCTGTTTTTATATCCTCATCGGTGGCGGTTTTCTTGATTTTGCCGAGGATTTTCAGATTGTCAAAAGCATTGTACTGGGGCAACAGGTTCATATTTTCAATCACGATGCCTATGCTCGGAGGAAACGACATATCCTTGTGCAAAACCTTTCCGTCAATCACAACAGAGCCGCTGTCGGGAACAAGCAAGCCTGCAATTGCTCTCAAAAGCATAGTTTTGCCCGAACCGTTGTGTCCGTAAATTCCGTAGATTTTGCCGTACTCAAAATTGTAACTTACATTATTTAAAATCGGTCTTGATTTGATACTTTTACAATAATTTTTTATTTCTACCATAATATCACCTCAAAAAATATCGGTTTTCTTAAATCTCAAATTCAGAATGAAAATGCACAAAGCATTTAACGCAACTATGAATAACAGGTATCCGTAGTAAATGCTCTCGCCCGACACAGCACCGTTCTGCATTCCGAACATCAAACTCGGGAAGAGAATCATTTTCCAAATCGGTGCGTCAACGAAATTCTGAACCAAATAGTACGCAATAAAGCAATAGGTGAAAATTCCTATGTTCACAATGTGTGCAGGAATACTGATTTCAAGCAAAGACTGAATAACTATCAGCGAAAAAATTGTCAAAAAGTACATAATCAAAGATTTAAGAGTTCCGCTTTCAACGGGAGTCATACTTTCTCTTGCAACAAAAAAGATTATGAACTGGAACAAAACAATGCAAATCAATGCTATAAAATTGTTAAGACAACGCTTTAAAATCAGCACTGTTTTTGAATAATTGCGTACAATCAACATCTTGCCGTAGCCTTGTTTAAGGTTCTCAATTGATCCGCTCGTAAAGAAGAGAATAAAACACACAGGCAGCAAAAGCGGCAGAAATTTTGTAATTTCAAAGCCGTAATCGCTTGGGGCTAAACCAATCATAAAGGCATTTTGAAAATCTCCCTGAAATACACAACTGAACAATTGAGCAAAGCACGCAACAATCAGTATTATCGACAAAACAAGCTTACTTTTTAACATTACTCAAAACATCCTTTTTCTGATACAAAAAGTAGGAAGAGAAGATAAGCAAAAACATCATAAGCAATGCTCTTAATATAATGCCCCACATATCCGACAGAACCATTTCGCCGTGCATAAGTTTTGACACCACTACGGAATCTCTGAACGGCAACCATACTTTACTTATCATGAAAATAATAGTCGCAAATAACTCTATAAGATATAATGCAATAGTAATGAACGGAGCAACTTTGGGAGAAATTATTATTCCGAATGAGAGCATAACGAGTCCTGCTCTGAAATAAAACAAAAACAAAGTCAAAAGTTCAAGTGCCGAATATTGCAGAAAATTCAATTCTAAAATCAGGTTAATGTCAAAGCAGATGAGTGCCGCAACTATGTTGACTGCTTCTATCAAAAATGAAAACAAAAAAGCAAATACCGCACAATCAGCAATTCTTCCTGTCACAAAAGAGGCTCTCGATTTCAGTCTTACAATGTAGCTTTCATTCTCATCGGTAAATATGTAAAACAAAAACAAAACGAACAATATTATATAAAAACCGATAACATTGCCAGATGTGATAAAGTCACCATCACCGCCCGCAACATTATAAAAAATATTTTTTTGGCTTAACTTCTCAGAATAATCCGAATTCAAATAATTATAAAATCGTAAATATGTGTATGTGCAAAGCGAAATAAAAAACACTGCGCAAAGCGGAAGTACGATTGCATATTTTCTTAATTTACACCTGATCATACTTAGTCACCTTAAAGAACGAAAACAAAACAGCAACCACATTTGTAGCTAATACGAAAATAACTGAAGGAAGTGCATATGACAATGGATATTCGGTAAAAGGCTGAAAAGCCATCATAATAGACTGTTTAGCAATTGACGGTATATACCACAATATAAATATTAACGGATAAAGGATAAATCTGTTTGGAAATGCCATTGCAAGTGCCGTTGCACCGCTTCCCACAACGCCACCGGTGAGCGAAAGCAGAAGAATACAAAGCAGGTTATAAAACATTGGGTGGCTATAATACTCCGCCATACTTGGAATTGCTTTTATAGATTCCGGATCCATAAATAAATATGTACCTCCTGCAAAAACAATATACACCATAAGGAGATTAAGCAAAAGAGGAATTATAATAATCAAAAAAGAAATAACAAAACTTTTAAGCATATTTAATGCAAAATATTTATTCTTACCTCTTTTTGTGATAAGAATATTTTTGTATCCTATTCTGTAATCCTCAATGCAATCATCCGCAACAACGATTGCTAAAAGCAGTGGTAAATACCACTTTAGTAATTTTCTTAACCCTCCAATTGAGAAACCTCCTAAAAAGGTCGCCAAATACGGTGCAGGAACAGAAGCTCCTTTACTTAGATCAATCAGAGTCAACAGTATATCAAGTATAGGAGCAATAAAAATATACAGTATAACGCCTAATTTAAGTTTGTTATTAAATATTCGGGTAATATAATATGACATAATTTTCACCTCAATTTATAGGCTGATTCGTTATATATTTAATGGTAAATCTGCAAATGACTTATGAGGAATAAAAGTTAATTAACAAACAGTAGTTATTCAAAAAAGATTATATTTTTTAATCTTTGAACGGATGATATGCAGTTTCTTCATCCCAGTAACCTGCAACATAATATTTTGTTTCAACATCATTATTATTATATATAGCAAGACCAACATTCATATTTTTGCATGAATCATATGCAGCAAAGAAATGATCCTTATTTCCTTGATGAACCTCTTGAATATTTGATTGTTTCGAATACCAAGGACCTGAAAGATAGAAGTTCATTATGGTACCTCTGCCTTCTTCAGAAAAGGTAAAGTTTACCTTCCAAGGAACTTTTTTATCTGAATTTCCTCTGTACTCAGCATTACTATAAACTACATCTTGATTTCCTGGAACACGAACATAAAACGGAACATCGTTATCCGAGCCGTATGCTGATGCACCAAATGCAAAAACAGAAATAAAAACGGTTGCCACAATTGCCATTGCTAATAATCTTTTATAGAATTTCATTTCGTCACCTCATTTTTCTTAATATCCAGACCTCCTCACAAGCCATTGTACAGATTTACCATTTAAACAAACGCAAATGCACGATTTATCCGTTTAAATTATTTATAATATTTTGATGTTTTTAATTTTCAGTTATTGCATCTTTAGTCGTATACAACTGATAATTCAGTAGATTACACTTCAATTAGCTCTGTAATTATTATTGCAATACTTTTTATACATTGACTTTATAATGCTATTATATCACATTTTAATAATATTTCAAGCAAATCAGGTAATTTTTACGACAAATTTTTACACAATAATTTGTAAATATTGCACAATGGCTATTATTTAATATTGTATTGCTATATGCTTTAAATCAACCAATTTCTTTTATATTCAAATTATACAAATGCAAAGTGACTGTAAAATGACTATAGCCCTTTTACAAAATAAAACAGGAAAACAAAGTGACAATACGCATTTTGTTTTCCTGTTTAAATTATTTGATATTTTATTGTATTATTAAAAGTTTCCGCACATCAGAGCATTTTCCAATTTTCTGCATCAAACACACCTTTGGTGGTTATTCTCAAGCTTGGGATAACGGGCAGACTTAGAAACGAGAGAGTCATAAACGGATCAATGCTTTTATCCGCACCGAGTTCATATGCAGATAACTTTGCATTTTCAAGCTTTTCGTTTACGGTTGTCAGCGGTTCATCGGACATCAAGCCTGCAATCGGGAGTTCGAGCAGAGCCTTAATTTTGCCGTTTTCAACAACTGCGATACCGCCCTTGCTGTCCTTGATTGCGTTCACGGCAACGGCAATATCATCATCATTACAGCCGACTGTGATAATGTTGTGCGAATCGTGGGCAACCGAGGTTGCTACTGCACCCGATTTCAGCGAATAGCCTTTAACATAACCGACACCGATATGGTTTGTGCCTTTGTGACGCTCAATGCAGGCAATTTTCAGAATGTCGTTTTCCACATCAATTTTATCTGCTGTGCCGAGATTGCGTGTGAGCAATTCACCGCCGACAAGACCGATAAGTCCGAGTTTTCCGTCAACCTTGAAACTGCTCGGAGTTACGCTGTCAAGGTGGAAAGTGTCAAAGCATTTTTCGGCAAGCTTTTCATCAACTGTGGGAGCAGAAAAGTCCTTAACTTCGCCGTCAAAAACAAGCTTACCACACTTGAAAACAGTTTCAACATTGAAATCTTCAAGATTATCGACAACAACAATATCGGCAAGATAACCCGAAGCAATCGCACCTTTGTTATTGAGCAAAAAGTATCTTGCGGCATGGAGGGTTGCTGTTTTGAGGGCAACAATCGGATCTGCACCGTTTTTCAGCGCCTGTTTTACGATGTAGTCAATATGACCGCCGTGAAGCAAGTCACTTGGATGCTTATCATCTGTTGCAAACATACACCTTGAGTAATACTGCTGAGTCAAAAGCGGCATAAGCGCCTTGAGATTATGAGCGGCAGTACCCTCTCTTATCATAATAAACTGACCTTTTCTCAGCTTTTCAAGGGCATTTTCAAAGGTGGAACACTCGTGGTCGGAATAGACACCTGCGGCAATGTATGCGTTGAGGTCATTGCCCGAAAGCTCAGGAGCGTGACCGTCAATCTTCTTGTGATGAGCCTGAGAGGTGACAATTTTTGAAAGCACATTTTTATCACCGTTGATAACACCGACATAGTTCATCATCTCTGCAAGTCCGAGTACCTTTTTATTATCCAAGTACAGGTCAATATCCTTGCAGTCAAGCTCCGCACCGCTCTCATCAATTTCTGTGGCAGGCACACATGACGGCATCATAAAATGAACATCAATCGGCAAATTTTGCGATGCCTGAATCATATATTCAACTCCGTCAATGCCCATTACATTTGTGATTTCGTGAGGGTCGGTTATGACTGTGGTTGTACCGTGAGCAACAACTGCCTTTGCAAATTCAGCAGGAGTCACCATTGAACTTTCAAGGTGAATGTGTGCGTCGATAAAGCCGGGGAGAACGAGTTTTCCGCTGACATCAATCTCTGTTTTGCCGTCATATTTTCCGACACCGGCAATCAGTCCGTTTGCAACGGCCATGTCACCGCACAAAAATTCATTTGAAAACACATTAAGATACTTTGCGTTTTTTAAAACAAGGTCTGCCTTTTCCCTGCCTGCCGCAACTGCAATTATTCTCTGCTTTGCTGCAAGCTGTCTGTCTGTTTTCTGTCCGTATATTTCCTGCATAAAAGCACCGCCCTTCTTATATATATTTACAAGATTATAGCACTTTGCAAAAACCATTTCCATAAGTATTTTTCACGAATATTCTTCGCAATTTTTTGCTAAATTGCATAAGATGTGTGCATATTTTCATCTGTCAGACAATAATAATTTTAACAATTTATTGTGCTAATGTATTGAAATGTACAAACTGCGGTGATATAATTTATTTATAAGTATTATTTTCGGAGGGATAAATTATGTCACACACATACAGCGAATTTTTACCGAGTTACAGCGTGGGAGTTGATTGCTACAAGGCGATTCCCGAAATTGTGAAGCCGTACGGCAAAAAGGCGGTTGCAGTCGGCGGTAAAACAGCTATGGAAAAATCAAAAAAGGCTTTGCTTGAAGGCATCAAAGGTTCTGACATTGAAATCATTGATTTTGTATGGTACGGCGGTGACTCCAGCTATGAAAATGTTGAAAAAATAAAGGACAATCCATCTGTACAAAAGGCTGATATGGTGTTCGGTATCGGAGGCGGACGAGCTGTTGACACGGCAAAAACCTATTGTGCTTTATATAACAAACCGTTGTTCACATTCCCGACAATTGCATCAAACTGTGCGTCATGCACCTCACTTTCGGTAATGTACAATCCCGACGGTACTTTCAAGGAATATTCGTACCACAAAGCCCCTGCAATTCACACATTTATCAACACAAAAATTATTGCCGAATCACCCGAAAAGCTCATGTGGGCAGGAATCGGTGACGCACTTTCAAAGGAATATGAAGTAATTTTTGCGTGTCGTGAAAAGAATATGATTCACACACCGTTGCTTGGCAAGGCAATTGCCTCCGCAAGTACCGAACCGCTCATAAGCTTTGGCAAAAAAGCTCTTGAGGACTGCAAAAACAATGTGCCGACAGAGGCAATTGAGCAGGTTGCGCTTGACATTATTATCACGGCGGGACTTGTTTCAAATTTTACCGTACACGAAAACAATCCGAATCCCGAGGAGGATTATTACTACAATTCATCGCTCGCACATTGTGTTTATTACGGTGCGTCACTCTTTCCGCAATGTGAACGGCAACATCTGCACGGCGAAATTGTTTCATTCGGTGTGCTGTGTCTGCTGACATATGACGGACAATTTGAGGAGCGAAACAGAATTTTTGAATTTAACCACAGTATCGGACTTCCTTGCACTCTCGGCGAAATTGCACTTACTCCGGATGATGTGCCTGCAATTGCGCACAAAGCCGCAAGCGTTGTTGAGTGGAAGTATGTCCCGGGTAATCCAACCGAGGACGCATTCATCAATGCAATTCTTGCAACCGATAAAGCCGGCAAGGAATTTTTAGCTGATAAATAATTAAGTTTAGTTGTAACTGACTACTACATTATTTCGGTAAATGTATCCCATTTATACAGTTTATTTTCATCATAAATTTTCTGCAATTACCTGCGGGCGGATGATATCCGCCCATACGGAATTGTGCGAACGGTTGCAATGTTAGGCTCGGGCATAATATGTTTTTTTTTTGACATTACAAGCTATCTACACAAACTGGGCAAGGCGGCTCGCCTTGCGGGCGGATAATATCCTCCCGTCTGCAAAAATAACCGTAATTAATAGAATTTCCATAGTGATATATAAAATAATCACTATGTTTAAAATTCAACTCAGATTTAACAGCACTATCCAATAATAACAAAAATATTTTCTTTGCGTTCTCAAAACTGTTAAATCTGCTAAAGTTTTGACAGTACAAAAGCTCCTGCCGTTTTTGATTAAAAAGAACAGGAGCTTTAATGGGTAAAATTATAAAAAGCACTGACTCAAACTATGTACCGGACAAGGTAAATCAATACATGAGTTTTATTTTCATCTGCTCACAAAACTCAAGCCATTCCTGTGACGGCTTTTCGTCGGTAATCAAATAATCAATCCTATCCCAATCCAAAAAATTGACAAATGCAGTATGGTTGAATTTTGAATGGTCTGCAAGTAATACCACACATTCGGCACGGCTTGCCATCTCAGACTTCAAATCAGCCTCACCTTCGGAAGAATCAGTTATGCCTCTTTCCATATCAAGCCCTTTGCATCCGAGGAGAACAAGGTCAACATTGTACTTTTTCATAGCCTCTTTTGCAGGTTTTCCGTAGAAAGAACGGGTTTTTTCATCATAAAGTCCGCCGGTTGAAACCAGCTTCATTTTACAAGTGTCGAGTTCCTGAAAAATCTGTGCAGAAAAAGTAATTGCGGTAAGATTTTCATTGTCCTTAAAAAGCTTAACAGCCTCAAGAACAGTTGTGCTGTTATCAATCATCATCGTATTCACACCGATAAATTTATCAACAAGCAGCTTAGCAATTTTCTTTTTGCTCTCAAGGTTAATTCCCTTGCGTTTAAAGAAATGCACTCTGTCATTCTGAGAAGTTGTGTTAAGAACAGCTCCTCCGAAAGTTCTGGTAATGATACCGTCATTCTTCAGCTTTTCAAGATCACGCCTGATAGTTTCTTCGGTTACATTATATATTCTGCTTAAATCCGAGACGAAAACCTCGCCTTCGGTTTCAACCTTTTGTCTGATTTCGTCAATTCTCTTTGCCATAAACATTTCCCTCAACTTTTATTACATACTAACATAATTATCAACAAAAGTAAAGGGAATTCGACTGTTTTTACAATAATTTTAACAATCGGGAGCGGATTCCTTCACCCTATACACAAAGGTGTATTAAGCAACCCTTAATTATTATTATTGAAAAAACATATTATGCCCGAGCGTAACATTGCAACCGTTCGCACAATCCCGTAGGGTATTTACAAAATCTGTTTTTCCATACAAATAAACAACAACTTCCATATACAAAAACAGTCGGGAAACAATGCGTTGCATTTTGCAAACTGTCTTCCCGACTATAATTTTTAATTTTCAACTTTCAATTTAAAAAGCTTACTCTCTCCCTATTAAAACTATCTGCACAAACATAAAAAGGCTGAAAGAACAACTATGCTCTTTCAGCCTTTGATTATAATTTTATTCCGTTTTATAGGATTGCCGAATTATTTGAGTGCGGCGATTGCGGCCTCGATAAGAGCAATCTGCTCTCTTTCCTTTGCGGCCTGTCCCTTAACCTTTTCAATTACAGCCTCGGGAGCTTTTGCAACAAAGCCCTGATTGTTAAGCTTGCCCTCGCTCTGTGCAAGACGCTTTTTAACCTGTTCAAGCTCTTTGTTGAGTCTTGCAAGTTCCTTTTCCCTGTCAACAAGCTCGTCCATAGGAATGTAAATCTTTGCGTCTGCCGTTACAATGTTTACGGCACCCTCAATTTCAAAGCTTTCTGCAACTTCAACCTCACTTGCTGATGCAAGCTTCTGAATGAACTGTTTGCCGTCTCTGAATGTGTCGGCAAACTTTGTTGCAACATAAACCTTTGCTTTTCTTGACGGCGGAACATTCATCTCTGCACGGCGGTTACGGATTGCACGGATTGCATCCATAATTTTTTTCATTTCATCCGATGCCTCGGGATAATCAAGCTCTGCGTTGTATTCAGGGTACTTTGCGAGCATTACTGTTTCGCCCTCGTGAGGAATTGTCTGCCAGATTTCTTCTGTGATGTACGGCATAAACGGATGGAGAAGTCTGAGAATTTGATCAAGCACATAAAGAAGTACCTGTCTTGCATTCTGAGCGTCCTCACCGTCACTTGAAAGTCTTGTCTTAACAAGCTCAATGTACCAGTCGCAGTAGCAGTCCCAGATGAATTCATAAATCTTCTGAACTGCAATGCCGAGTTCAAACTTCTCAAGATTTTCGTTTACTTCTTTTGCAACTGTGTTGAGAGTTGAAACAATCCACTTGTCCTCTGTTGTGAGAGTTTTCGGAAGTTCATTCTTAACATCGTGGTCGTCAATGTTCATGTGAACATAACGGGATGCGTTCCAGAGCTTGTTTGCAAAGTTAGCGCAAGCCTCAACACGCTTGTCGGAATAACGCATATCGTTACCGGGTGTGTTGCCTGTTGCAAGGAAGAAACGGAGTGCGTCTGCACCGTATTTGTCAATAACTTCAAGCGGATCAATACCGTTGCCGAGAGATTTTGACATCTTGATGCCGTTTTCATCTCTTACAATGCCGTGCATAAATACGGTCTTGAACGGAGCAGAACCCATATTTTCACAAGCCGAGAAAATCATTCTTGCAACCCAGAAGAAGATGATATCATAACCTGTTACAAGAGTGCTTGTGGGATAGAAATACTCAAGTTCGGGAGTTTTGTCGGGCCAGCCGAGTGTTGAGAACGGCCAAAGTGCCGAACTGAACCATGTATCGAGAGTGTCCTCGTCCTGATGAATGTGTGTACTGCCGCACTTACAGCACTTTTCGGGTGCGTCCTTTGCAACCATAACTTCGCCGCAGTCATCGCAGTACCACGCCGGGATTCTGTGTCCCCACCAAAGCTGACGGGAAATACACCAATCCTTGATATTCTCCATCCAATGGAAGTAAACCTTTTCAAATCTTTCGGGGATGAACTTTGTGTCGCCCTTGCGTACAACATCAATTGCAGGCTTTGCAAGCGGAGCCATTTTTACAAACCACTGCTTTGAAACCATAGGCTCAATTGTTGTGTGACAACGGTAGCAAGTGCCGACATCGTGAGTAAGCTCTTCAACCTCTTTGAGAGCGCCGATTTCTTTAAGGTCGGCAACAATGGCCTCTCTTGCCTCCATTGTTGTCATGCCTGCGTATTTTCCGCAGTCGAGAACCTCGGGTTCGTTTTCGGCAAGCTGTCCCTTTGCCTTTAACTCGTTGTATTCTTCAACATCCTTTGCACCTGTAAGGTGACCGTCATATGTAAAGCAACGGACAATCGGAAGATTGCAACGCTGACCGACTTCAAAGTCGTTAGGATCGTGTGCAGGAGTGATTTTAACAACACCCGTTCCCTTTTCCATATCTGCGTGTTCATCACAAACAATCGGGATTTCCTTGTTAAGGAGAGGAAGGATTACATGACAGCCGTGGAGGTGCTTGTAACGCTCATCGTCCTTGTTAACGGCAACAGCAGTATCACCGAGCATTGTTTCGGGACGGGTTGTTGCGATTTCAAGGTACTCGCCTGTTTCCTTAACCTGATAGAGCAAGTGCCAGAAATGACCGTTCTGCTCCTTGTATTCAACCTCGGCATCCGAAATTGATGTACAGCAATGAGGACACCAGTTTACCATACGGTTGCCGCGGTAGATTTTTCCGTCATTATAAAGGCGAACAAAAACTTCTTTAACAGCCTTTGAACAGCCCTCGTCCATTGTGAAGCGCTCACGCTCCCAGTCACAGCTTGAACCGAGCTTTTTAAGCTGACTTGTGATTCTTCCGCCGTACACCTTTTTCCATTCCCATGCACGCTTTAGGAATTCTTCTCTGCCGATATCCTCTTTAGTGATACCCTCTTTACGCATTGCCTCAACGATTTTAGCCTCTGTAGCGATTGACGCATGGTCTGTACCGGGGAGCCAAAGTGCGCTGTAGCCCTGCATTCTTCTCCAACGGATAAGAATGTCCTGAAGTGTTTCGTCAAGTGCGTGTCCCATATGCAGCTGACCTGTGATGTTTGGCGGCGGCATTACGATTGTATAAGGTTTTTTATCTTTGTCAACCTCCGCATGAAAGTAGTTACCTTTCAGCCAGAAGTCGTAAATTCTGTCCTCAAACTCTGACGGGTTGTAGGATTTAGCAAGTTCCTTTGCCATAGTCATTACTCCTCTTGATTTATTGTTCGGATAAACCGAGTTCATATACCTTTTTATTATCTCATTTATGTGTCGATTTGTCAATTATCAGCAAATAAAATGTGGCATATAATTTCAATTTTATAACATTTAAAGTTTGACGAATAAAGCGTAAAATGGTAAAATATACTGCATAAGAGGAACAAACAAAATCAAGGGTGTGTATTATATGAAAGTCAGGGTTATATGCCTTGTGCTGTGCGTGTTTGTTTTCGCATCAATTTTCTGCGGATGCGGAAGCAACGGAAATACCGAAATAATCGGCAAATGGGTACCGACAACAGCAAAGACAGACGGCGAAACAATTTCATACAGCGAGCTTGGAATTGACGAGGATCAGTTTGGTCTTGATTTCAAGGACAGCAGTAACTGCACGGTTACCCTTGCAGGAATTTCGTGTGATTCAGCCTACACATTCAACGGAACCTCCGTTGACCTGACGGTAAACGGTACGGCATACAAGCTGAGCTATGACAGCGGTGTGCTGACAATGGTGCTTAATTATGACAACAACAGAATTGAGTTTTCATTCACAAAACAAAGATAGTTTTACAAATTAAAAATTGAAAATGTAAAATAAAAAATTTCGGTCGGGCAGTTGCTTTGCAAAACGCATAGCTATGTTGCCCGACCGTTTTTTATATATGAAATTTTCGGTTCGTTTGCAACATTACTTATTTGCCAAAGCATAAACCTTAATCGGCACATTTTTTCTTTTGCAATTCTCTATAACAAACCGTGTTCCGTGTGACATACCGTCCCAAAATGCAATAACTTCATCGGCATAATCAATTATTTGCAAATTTCTTTTCAAAGGTGCTGACCGCCCGTATCGTTCGTATTCGGGTAAAAATTCTTTTAGTTTAATATTATGTGTCTTAGCGTAATTTCTCGCACTTCTGTCAACACCAATAGCACCACCGCTTACTATTTCAGTTGTATTCTCAGGTAAATAATCGCCTAAATTATTCACTGTAATACTTCTTGAGCCTACTATCGCAATTTTCATTTTTTCACACTCCTAAAATTATGACACCATTATGACATCATAATAGCACCATTTTCGTTTTGACGCAATAATTACATTAAAATAGTGTCATAATAACATTTAGGAGTACCGATTATGGATGATAATATTTTACGATACACTCTGAGAGTTAACCGCACGCTTTTTCAGAAATTCAGATATGTTGCCGACTATGAAGGTCGTTCCGCAAATCGTGAAATTGAGCAGTATATAAAGCAAAGGGTTAAGTCCTTTGAAGAAGAACACGGCGAAATTGAAGTAAAAAAAGATTAAACATACGCATAGATTAACACCCTTTCGGAGTATTTCCGAAAGGGTGTTTTTTAATCAAACAAAATAATTTTCAACTTTCAATTTTCCATTTTCAATTTACACAAGAAACTTTCCTATCACCGCAACTGCATCGGCATGACACAACAGGTTTGCGTTTTCACGCACTCTTGCCGCTGCGTTGCGGGATTTTTGTCTTTCACCGTATTCCGACAACACCCGTATCATATGCTTCGGCAATGAAAAATAATCAAACACAAGGTAATAATTTCCCGACATTTCGTATGCGGAGCTTTTTCTGCAACATATGTTACTGCGGTACAAAGCCTCTACCGCATTCAGAAAATCCGACGCATTCGCCATTTTCCAGCACAGATCACTGTCGGACTTTTTCAGCCTGTATTTTCGTTTTTTCGGATTTGCCGTAACCAGGATACAACATTCATCGCCGAGCAGAAAAGCCTCTATTTTCACATTTTTACCGTTCGTGTCAAGTCCCGCCCTGCAACAGGCAAGTCGCATAAGCCCGATAATCACCTTTTGATTATCCTCGTTTTTAAAGCTCATTTTTCCGAAATCAAGCTCAAAATTCTCCATATCCGATTCATCAAGCTTAATCAGCAGTTTATTATCGCCGAGTTTGTCAACAGTCAAAATACTCCCTCCCCTAAATTCCGATACACATACATCTGTTTACATATTATGATGGGCGGAGCATTTTTGCAAGTAAATATTAATGGAATAAAATTTGGCTGTTTTTTCACACATAATTGTCAGATTTTGTGTACGCAATACAAAAAGGTTGCCAACATAACAATTTAATGCTACAATGATGCCGTAAGATACAGCCACAGAAAATAAAAAGCAAAAGGAATGATTTTTATGCCAAACTGGCTTAATGACGCTGTTTTCTATGAAATTTATCCGCAGAGTTTTTGTGACACCAACGGTGACGGAATCGGTGACATCGAGGGTATCATCAGCAAGCTTGACTATGTAAAAAGCCTCGGTTGCAACGCAATCTGGCTCAACCCGATTTACGATTCACCTTTTATGGATGCAGGCTATGATGTTCGCAACTACAAGAAGGTTGCAGAGCGTTACGGCACAAACGATGACCTTGTTCGTCTTTTTGACGAGGCTCACAAAAAGGGAATCAAGATTCTTCTTGACCTTGTTCCGGGTCACACATCAGACCAGCACGAATGGTTCTTGGAGGCTAAAAAAGCCGCAAAGAGCGAATATTCAAACCGTTACATTTTTACAAAGAGCGTATGGGACGCACCGCCGCAGTACCGTATGATGTGCGGACTTTGCGAGCGTGACGGCAACTATATGGTAAACTACTTCAGCTCACAGCCTGCTCTTAACTACGGTTTCCACGAAATCACGCATCCCGAATGGCAGTTGCCGTGTGATCATCCCGACTGTCTTGCAACGGCAGAGGCTATGAAGGATGTTATGCGTTTTTGGCTTGACAAGGGTGCTGACGGTTTCAGAGTTGACATGGCTGACTCACTTGTTAAGAACGATGACGATAAAATTGCAACGGCAAAAATCTGGCGTGGTGTGCGTGATATGCTCGACACGGAATATCCGAATGCCGCAATGGTTGCAGAGTGGTGCAATCCCGAAAGAGCAATCAACAACGCAGGTTTCCACATGGACTTTTATCTTGACCACTACGGAAACGGCTACAGCAGACTTTTCCGCTACGGTGAATTCGGCGATCAGGCTGTTTTCAATCCTAACGGCAAGGGTGATATCAAAGCATTTGCAGACGAATATCTTCCTAACTACGAAAAGACAAAGGACAACGGCTACATCAGCTTTATGACAAACAACCACGATATGCCGAGAGTTACGGCATATCTTGACAAAGAGGCTATCAAGCTTGTGAACGCATTCATTTTCACAATGCCGGGTGTTCCGTTCCTCTACTACGGTGATGAAATCGGCATGAGATATCAGAAAGGCATCGTAAGCAAGGAGGGCGGTTATTCAAGAACAGGCTCCCGTACTCCTATGCAGTGGAACAGCGGTAAGAACCTCGGTTTCTCAACAAGTGACGAGCCGTATCTTGCAGTTGATAAGAGTGCCGACGCTCCGACTGTTGAGAATCAGAAGGACGATCCCGACAGCATCTACAAGGTTGTAACAGACATCATTGCACTTCGTCACAAGTACGATGACCTTAAAGGCAACGGTGAGCTTGAATTTATGTATGAAGAAGGCAAAATTCCGTTTGCATACAAGAGAGGCAACCTCGTTATGTACTTCAACCCCCTCGGTGAAAGTGCAGTAATGAACGCAAAATATACAGGCAAAACAGTATATGCCCTCGGCAACGCTGAATTTGCAGACGGCAAAGTAACAATGTCACCGCAGAGCTTCGCTCTCGTAGAAATTGACGGCTGATTAAATATAATTTTATAGTTTAAGCATAAAAACACCCTTTCGATAAATTCCGAAAGGGTGTTTTAAGTTGAATTTTATTATAATTGACTTCCGCATTTAACACAAAAACTGCTGTCGGGTTCATTTTCTTCGCCGCAGTTTGGGCAGGTTATTTTCATTTGTGAAACCTGATTTGTTGATTTTAGATTATATCCGCAGGTTTTGCAAAATATATCATTCTGACCTATCGGATTTTTGCAATTTGGGCAATACAGGCTGACGCTTTCTCCGACATTATTATATGAAACTGGCATATTCGGAAAAACCATAACATTATTTTTGGGCTTTATGCACACCATAACAATGCCTGCAATAACCATTACCACCGCAAGAGCCATAAATATGTAACACGGTATTGAATTTGTCGCATTTGTTCTTGCCTGATAGTCCTGCATAAACCCCTCAGCCCAATGGGTTGTGGTTCTCTGCACATCATAAAGCTGAACGGCTGACACAATAAATGTTATCACTCCTGCCACAATCAAAATAGCGCCTATCACTTTTAATGCAGGATTTCTTTTTGTTTTTTCCATATGTATCACCTTATTCTGCTGCTACTTTGTAAACAGCGTATCCTCTATCATTATGCTGTCTGAAAAATCCGTTTCCAAATGCTTCAATTTCAGAATCGCTGTCACTTGTATAGATTACAGTTCCGTTTAAATCGACTATTTCACTTTTTACAACATCTTCATCTGAGTAATAAGTGATTGTAAACAATCCCTTTTCATCAACGGGATAGACTTTAAATCCCATATCTTGTTCTATTGTTTTAGAATATATAACTTTTCCGTTAATATCTATCAAATTAGTACCTTTTTCGTCATATGTGATACAATATCCATTATAAAAACCACCCATATGCGAACTACCTCCGGCAGCTTTTTCCGTAATCAAATTGCTATCTAAATCATAAATTATACTATCTATACTATCCAACGATTTTATTGTTTTTATGTATGTTTTATCCTGATACAAGCATATTACCCTGCCGTCCTCAAGATTACTTTCTGTCATCTCAACATTAACGTCTGATGTGTTGCCATTTTTATCAATTAAAACTACTTTATCGTTTTCATCTACTGCGACTGTATATTTATTGATATTTTTTTCAAAACTTATCAATTCTTGAAAATTGCCCCACTCACGGCTACCGCTTCCTTCTACACCTGTAAACGGCAGTATCTTTTTGTACTTGATATCCGCAACAACTTTGTTATTAAAATCAATAAGTCCAAACCTATCATTTTCTTCGTCATGAGAACCATCCTCTCCTTCTTTCTCTTTTTTTACCATAAACAATTCAGGGGAAATAAGAGAGAGTCCGTCATATTCAATGGGAATTATATCATTAAAATCTAAATCCAACGCACCATACTTATAGCCATATTCATCATCGCCGTGTTTGCCAACAATAATTACTCCGTTATCTAACCATGCCGTATCATATTGCGAATCAATATACTTTATTTCTTTTGTTTTCAAGTTATATAAAGCAGCTTTTTCCTGATAATCTGAAGTTTCCATTTCAATCATGGTATAATCGCCACAGAGTCCACATATCAGAGCACTCTTTTTATAACCCTCTTCAATTGCAATGTTAGAGATATTGGCAACCATATTGCCGTCAAAATCATATATAACATTGTAAAAGAAACTATCCGACGAATTATATTTAATTTTTAATACCAAGTAGTCACCCTGTACAGTTGCATTATAAATCTGAAATTTACTGTCATCAATTGAGAATCCATTTGGTATTGCCGCTTCGTCAAGTGAAATTTCTTCAAACTTATAGGTTTGATTTTTTGGCGGAATCTGTGCAACATAGTTTGTGTCCTTGTAGTTCGGCTCTGTTGCAGGTTGTGTGGTTGCAACCTCGGTTGTCACGGTTTGTTGTGACGAATCCGCATTATTCCCCGACTGTGAAGAGTTTGACTGATTTCCTCCGTCATTGCAGGCACACAAAACCGAAGTCAGCATAGCCGCAATTAAAACACCTGAAATGATTTTCTTCATAAAGTATTCCTCCTCAAAAATATTTTTCGTTCTCAAAAAAGCTGAAACTATTTTCTAAAAGTAAACTTTTAGTTTAAAAAGTTTTTGTTTAGCTAACAATTGTATTATACAGTTTTAAATTACAAAACGCAAGTGTTTTAAAATATTCTTATTGAAAACTTTTTTGAGGTGAAATGAATGTTTGATTTCGGGTTAAGAATACGAGAACTTAGAGAGTCAAGACATATGTCGCAGGAAAGCTTGGGCAGGAGAATCGGCAGAAGCAAGCCTGTCATAAGCAATTATGAAAACAACATCAAATATCCTCCGCTTGAAGTTTTGATTTCAATTGCAAATGTGTTCAATGTTTCGCTTGATTACCTTGTTGGCATAGAAAAAAAGGACGCACTCTACATTAACAATCTGAACGAAACGCAGTCGAATATAATGAAACTGCTCTACGAAGAATTTACCGATTGCAATCTTAAAGGCAAAGAGCTTTCATCACGCCAACAAAAAATATTAAGCCTGCTCTTAATTGAATTTTTGAAATGAAAACCAAATCAACATTTTGACATATAAAAACACCCTTTCGATAAACTCCGAAAGGGTGTAATTTTTTGAAATTGAACAAAACAATTGTAACATTGTAAGGGCGAACCGTGTTCGCCAATTGATTTGTGTGCAAAACAATACATTTTTACAGTCGGGCATAATAAGTTTTTTACATTACAAACTATCTACACGAATTGGGTGCAGCGACACGCTGCCGGCGGCTCGCCGTGCGGTTTATTTAATCGGGAACTCGGGTTCTGCGTAGTTGCCCAAAAAGCTGAATTCGGGCATCTCTTCGCTAAGCTGACTTACAAGTTCAATAACATTTTCACTTCTGACATTGCCCGAAAAGTCGAGGTAGAACAGATATTCAAACTGTCTGCCCTGACGGGGACGGGATTCGATTTTTGTGAGGTTAAGACCGAGCGAATTGAATCTGCACAAAAGACTGTACAGCGATCCCGTAACATGAGGAAGCGAGAAACAAAGACTGATTCTGTTCGCATCTTTGGGAATGTACAGTTTTTTGGAAATGACAATAAACCTTGTTGTGTTCTCATCATTGTCCTGAAGATGATTGTCAAGAACCTTCAAGCCGTATTCCTCACACGCTTTGTATGAACAGATTGCCGCAACATTGAGACGCTTTTCCTTTGCAACATCACGGGCGGCAATTGCCGTGTTGGAGAATGGAACAGAATCAAAGCCGTGGTCGGCAATATACTGCGCACATTGTGAAAGTGACTGCGGATGCGACCACACGATTTCAATGTCCTCAAAAGCAGATTGTTTAAGACCTGCAAGGCAGTAGTCAATCGGCAAATCAAGTGCCTTTACAATGTAAAAACGGTGCTTGAGAATAAGGTCATAAACTGCCGAAACAGAGCCTGCACTTGAGTTTTCAACAGGAAGAACACCGAATGCAACCTCGCCGTTGTCAACGGCAGAAAATACATCTGCAAAGCTTTTGTAATTGACAGCCTCGCCGTTCGGGAAAAGTCTTAAAGTTGCCTCATGACCGTTAGCACCCTTGATTCCCTGATACGCAACCTTGATTCCGCTTGACGGAATATCCGTGCTTGCATTGTCGATAACGCTTTTAAGCTCTTTGCCGCTGCCGACAATGTTGTGCTGGAGCGCCCTTGAAAGCTCCATAATGTTTGAGTAGAGAAGTCTTGCAGATGCGCCGTATTCGCCTCCCTTTTCTTCAACGGCATCAAGAATTTCATTCTCTCTGCCCTCGTTAAGAACGGGAATGTTGTTTGCCTGCTTGTAGATGCCGACATCCCTTGCACAATCCATTCTCTGCTTAAAAAGCTCAATAAGCTGATTGTCTATTTTGTCAATATCTTTTCTGATTTCTTTTAAATCTCTCATAAAGACCTCACATAAGGTTAATAATTGCAACAGCCGTAACAGCCTCAATAACGGGGACTGCTCTCGGCACAATACACGGATCGTGTCTGCCGTGAATAACAAGCTCCGTGTTTTCTTTTGTCTGAAGATTTACAGTCCTTTGCGGTTGTGAAATTGACGGTGTAGGCTTTACGGCGGCACGGAAAATAATCGGCATTCCGTTTGTAATTCCGCCCAAAATACCGCCGCAGTTGTTTGTTGTTGTAACGACCTTGCCGTCTTTGTATTCAAACGGATCGTTCGACTGCGAGCCTCTCATTGTTGAAAGCTCAAAGCCTTTGCCGAACTCAATGCCCTTAATTGCGGGAACACCGAAAACAGCCTTGGCAATAACGCCCTCAACACCCTCAAACATCGGCTCGCCGTAGCCTGCGTCAATGCCCGTTACGCAACATTCAATTGTTCCGCCGATGCTGTCCTGTGCCATTCTGGCATCTTCAACGGCATCTCTCATAGGTTTTTCGGCAGTTTCGTCAATGAGTGCAAACGATGAGCTGTTCAGCTTTTCAATGAGTGCGTCATCAATTTCTGTCGGACAGAAGGAGCTGTCGGAAACATTGCCTATACTGCTGATATGGGCGGCAATTTTAATGCCCTTTGATTCAAGAATCTGACGGCAGACAGCACCTGCAAAAACAATCGGTGCTGTAAGTCTGCCCGAAAAATGACCGCCGCCACGAATATCGTTTGACGCATTATATTTTACAAAGGCTGTGTAGTCGCTGTGACCGGGGCGGGGACAGTCGAGAAGATTGCCATAGTCACCGCTTTTTGTGTTGGTGTTTTCAATTACGGCACAAAGCGGAGCGCCTGTCAGCTTGTTGCCGAGCATACCCGAAAGAACCTTCGGGAGGTCTTTTTCTTTTCGGGGAGTTGCCGTTTTATCCTTGCCCGGAGCACGGCGTGCCATTTGAGTGAGAACCCTGTCAAAGTCAACCTCAAATCCTGCCGGAAGTCCGTCAATTACAACTCCGATTCCGTTGCCGTGGCTTTCACCGAAAACGGAAATTTTTATCTTATCACCGTAGGTCGAGGACATTCGCCTTACCTCCAATATTATTATAATCTATGTAAAAATCAGGGTAACTTTTGTTGATTGAAAGCGCATAGCTTGACTCAATTTCACCGTTGAGTCTTACTGCGCAGACACCTGCCGACATTACAATTCTGTGGTCATTAAAGCCCTCGCAGAATCCGCCCTTGAGGGTGTCAATTCCCTCTATGACAAGTCCGTCAGGCAACTCAGTCACCTTACCGCCGAGATCGTTTATCAGCTTAGCGGTTGCCGTAAGACGGTCACATTCCTTTATGCGAAGTCTTTCGGCATTGTAAATCCTGGTTGTTCCCTTTGCAAATGCGGCACAAACCGTCAGCACGGGTACAAGGTCGGGAATCTGCGAAGCATCAATGTCAATTGCATTAAGCTCTGCCTTTTCAACGGTTACAGAAGTATCCGTCTGCGTTACCTTTGCACCAAACCGTGCAAGCAACTCGGCAATCTTCCTGTCACCCTGTGCAGAATTTCTGTTGACGCCGTTCACAGTCACCTTTCCGCCGAGTGCGCCCGCAACCATAAAGAAAGCCGCCTGCGACCAGTCGCCGTCTGTTGTGTAATCATGCGGAATGTATGACTGACCGCCCTTGATGTGCCAGCCGTTGTCGGTTGTTTCAATTTCAACACCAAATTGTGCCATAGTGTGAATTGTCATATTTATGTAGCCGACGCTCTCAATCGGAGATGTCAGCACAATGTCGCTGTCACCCTCAACAAGCGGAAGAGCAAGAAGAAGTCCCGTAATGAACTGCGAACTTACATTACCGGGAATTTCAAAAGTTCCGCTTTCAAGCCGACCGCTGATTTTGAGCGGCAGACCGCCCTCGGTTTCACACTTTACTCCTGCTTTTGGCAGAGCCTCCGTGAAAATTCCGATAGGTCTTTCGGGAAGCTTTCCGTGACCGACAAAGGTGGCATTTATACCGCCGGCTGCGGCTACGGGTATGAAAAATCGCAAAGCACTGCCGCTTTCGCCGCAGTCAAGCGTTACATTATCTGTTTTAAAAATATTTGTACCGTCAACGGTCAGCACTCCGTCCTTTATTGAGGCGGTGCATCCCATATCCTCAATCACGCCGATTGTCGCCTTGATGTCATTTGACAGAGCAACGGGTGCAATTGTGCATTTGCCCCTTGTGAGGGCGGCGCAGATTATTGCACGATGGACATCGCTCTTTGACGGGGGAATGTTCACCTCGCCGTTTGGTACAAACGGAAGATACCGTACATACGGCTTACTGCTTTTGTCGGTTGACAAAGCCATACTTCCACAGCCTTTCATTAAAATATGTTTACCGTGTTACGGTGTGATGAAGTCGAGCAAATCGGAAATTGCAACCTTTTTGGTAAAGCTTGTGCCGATTTTCTCAAGCAAAACAACATTGATTGACGAGCCCGAAGTTTTCTTGTCTGTCTGAGCCGCCTCGGCAATTTTTTCAAGGCTTGCGTCATCGGTAGTCGGCAAGCCGTAGGTTGCACAAACCTCTTCAATCTTATATGCGGTTCCTGCCTCGGTAAGTCCGTGCTTTTCGCTTGCCTTTGTCATCATTACCATACCGACGGCAACTGCCATACCGTGTGTGATGCCTGTATAGTTGTAGATTTTTTCGATTGCGTGACCGAGTGTGTGACCGAAGTTTAAAAGCATTCTTTCCCCTGCTTCCTTTTCGTCACGGTTTACTACATCACGCTTAATTTTTACACAGGTTTCAATTACATCGTCAATGTGTTCAAGAGCGTCGCCGTTTGCAAGCATTTCAAAAAATTCGCTGTCCTTGATACAGCCGTACTTGATAACCTCAGCCATACCGTCTGTGATGAACTGGTCGGGAAGAGTTGAAAGAGTGTCGGGATCAATCAAAACAGCCTTTGGCTGATAGAATGCACCGACAAGGTTCTTGCCCTGTGCAATGTCAACGCCTGTTTTTCCTCCTACGGATGAGTCAACCTGTGCAAGCAGAGATGTCGGAATCTGAACAAAGTCGATTCCTCTCAGATATGTTGCGGCGGCAAAGCCTGCCATATCGCCCGTAACACCACCGCCGAGTGCAACGATAAGGTCTTTTCTTGTCATCTTAAAATCTGCAAGTGTGTCATAGATATCTGCGATTGTGTTAAGATTCTTTGACTGCTCGCCGGCCTGAAAAACATGGGCGGTAGTCTGATAACCCTGCTGTGAAAGAGAGTTGAGAACTCTCCATTTGTACAGCGGAGCAACATTTGTATCTGTTACAATAGTGATTTTTTCTGCATTTGAAAGCTTTTTGATAATCTCGCCGCAATTATCAAGGATACCTCTTTCAATCATAATGTCATAGGGACTTCCTGTGGAAACATGAATAGTTTTCATAAAAGTTCTCCTCCCTCTTTATTCTCCGAGTGCCTGTTTGACCTCTCTGCCCTTTTCAAGAAGTGTCTTGAGAGTGTCGGCATCTTCGGCACTTATTGCATCTTTAATTTTTGTAATATTATCTATAAGTATATCAAGCTCGGAAATAAGCGGATCTTTGTTTTCAAGGAAAAGCTCACTCCAAAGCGTTGAATTTATGTTTGCAACTCTCGAAACATCTCGGTAACTTCCTGCCGAAAAGCCTTTGTGGTTCGGACAGCACGGACTTAAAACATATGAACACGCAAGCACATGCGGAAGCTGTGATGTGAAAGCAATCATTCTGTCGTGTTCTTCGGGAGTTGTGATTTTTACTGTGCCAAAACCGATTGATTTTGCAAAGTCAGACAACATATTTACAACGCTGTTATCAGCCTTGCACGGAACGATAATGTAGCTTGCGTTTTTGTAAAGGTCGGCGTCCGAAACATCAAAACCGTTTGTTTCCTTGCCTGCCATCGGATGACTGCCGGCAAAAACAAAGCCGAATTTTTCGGAAAGCTCTGTCATCTGCGGACAAATTGCCCTCTTGATGCCGGAAACATCGGTTACAACCGCACCTTTTTTTATGTACTCGCCGTACCTTGCAACATAGTCAACAACCGCCTGCGGATACATTGAAAGGATAATTAGGTCTGCGTTTTCAAGACTTTCATGTGTGCCGATTTCATCAATCGCACCTTCTTTTAAAGCCTTTTCGGCAGTAGATTTTGTTCTGTTGATACCGATTACACGGTGGTCGGTGTACTTTTTTATCGCCTTGCAAAAACTGCCGCCGATAATTCCGAGTCCTACAACTGCAATATTCACTGCATTAGCCTCCGTTTGTGTATTCTTTAGTAAAGTCAATTAAAGTCCAAATCGGTACGGCTGAAAAACCGTACCGAAAGTAAAAATCTTAATTTAATTTGTCAACAGCCTTTTTTAAGCCGAAAACCTTCTTTGCAACTCCGTCAAACTGCTTTGGAGTAAGTGACTGCGCACCGTCCGAAAGTGCGTGCGGCGGATCGTTGTGAACCTCTATGATAAGACCGTCTGCACCTGCGGCAACTGCTGCCATTGCAAGCGGTTCAACAAGCCATGACTTGCCCGATGCATGGCTCGGATCAACAATAACAGGAAGGTGGGAAAGCTTTTTGATAATCGGGATAGCCGAAATATCAAGAGTGTTTCTTGTGAAGGTTTCGTATGTGCGGATACCTCTTTCGCAGAGCATAACCTTATCGTTACCGCCTGCCATAATATATTCGGCACTCATGAGCCATTCTTCGATTGTTGCGGAAAGACCTCTCTTGAGAAGGATAGGCTTGTCAATTTTGCCGAGCTCCTTGAGAAGCTCAAAATTCTGCATATTTCTTGCACCAACCTGAATAATATCCACATTCTCGAACATATCAATGTGTGATGCTCTCATAATTTCTGTTACAATCGGCAGACCTGTTTCTCTTCTTGCTGTTTTGAGAAGATCAAGTCCTTCTGCCTTGAGTCCCTGGAAAGCGTATGGTGAAGTACGGGGCTTGAATGCACCGCCTCTGAGAAGTGTTGCGCCCGATGCCTTAACATCCTTTGCAATCTGAACAATCTGCTCCTCGCTTTCAACAGAGCAGGGACCTGCCATAATGTGCAGACTGCCGTCACCGATTGTTACATTGTCATTGATTTTAATGACTGTATTGTCGGGGTGGAACTTTCTGTTAGCCTTTTTGTACGGCTCCTGAACTCTCTTTACATTTTCAACAATGTCCTGAGCGTCAATATACTCAATGTCAATCTTTGTTGTATCGCCGATAAGACCGAGTACGGTTGAATGAACACCGTCCCACTTATTAACCTTTACATCATAGCTCTCTTTGAGCATATTTGTGAATTTTGTAATCTGCTCCTCTGTTGCAGACGGTTTTAATACTATAATCATTGCTTTAATTTCCTTTCAATTCACTTTTGACGAAACGAATCGAAGTTCGTCATATTTCTTTAGTCATTTTAGCACTTTAAAGCGTGATAGTCAATAGAATAACAGCAGAATCAAGCGTTTTTATGCGGTTTTTCAGCCACATCTGTTCCGCTTACTGCGTCGATTATCGCAAAAGCGGTTTTTAACGGCGTATTTTTGCCCTTTACCACAATGTCGGCAGCGGCATGATAAATCGGATATCTGCTGTCATAAAGGTCTTTCATAACCCTGTCCCTGTCCGGACGCTGAAGCAGGGGCCTTGTTGTGTCATTTTTAAGACGGCTTTTGATGATTCCCAGCGGAACATCAAGAAAAACAATTTTGTCCTTGCCCTTGAAGGCCTCAACATTTCTCCTGAATGTAAACGCACCGCCGCCCGATGCAATTACAAGACCTTCAAGCCCTGCAAGCTCAACACAGGCATCATGTTCCATATCACGAAACTTTTCTTCACCGTATTTTTCAAATATTTCGGAAACGGTCATTCCTGCTTTTTCTTCAATGTATGAATCCATATCAAGGAATTTTCTTCCCGATTTTCTTGCAATGTTTTTGCCTACGGTTGATTTTCCGCAACCCATAAATCCGCATAAAACTATGTTGTTCACTTTAAATTTCTCCGTTCATCAGAAATTCTTTTCAAGCTCTTTTGCAGAGTCGATACAAAGCTGAGCAATGTCGTCCTTGTCATAAACAGAGCCGTCCCAATGTTCGTGAGAAACAACTGCCTGCCATACGAGCATTGCCATTCCGCTTTCGGCTGTTGCACCGTTTGCCCTTGCCTTTTTAACAAGCATTGTTTCAAGCGGATTGTAAACAGCGTCAAATACATTTGCACAACGGTTTATTACACTGTCGCTTACAGGCTGATTTTCAATCTTAGGAAACATTCCGATAGGAGTTGCGTTGATAAGCACATCAATGTCACCCGAAAGTTCGTCAATAAGGCAGAAGCTTACATCGCAGCCTGCAACTGTTTTTCTGATTTCTTCGCATAAAGCCTCGGCAATTTTCAAATCCTCTTTTCTTACGGCAAAGAGGAGGGGCTGTTTTTTGAGAACAACCTCATACGCCATTGTTCTTGCAACGCCACCGCAACCGATGATTACGATTCTGCCGTTAAGCATAATTCCTGCCGCATCAAGAGCCTTTAAAAATCCGTCCGGATCTGTTGTGTAACCCTTTGAAATGCCGTTTTTGTTTGAAACCGTGTTCACACTGCCGTACATCTCGGCCTTTGCGTCAATTTCGTCAAGAAACGGAATGACTGCCTGCTTATGCGGAATTGTAATGTTAAATCCGTCAAGTTTTGAAAGGGTATTTTTAAATTCATATTCAAGATTTTCGGGAGCAATGTCAAGCTTTGTATATTCGGCTTTGACGCCCTGAAGTTCAAAAAGTCTTGTGTGTATAAACGGTGACATTGTGTGACCGATTGGGTGACCGATTACGGCAAATTTCTTGGTTTCCATAATAAAAAAATACCTCCGAGGTTCATATTTTTAGCTATGCAGAAATAAACTTAAAAGAAATTATTTATGCAAAAATCAGAAATTTTTCAAAAAAATTTCAAATATATATTGACAAAGGGGTAAATAATCAATAATATAAGGGAAGTGAAGCAATCCGTTTGCTTTCATACCATTGTAGCATAAACTAAGTGCTTTTGTCTATAATTTACTTTGGACAATCAATATTTTTACCGGGAGGAATTATTAATGGTATTAGAAAAAGTTAAGGCAATTCTTGCTGAACAGTTCGATGTTGAAGAGGATAAGATTACTGCCGACACAGATCTTCAGGAAGATCTCGGCGCAGATTCACTCGATGTTGTTGACCTTCTTATGTCAATCGAAGACGAGTTTGAGGTTGAAGTTCCCGATGAGGAAATCGAAAACATCAAGACAGTTGGTTCACTCGTTTCTTACATCGAGGCTAACTCATAATTTGCTCTTGTTTTTTCGCACTTAATTTTTGAGAGGTCGTTTTTACGGCCTCTTTTTGTTTTGCTCAAAAAGGTTGAAAATTTGCAGATTTAGTGTATATTGAAAAGGTTGAAAATTTAAAAATTCAGGCTGTATCAAAAAGGTTGAAAAATAAAAGAATTAGTGTATAATAGTAATGTTATAGATGTTATGACAGCCGTGTATTCGGCATTTTGAAAATGCAAAAAAATATGTTAAAAAATAAGTAAAATTTTATTTTACGGAGGGAATATAATGGCAAACAACAAAAAAATGGTTGAAGCTATCACAAGCAGAGATGAGGACTTTGCAAAATGGTACACCGACATCGTTAAAAAAGCTGAGCTCGTTGACTATTCGGGCGTAAAGGGTTGTATGGTTATCCGCCCCTACGGCTATGCTATCTGGGAAAATATTCAGGCTGACCTTGACCGTCGTTTCAAAGAAACAGGTCACGAGAATGTTTATATGCCTATGTTTATTCCCGAAAGTCTTTTACAGAAAGAAAAAGACCATGTTGAGGGCTTTGCTCCCGAATGTGCATGGGTTACTATAGGCGGTCAGGAAAAGCTTCAGGAGCGTCTTTGCGTTCGTCCTACATCGGAAACTCTTTTCTGTGAACATTATAAAAAGATTATCAACACATACCGTGATCTTCCGAAGCTCTACAATCAGTGGTGCAGCGTTGTAAGATGGGAAAAGACAACCCGTCCGTTCCTTCGTACATCGGAATTCCTCTGGCAGGAAGGTCATACAATGCATGAAACCGAAGAAGAAGCAAGAGAAGAAACGCTCAGAATGTTACATGTTTATTCTGATTTCTACAAGGAAACTCTTGCTATCCCGGCAGTAATCGGCAGAAAGACAGAAAAAGAAAAGTTCGCAGGTGCCGAAGAAACCTACACAATTGAGCCGATGATGCACAACGGTGTTGCTCTTCAGGGCGGTACATCACACTACTTCGGCGACGGCTTTGCAAAGAGCTTTGGCATCACATACACAGGCAAGGACAACAAGCTTCATTATCCGCATCAGACATCATGGGGTGTTTCTACAAGAATGATCGGTGCGCTCATTATGGTTCACTCTGATGATGACGGTCTTGTTCTTCCGCCGAAGATTTCCCCTATTCAGGTTGCACTCATTCCAGTTGCACAGCACAAAGAGGGTGTTCTTGAAAAGGCAGAGGAGCTTAGAAAGGCACTTGCCGAAAAGTTCAGAGTAAAACTCGATTCTTCAGACCACGCTCCCGGATGGAAGTTTGCCGAGTATGAAATGAAGGGCGTGCCTGTAAGAGTTGAAATCGGTCCTAAGGATATTGAAAAGAACCAATGCGTGGTTGTCCGCCGTGATACCCGTGAAAAGGCATTTGTTTCAATTGACGAGCTTGTACCGTTTGTTGAAAACCTTATGGTTACAATCCACAACGATATGTATGACCGTGCTCTTAAAAACACACAGGAAAAGACATTCACGGCAACAACATTTGATGAGTTCGTTGACACAGCCAAGAACAAGCCCGGCTTTATCAAGGCTATGTGGTGCGGCGATACAGCCTGTGAAGAAAAAATCAAAGAAGTTACAGGCGGTGTAAAAAGCAGATGTATCCCGTTCAACGAGGAGCATCTCTCGGATGTATGCGTATGCTGCGGCAAGCCTGCAAAGCATATGGTATTCTGGGGCAAGCAGTATTAATTTGTAAATAAAGTCAATAATATTTTCGGAGGTGACGGGAATGCAGTCGGTTGATTTGAAAAAGCGTAGGCGTGCAGTAAAAATTGCAAATGCCGTAAACAGTATCGAGGGTGTTCCTGCCTCTGAAAGTTCAAAATTGTTGTCAGACCGTTGATCAAACGGCGAAATAACAACCGAACAGATGAAGACAAAGTTGCTTGTAAAATATAAGACATCAATAGTACAATGACAGGTTCGGGACACTAAGGTATGATATAAGCCTTACTGTCTGCTCGTAAGAAAAAATAAAGGTGGTGAGAAAATGCCAATCAAGGTACAAAGTAATCTTCCGGCAATCAAGGTGCTGGAATCGGAAAATATTTTTGTAATGCCGAACGAGGTTGCTCTCAGGCAGGATATCCGTCCGCTGAAAATTCTTATTCTGAATCTGATGCCGACAAAAATCGAAACCGAAACCCAGCTTTTAAGGCTGCTCGGTAACAGTCCTCTGCAGGTTGATATCGAGCTTTTGCAGATGGCATCACACACCTCTAAAAACACCTCTCCGCATCACCTGACAACTTTTTACAAGACATTTAATCAGGTGAAGAACGAAAGCTTTGACGGAATGATTATCACGGGTGCGCCTGTTGAACAGCTCGACTTTGAAGAGGTCGATTATTGGGGTGAGCTTTGTGAAATTATGGAGTGGTCAAAGCATAATGTGTGTTCAACATTCCACATCTGCTGGGGCGCTCAAGCAGGTCTTTATTATCACTACGGCATAAAAAAGCACCTTTTGCCCGAAAAATTAAGCGGAATTTACACCCACAAGGTGCTTGTTCCGCATCACAAGCTCATGAGAGGCTTTGACGATACATTCACAATTCCTCATTCAAGGCATACGGGAATTGATGAAGAGGCGTTGAAAAGATGCAGAGGGCTTGAAGTACTTGCGGTTTCCGAGATTGCAGGTTCATGCGTAATTTGCAGTCGAAACGGCAGACAGGTGTTTGTTACAGGTCACGCAGAGTATGACCGTGACACCCTTGCCAAGGAATATTTCAGAGATAAAAACAAGGGACTCAATCCGAATGTTCCCTACAATTATTTTCCGAATGACGATGCGTCAAAAACTCCGCCGATGATTTGGAGGAGCAACGCAACCTTGCTCTACACAAACTGGCTCAACTATTTCGTTTATCAGGCGACTCCGTATGACCTCCGTGAGCTTATCAACAGATATCCTCACTAAATTAAATACAAAATCAACCCCGAAGTGCCAAAACTTCGGGGTTTTGTTATGTAAAGTGTTGTATTTATCGTGTACATTATGTTATAATTATTTTAATTGTACATAATGAAAAAGTGCAAAAATGAAAATCTGCAATGAAACAGGTGTTTTTATGGAGAAAAAGCGTACCGTAATCAAGGTTGGTACTTCAACGCTGACTTATGAAAACGGAAAAATAAATTACAGAAGAGTTGAACAGCTTTGCAAGGTGCTTTCCGATTTGCAGAACCGCGGAGAACAGGTTATCTTCGTTTCTTCGGGTGCTATTGCTGTAGGAATGGGCAAGGCAGGTCTTGACAAGCGACCTACCGAAACCAAGAAAAAACAGGCTCTTGCCGCAATCGGTCAGTGTGAGCTTATGTTTATGTATGACAAACTTTTTGGCGAGTACAACCACTCTGTTGCTCAGCTGCTACTTACCCGCCACGCCGTTGAAACAGAGCAGAAAAGGCAGAATGTTATCAACACAATTGACGAGCTTCTCAGAATGAACATTATCCCCGTAATCAACGAAAACGATACCGTTACGATTGATGAGCTTGAGGGCAACAATTTCGGTGATAACGATATGCTTTCCGCAATTGTCGCAGGACTTGTTGCCGCAGACAGACTCATTATTCTTACGGATATTGACGGTCTGTACGATTCAAACCCACGAACAAATCCAAATGCCAAAAAGCTTGATATTATCGAAAAAATCAATGCGGAAATTTTTGAAATGGCGGCAGGTACAGGCTCAAACCGTGGTACAGGCGGTATGATTACAAAGCTTCAGGCGGCTGATTATGCCACAAAACGAGGTGTTGAGGTCAGCGTTATCAACGGCTCAAATCCCGAAAATCTTTATGAAGTAATTGACGGAAACAAAATCGGAACAAAATTTTTACCTGTTAAATAATCGGAGGAAAATTATGACTACACTTGAACAAATGGGCGCAAAGGCAAAAGATGCGTCAAGATTTCTTATGACAGCCGGTTCAAAAAAGGACATTGCCCTCGGTGCAATTGCAGACGCACTCTGCGAAAACTGCGAAGAAATTCTTGCAGCTAACAAAATTGACCTTGAGAACGGCGAAAAAAGCGGTCTTACGGCGTCACTTCTCGACAGACTCAGATTGTCTGAGGATAGAATCAACGGTATGGCTGACGGGGTAAGACAGGTTGCGGCTTTGCCCGATCCCGTGGGCAGAGTTCTTGACGGCAGAACCCTCAAAAACGGCTTGCAGATTGAAAAGGTAACAGTTCCGATGGGTGTTATCGGAATCATCTTTGAGGCAAGACCTAATGTAACTTCCGATGCGGCGGCTCTTTGCCTTAAAGCAGGCAGTGCCGTAATTCTTCGTGGCGGTAAAGAGGCCTTTCATTCAAATATGGCAATCGCAAGGGTTATGCGTGACGCACTTGAAAAGGCAGGATTTCCCCGTGACTGCGTAGCACTTGTTGAGGACACAACAAGACAGAGCGCAACAGAGCTTATGCAGCTTTCCGATTATCTCGATGTACTCATTCCCCGTGGCGGTGCAGGACTTATCAAAAGCGTTGTTGAAAATGCAAAGGTTCCCGTTATCGAAACAGGCGTGGGTAACTGCCATATCTATGTTGACAAGAGTGCAGATATTGAAATGGCGAAGAATATTGTTTTCAACGGCAAAACCTCTCGCCCATCTGTGTGCAATGCGCTTGAAACATTGCTTGTACACAAGGATATCGCAGAAAAAGCTCTGCCCGTAATCAAAGCAGAGCTTGATAAAAAGAATGTTGAAATCAGAGGCTGTGACAGAACAAAACAGATTCTCGGCGACTGCGTTGTTACTGCAACGGAAGAAGATTATAGAATCGAATTTCTCGATTACATCATTGCCGTAAAGGTTGTTGACAGCCTTGATGACGCAATTGCTCACATTCAGAAGTACAGTACAGGTCACAGTGAATGCATTGTGACAAGCGACTACAACAGTGCAAACGAGTTCACGGCACGAATTGATTCTGCGGCGGTTTATGTAAACGCATCAACTCGCTTTACCGACGGCGGAGAATTCGGACTCGGTGCAGAAATAGGAATTTCAACACAGAAGCTCCACGCAAGAGGACCTATGGGACTTAACGAGCTTACAAGCTCAAAATATATCATCAGAGGAAACGGACAAATCCGATAATCACATCAGAAGATACATCAGCGCAAGCAGAACTGACGGATCGGTGTTTTCCTCCATAAGCAGTATCACAAGCAAAAGAATTAGGCTCTGTTCCTTGTTTTTGAACATCAGGTTCAAAAGACCGTCATCCTTTTTCACAACGGGCGGTTCGGTAATTTCGGGCTTTGGTTCTTCCTGCTTTTCGGGTTGTTTCGGAACTTCCCTTCTTGGTGCTTCACGATTGAATTGCGGCTTTCGGTGCATCTGCTGCGCTCGGTTAAAAGCCTCCTCTTCAAAATTCGGCAAAAAATCACCTCCTGTCAGAACAATCCGTTTTCACGCAGTAACGGCATAAGGCGGAATAATTTCAGCATCTTTTCGGCTTTGTCAAGCTTTTCCTGCCGTTCATGTGAAAGAAACGGTCTGAGCGAATCAAGCAGTCGGGTGGTGTCATCGCTGTTGTTCAGCGAGCTTAAAAGCGGTGCAAATTTAGCAATTGTGCCGATTGTGTCGTCACCGCCCAGCACTGACATAAGGTTATTTTCTGGCGGTTTCGGCTTTGGCGGTTGTTTTTGCTCACCTGTCAGACCAAGCTGTGCCCCAAGACTTTGCACTTGTTTCATTGCCTCGGGGTTCTGCAAAATCTGATTGAGCTTATCCTGTAAATCAGACATATCATTCACCGCCGAGCAGTTTCATCAGCGCCTGAGCCTGAGGACTTTGCAAAAGTTTCTTTGCTTTTTCGGGATCCGACAGAACGCTCTCAATCTGCTTTGATTGATTCGGATTTGTATTTTTCAAAAGATTTTCTATGTTACCGCTTTGTGCGGCACTTTCAAGCTGTTCCTTAGAGATACCGTACTTTTTCGATACCTCACCGAGCAGTTTATTAACTTTTTTATTATCAGACATACCAACACCTCAACATATACTATGCGGAAATTTTATTTTTAGAACGGAGAATTTTCAATGCGTATTTTGGTAGTTTCGGACACTCACGGAGATCTTCGCAGTCTTATCAAAGCCGTTGACGCACAGCGCAAGGCGGAAATAATTGTTCATTGCGGTGACGGTGAAGAACAACAGCGGTTTTTAAAAGATAATTACAAAGACAAAATGATTGTTGCCGTAAGGGGCAACTGCGATTGGAACAGCTTTTTCCCTTCAAAGGAGATTTTTAAAGCCTGCGGTAAAACCATCTTTGTGACACACGGACATCTCTATGACGCAAAGTCGGGACTTTACCGCATTACCTCCGCCGCAAGAGAAGCAGGAGCGGATATTCTCCTCTTTGGTCATACACATATGCCTCTCACACTCTATGAGGACGGTCTGTATATTATGAACCCCGGTTCATGCAACGGATACTATGCGTCCTACGGCATTATCGACATCACCGACAAGGGCGAAATTGTTACCAATACCGTAGCCTTAAAATAATTGTGGAAATTGCAAAAATAAAATGATATAATAAATGTGATAAATAAGCGGAGGTGGGATTTTGAATTTTGACGGTTTCGATTTTGACGACAATATAAAACAAACCTTCAACACCCTTGATATTCAGGGCAGAGTTCCCCACGCTGTTGTAATAGAAAGCAGGGACAGCGAAAAGGCGATGAACCTTGCCGTGTTTCTGTCAATGTATGCGGTGTGTACCGAACCCGTAAAGCCTTGCGGTCATTGTGAGCAATGTCATAAGGCAAAGAATAAGGCACACGCCGACATTAAATATGTTGAACTTCCAAATGACAGAAAACAAAATTCAATTGAGCAGATGAGAGAGATAATCGGTGACTCTGTCATAAAGCCGAATGAGGCAGATGCAAAGGTGTATATCTTTCCTTTTGCCGACACAAGGCTTTCGGACATCGTTCAAAACTCGTTTTTGAAACTTCTTGAAGAACCTCCGCAGAATGTATATTTCATTATGCTCTGCGAAAACTCCAAGAAACTGCTCCCGACAATTCTCTCCCGTTCAAGTGTATTCCGTCTGAAAACAAAAGATGTTTTCAGTGAGGATGCGGTTGCAGGCGCAAAAAAAATTGTAAAAGGAATTTTATCGACACGGGAGTACAACCTTATGCAGGCACTCTATGCCCTCAGCGACAAAAACCTTGCAGACGAAATTCTGCTTGTCGTAAAGCTGATTCTGCGTGACGGAATGGCAAAAAGCGTCGGAGCGGATGCGGTTTTTGACGAGGAATGTGCCGGGGAGCTTGCAAGACGATTTACTCGGGCAAAGCTGATTTCTATGATTGAGCTTACCGAGAACGCAAAACTGAAAATACCGAAACACATAAATATAAATCTCCTCACAACTTGGCTGTGCGGAGAATACAGGAGGATTTCATGGCAGAGATAATCGGAGTACGATTTAAAGAAGTCGGCAAAGTGTATTACTTTGATCCGCTTGACAATAAACTTAACACAGGCGACAGGGTAATTGTTGAAACGGCAAGAGGTCTTGAGTGCGGAGAGGTTGCAACTCCAAACAAGACCGTTGACGATGCGGAAATTTCGCATCCGCTCAAGCCGTTAATCAGAATTGCAACCGAAAAAGACCTGAATCACCTTGCGGAAAACAAGCTTAAAGAAAAGGAAGCATACAGAATCTGTGAACAGAAAATTGCCAACCACAAGCTTGAAATGAAGCTTGTAAATGTTGAATACACATTTGACAACAGCAAAATTCTTTTCTACTTTACGGCTGACGGACGAGTTGACTTCCGTGCACTTGTAAAAGACCTTGCAAGTGTGTTCAGAACAAGAATTGAACTTCGCCAGATAGGCGTGCGTGATGAGGCAAAAATGCTCGGAGGACTCGGCATCTGCGGTAAGCCGTTCTGCTGTGCAAGCTTTATGGGCGAGTTCCAGCCCGTTTCAATCAAAATGGCAAAGGAGCAGGGCCTGTCACTCTCTCCCGTTAAAATTTCGGGAACCTGCGGCAGACTTATGTGCTGTCTTAAATATGAACAGGAGGCATACACAGACCTTCTTAAACACACCCCAAAGGTAGGAGCAATTGTTAATACTCCCGAAGGCAGAGGTCTTGTTGTTGAAAACAACCTGATTGCAGGAACTTTAAAGGTTAAGCTCAACAACACTCCCGAAGACGCCGCTCCGAAATCATTCACAGTCAAGCAATGCAAGCTTGTTAAGGACGGCTACATCAAGCTTGACAAAAAGGAAATGGAAAAATTCAAGGGACTTGAATAATTTTTTGTAATGCGTACAGCGTTCGTCAAGTTGCAGTAAAAAAGAACTGTTTTCAGTTTAAAATATAAAATTCTTTCCAAAAGGTTGCTTTTTTCAAAATTTATGTTACAATAAAGGTGAAATTCATGAAGGAGGTATTTCCCTATGGCATATACTATCAGTGACGATTGCATCATGTGTGGTGCTTGTGCAGACAACTGCCCTTGCGACGCTATTTCAGAAGGCGACGGCAAGTATGAAATCAATGCAGACGCTTGTGTTGATTGCGGTTCATGTGCTGAAGTTTGCCCCGTCGGCGCTCCACAGGAAGGCTGATTAAGGGTTAATCCACAAAGACAGGCGGCAGGGATTTCCTTGCCGCTTTTTAATTACTGTTTTCAGGGGAATACCGATGAATAATAAACACCTTGAACCGCTTGGCAGCGGTATTAAAATATATGTGTCAGACAGCTACCGTTTTTCAACAGACACAATTTTACTTGCCGATTTTTCAAAGCAAATCGGTGCAAAAAAATGTGTTGACATCGGCACGGGTTGCGGAACTATTCCGCTTTTGTGGTACAAAAACAACAACCGCCTTGATATCACGGCGGTAGAAATACAGGAGAATGCCTGCAAGCTGTTTTCACAAAGTCTTGAATACAACAATCTTCAGGACAAAATCAGAATTGTAAACTCGGACTTAAAAAAGCTTGACGGTGCATTACCGCTCGGCTCGTTTGACCTTGTTGCCTGCAATCCGCCCTACAAAATCAGCGGAGGCGGAATTACAAATCCCGAGAACGCAAAGCTTGTTGCAAGGCACGAATCCGAATGTACGCTTGACGATGTGTGCCGTTGCGGTTCGTCGCTTTTGCAGTTTGGAGGACGGCTCTGCATTTGTCAACGCCCCGAAAGGCTTGCCGATGCAATGGAGGCAATGCGTAAATATTCGGTTGAGCCGAAAAAATTAAGGCTTGTTCAACAGCGAAAATCAAAAGCCCCGAAGCTCTTTTTGCTTGAAGGCAGAAGGGGCGGCAAAAGGGGATTTCTTGAGGTTATGCCAACCCTGTTTATTGAGGACGAAAGCGGAAACTTTTCCGAAGAAATGCTGAACATCTACGGCAGTTACAAGGAGGACTATATAAATTGAGCGGAATTTTATATGTAACGGGAACGCCGATCGGCAACCTCGGAGATTTTTCACCGAGAGCCGCAGAAACCCTCGAATCGGTTGATTTCATTGCGGCAGAGGACACAAGGGTAACGCTTAAGCTCTTGAATCATTTCGGCATAAAAAAGCCTATGGTGAGCTATTTTGAACACAACAAGCGTGAGCGTGGCGAAATCATCTGCAACAGAATTGAACAGGGCGAAAATTGTGCAATTGTAACGGACGCCGGAATGCCGTGCATTTCCGATCCGGGTGAAGATTTGATAAAGCTCTGCGAGGAGCGTGGAATAAAAACCGTGGTGATTCCCGGGCCGAGTGCCGTGATTTCCGCACTTGCGGTTTCGGGACTTGAAACAGGCAGATTCACATTTGAAGGCTTTTTGAGCGTGAACAAAAAGAGCCGCAACGAGCATCTTGACAGTCTGAAAAACGAACACAGAACAATGATTTTCTATGAAGCACCACACAAGCTTCCGCCAACTCTCCGAGATTTGTACAGCTTTTTCGGTGACAGAAAGCTTTCGATTGTTCGTGAACTCACCAAAGTTCACGAAGAAGTAATCCGCACCACAACAAAATATGCTGCGGAAAATTATGCAGACGGCAGTCTGAAGGGCGAATTTGTGCTTGTGCTTGAGGGCAAAAAGCAAGAGGAAAAATCCGAAGAATACACCCTTGAATTTGCGGTTGAAACCGCCCGCAAGCTGATTGAAAACGGTGCAAAGCCTACCGAAGCGGCAAAAGAGGCGGCAAGTATAACAGGCTTTAAGAAAAATGAGATTTACAGGGAGCTGTTGTAAATGACATACGAAAATGCTGTTGAAAAAATTCATTCACTTTTGACATTCGGTTCTCGTCCGGGACTTGACCGAATGAGAATTTTACTTGACAGGCTCGGAAATCCGCAGGACAGGCTGAAATTTATACACATTGCAGGTACGAACGGCAAAGGCTCGGTTTGTGCTATGCTTTCATCCGCACTTGTTGCGGCAGGCTACAAAACAGGCTTGTTCATTTCACCGTATATCACGGATTTTCGTGAGAGGATACAAATAAACAATTGTATGGTGAGCGAGTCCGTTCTCACGGATGCGGTTGAAAAAACTTTCCCTATTATCGAGCAACTGCGTGAAGAGGGCACAATCATCACAGAATTTGAGTATGTCAACGCTCTTCAATTTTATATACACGCAAATGCAGATTGTGACATTGTTGTTCTTGAAACAGGAATGGGCGGTCTGCTCGACTGCACCAATACTATAAAATCACCGCTTTGTGCCGTTATCACCACAATCGGACTTGACCACACGGCAATTCTCGGTGATACAATTGAAAAAATTGCACAGCAAAAATGCGGAATCTTCAAGCCCAACTCAATGGCGGTTACTTCAAAGCAGGATATCCGTGCAATGAAGGTTATTGAATCAACTGCAAGAGAAAAGAAAATTCCGCTTGCAACTAGCGAGAGCGTTAATATTGATGTCATCGAAACCACCTTAAAGGGCAGTCGCTTTATGTTTAACGGCGTTGAAATTGATCTTCCGCTTTCGGGTGATCATCAGCTTGAAAATGCAAAAACTGCACTTGCGGCACTTGATATGCTCCGTTGCAATTCTCTGATTTCAATAACAGATGAGCAGATTGCAAACGGTTTTGCAAAGGCTGTCAACCCCGCAAGACTTGAGCTTTTGAGTGAAAAGCCGATTGTTCTGCTTGACGGTGCTCACAATCCTAACGGAATTGAGGCGCTTAAATCGGCAATCCAAAAATTCCTTCCGAATAAGTATATAATTGCAATCACGGGGATGCTTGCCGACAAGGATGTCAGCACTTCGGTAAAACTGCTTGACGGAGTTTTTGACAGAGTTTACACAGTTCCCGTTCACAATCCAAGGGCAATGCACCCTGCAAAGCTTATGCAACAGTATGCAAGATTTGTTGACGATACGGTAACCTTTGAAAGTGCTGAACACGCTTTTGATATGGCTTTTGAACAGGCTGAAAAGACCGATTGTGCAGTTGTAATCTGCGGTTCGCTCTACCTTGCAGGCGAAATCCGTCCGTATATCATCAATAAAATTAAGGCTGAAAACGAATCAGCCGAAAAGTAAATTTTTCGTTACAACAGAATAAAACAAATTTTTTGCTCCGCACTTATTATCATTAAGATAACAGGTGCGGAGCTTTTATTTTTTAGAAGGACTGATAAAATTGCTGAAAACGGAATTTAAAAATAATATTCTCACGGCATACATTGACGGCGAAATTGACCACGATTCGGCGGCAGGAATACGCACAAAAATTGACGCCGCCGTTCAGACAAACAAACCGAAACTTTTGTGCCTTGATTTTTCAAAAGTATCGTTTATGGACTCATCGGGCATAGGTCTTGTAATGGGGCGATACCGCCAGATGAAACTTGTCGGCGGAGCATTGCGTGTGATTAATATTCCCGACAGATTGTACAGGCTTTTTTCAATGTCGGGACTTGAAAGTTTGGGGGTGTTGAGATGAAAACAGTAAATGAAATGAAACTTTGCGTGCCGTCAAAAAGCTGTAATGAAGCTTTTGCACGGTGCGTTGTGTCGGCATTTGTAATGAGCCTTGATCCTACCGTGAACGAACTCAGCGACCTGAAAACCGCTGTGTCCGAGGCTGTGACAAACTGCATTGTTCACGGCTACCGCCACCAAAGCGGAACGATTTACATAAACGGAAAAATCACCTCCGAAAACAAGGTGATAATTACAATCCGTGACAAAGGCTGCGGAATTCCCGATATTAAAAAGGCAATGGAACCGTTGTTTACAACCGCTCCCGAGGAGGACAGGGCAGGACTCGGCTTTGCAGTTATGCAGAGCTTTTGCGACAAGGTGCGTGTCCGTTCAAAGCCCGACAGTGGAACAACCGTAACTCTTGAAAAAATTATAGGTTCGGAAAATGACCGATAAAAATAAACTTGCCGACAAAAATATGGGACTTGTCCATGCCTGTTGCAAACGATTTTCAGGCAAAGGAATAGAGTACGAAGAACTTTTTGCATCTGGTTGTCTCGGACTCGCAAAGGCGATTAATAACTTTGACGAAAGCCGTAACCTGCAGTTTTCAACCTATGCCTTTCCAATAGAGTAAGATAAAGGAAACGACCGGAAAAGCCTTAAAATAAGGGATTTCTGATAAAGGCATTGGATAAAAAAACAGTGCTGTCAGATGTACATTTCGATATCTTATGTTGAAATAACAGTATAGATAAGATATTGAAAACAATTCGGAATTGTTTCTGATAGGAACCTTCTTGAATGAGATGATGACCATTCAAAGGAGGTTTTTTTATGGCAAGAATTATGACAAGAAGAAAAGCCATACCCAAGGCAATCGAATTACTGCAATGTCTGCCACAGACGGAGGAAGTTGTGGAAGTGATACAGGCACTAAAAAAATATTCTTCCACGCCATTGGATAGATGGGATGCAGCGAGTGTATATGAAGCATTAGATGAATGGACAGAATCTCATAATGGTATACCACCGAGAATAAAAGAGTGTGACAGCCATAAAGAGCTACCAAGCCATATGGTCTTTGAAAAGCTTTTTGGAAAAACAGCCAGAGAATTTCTAAATGATTATTATGGTGAGATGGAATATGTAAGGATTGGACGTCATGGAACAAGGTGTGTGGATGATCAATATGATTTTCTGGAAATATTTAAAAACGAATTTGAACGGATACAACCGGCAACGTCAAAAATATATGATGCTTGTAGAAATCCAGAAACACCATCATGGGGAACGATTGCAAGAAGATGTAAAGTGTCTTCCTGGTCAGAACTGGTTACACTGTCCGGTGTAGAAGCGAATTGCATTAGAAGAAGATATGACACATATAATATTAGAAATAAGTTGAGCGTTTCACAAAAAACGAATTTGGAAACGGATTTGACAGCACACGAACAGCAGGAAGAAAAAGAAAGATTTGAGGCATTGCTGATAAAGACGCATGATTTAACATTGCAGGCTGAAAATCAGAAAAAGGCAGAAAAAGCAGTTTCAAAACATACATTACGAATCGGGAGGAAATAGAGATGGCAAAAGTTATAGCAATAGTCAATCAAAAAGGTGGTGTCGCAAAGTCAACTTCCTGTGTGAATTTAGGAATCGGATTGGTAAAAAAAGGATATAAAGTTCTGGCAATAGACTTTGATCCACAGGGAAGTTTAACAGAAAGTCTTGGATATCAGAATCCAGATGAATTGGAAATAACAGTAGCGACAATTCTTCATTGTGAAATGAATGGTCTTGAATTACCAGAAGGATATGGAATTCTTCACCATGAAGAGGGAATGGACATTCTTCCGGCAAATATTGAACTGTCTGGGGTAGAAGTTAGTCTGGTAAATGTTATGAGCAGAGAATATGTGTTAAAACAGTTTATCAAGACAATTTCACCAGAATATGATTATATCCTGATTGATAATATGCCATCGCTAGGAATGCTTACTGTAAATGCTCTTGCAGCAGCTGATTCGGTTATCATTCCGGTTATGGCACATTATCTTCCTGTTAAAGGATTGGAACAGTTGATGCAGACCATATATAAAGTCAGAAAGCAGATAAATCGAAAGCTTCAGATTGACGGAATCTTACTTACCATGGTAGATCGAAGAACGAATTTTTCAAAAGAGATTATAGAGTTGCTTCACGATAATTATGGCGAATATATCAATATTTTCAAGACTGCAATCCCGTTTTCGATAAGAGCAGCTGAGACGAGTGCTGAAGGAGTAAGTATTTATAAACACGATCCGAAAGGTCGTGTTGCCGAAGCTTATAAAAAACTGGTAGAGGAGGTGATTGGTGATGGCAGTGAAAGAAAGTAGTGCTTCAAAGATAAAATTCAAAGGGGTAGATGCATTATTCGGATTGTCAGAGGAGCAGGAGTGTGTGCGAGAAATTCCGCTGGACGAGTTGGATACATTCAAGAATCATCCGTTTAAAGTGTTCAGGGATGATAAAATGGAGGAAATGATTGAAAGTATTTCAGAATATGGAGTTCTTGTGCCAGGAATTGCAAGACCTTCAAATTCAGGGGAAAAGGATTATGAATTAGTTGTGGGACACAGAAGAAAATATGCTTGCAGGGAATTAGGACTGAAAACAATGCCGGTCATTATCAGAGATATGTCTGATGATGAAGCAACTGTGGTTATGGTCGATTCCAACATTCAAAGAGAAAATCTGCTATATAGTGAGAAGGCATTTGCATACCGCATGAAGTATGAAGCATTGAAACGTCAGGGTAGACGGACTGATTTAACTTTGGTCCAAGTTGAACCAAAGTTGAAAAAAAGATGGGCAGCTGAGATGGTTGGCACAGAAGTCGGAGAGACAATGAGTACGATCAAACGATATATACGATTGACCTACTTGTCGAATTACTTGCTGGAGTTTGTAGATAAAAATGAATTGCCCTTTACTGTTGCAGTTGATTTATCTTATTTGAAAAGTAATGAGCAGTCATTGTTACTGGCGTTTATAGGAACAACAAAGAAAATGCCAAATGGATCTCAGGCAAAAAAACTGAAAGAACTTAGCCAGCAAAAAGAATTGACTGGAGAAGATATAGAGAAAATTCTTGGAGGAGAAGCAAAAGTGAATTATCAGAAAATCAGTTTTTCAGAAAAGCAACTGCAAAAATATTTTCCACCAGATTACAAGAAAGAGCAAATCGAAAAAATAATTTTCCAGTTATTAGATTCGTGGAAAGCACAAACAGAGCGAAGGGGATGATAAAGTGGAATATGAAAAGCAAATAAGATATAATGATAGACAGATGCAAAGATATCAGGCATATCTTTCTAAAGTACAGAAGATAAACAGATTAGATAAGAGGACGAAAGAAATGACGATTGGAGATGTAATAAAAAAATCAATTCTGCCACTGGCATTTATGGTATTCTGGTTTTGGATGACAAAAACAATTATGAAGGTCAGTGGGCAGACGGATTGGTTCTGGTTGGTATTTATTGCCGGACTTCCATTTGGAATACATAAAATGCGGTTGATTCTGATTCCGAGAGGAATGGATACCACAGCAACATTTGGGATGGCTGCATTAAGTGTCATTATTGGAGCATTGATTGGAAGTATCATGATTCCAGTGTATGTGATCAGAGCGATATACGTGTTTATACGGTATGTCATTGGAAAATAGAATATTAGATTGATAAGAGGCAGGCTTGCGAAAACAAAAATCGTAAGTCTGCCTCTTTTTTTTGTGCTTAAAAACAGGCAATTCAGGGGAATTCCCTTTTGCAAATATATATATTCTTGGAGGATTTTTAAGATGAGAGAGCGAATTGAAAGTAAGCATGTAACAAAGGAAGTCAAAAGTCAGATGCCAGTGATTCCGGTGGAAATTGTTAAAGAAAGAGGCTGTACGTTCTGCCCGTATTATCTGGGCAATTACGAGAAACAGCCACGCTGTATGATGAAAACCTGTGCCTGGGATGATGAAAATGAACGTTTCCATCCAGTTCTTCGTGAACTGATTCCATTTTACAAAGAGAAGATGGAAAAAGCAGAAGAAAAGTTCCTGGCAATGAAAAAGATTTACACAACACTGTTAGGAATGTTTGCCGATGAAATGAAGCAAGAAGAGTTGGAAAAAGATGAATGTTACGGATGTACCTATGGAAAATGTGGACCATGTATCGGTATCTGTTACAAATCAATGAAAGCATAGGAGGGGTAAGCCAATGAATACAACAGTTATTTCCGGGCGATTAGTAAGAAATCCCGGATACAACGAAGTGGAGAATGAAAAAGGACTTCATAAGATCGCCAAGTTTGTTCTGGCAGTCAGAAGAAATTATTCCGATGAAGTCAGTTTCATTCCGGTAAAGGCTTTTGCAAAGAAAGCAGAATTTGCCAGAGATTATCTGATGCAGGGCACGAAGGTCATGGTGGAAGGCGAGATTGTCACAGGTAATTATGAAGATAAGGATACCGGAAAAAAGATTTATACCACCGAAGTGTATGCAAACCGGATTGAATTCGCAGGTGCAAAAATGGTTGACAGACCACCGTTTCCAGAAGATGCGGAAGGGTTCTTAGAGATCCCAGAGGGCATGGAAGAAGAAATGCCGTTTAGATAGGAGGATAAAAGATGGTTTCGGTAGATCAGGCGTATATGGTAGGGCATATGAAAAATGCCGATGGAAGTATCAATAACAAAAATATAGTGATGTCAGCAGCATGTGAAGCAGCGGAACTGTTCCAGTGCATGATGTCAGTAAATCAGAAACTGGAGGACTGGCAGAGATTTAACCACACCTTGGAGCTGCATCTTAGAAGTGTGGAATGTGAGAAAATCCATGATATCTGTCAGGCAGTATATGGAATGAAACATCCGTCCGATGAACTGGAAGGATTGTATCTGGCAAGAGAGGATGAAGAGATATGCCTGCTGTACTATCAGGTATTTGTAGGGATGCTGGAAATCAATATTAATTCAGCCGAAGTGCTGTACAAACAGAAGGAGGAAACAATCAATGAGTAAGATGGAGTATATGCCGGTAGATTGTCTGCAGGTGCCAAAGATGCTGTTCCAGATGGAAAAATACAAAAATCTGTCAAATACAGCAAAGATTTTATACAGCTTATTTCTGGATCGCTTAAAATTTGCGGTGCAGAATGGCTGGGTAGATGGTGAAGGGGATTTATTTGTAATCTATCCGAAAAGTGAAATGAAAAAAGACCTGAATACGACCAGATATGGCGTAGATCAGGCAGTGCAGGAACTGGTTCAAGTTGGTAATCTGGTGCGTATCATTTCAGACAATGGAAAGGCGAACCACTTTTATATCAATGATATTTATGAAAATGAGATGGAGGAAGAATCAATGATGACATTAGACAGCATTATGGCAAATATGCCGATGGAAGAAAGAGAAATTATCATGGACAAGATGGTGAAAGCATCCAGAGATATTCTGGAAACGATTGCGGATATGGGATATCTGGATGAATATGAGACACCACTGACTTCAATGGAAGAAAGAAATTATCGAGATGAGCTTGGACAGCTTGATATTGATCAGATTTCCTGTGATGGCTATGAATTTGGCATGGACCTGGCATTTGGAATCCTGGAAGAAAATGAGGAAAATGCTGATAGAGTACTGGACATTCAGAAGTATGTGAATAGGCAGCATAAAAAGTGTTCAAAAAAGAAATTTATGAAAGTTTTGGAGACTCTGGTACACGCAATAGGAAATGATGAAGGATTTATTGCCGATATGTATGCGTGTGATAAAGAGGCAAGGAAAATTTATCTGGAAGAAGCGGTGAATGCGTTCAATTATGTGCTTGATGAATTATGTCATGGCACAGGAAGTGCAGCAGGGTATGACTTCAACAATATGGAAGAATAGGAAATAAATTATGGCAGATTTTGAATACTTCAGAGCAGAAGAATCTGACCAGTTTTCTTTTTTCCGAATACCGAAAGCCCTGTTTACAGAAAAGGAATTTCAGGGTCTTTCCACAGATGCAAAACTCTTGTATGGAATCCTTTTAGACCGCATCAGTCTATCAAAGAAAAATGGCTGGATTGACAGTGACGGTTATGTCTATATCATTTATACGATTGCAGAACTGCAGGATCTTTTGCGGATGTCTCATACGACTGTAACAAAGCTCCTTTATGAACTTGACAGTGTGCATGGAATTGGATTGATCGAACGGTATCGGCAGGGGAATAATCGTCCTTCTGTCATATATGTGAAAAATTTTGTAAAACGGAGTAGAGGAAAGCCAGTAAGATACTTTTCTTCTGGAATGCCAGAAACTGGAACTCCAGACTGCAAGGAATTGGAAATCCGGATTGCAAGAAACTGGAAGTCCGGAACGCAAAAAAATAGAAGTCCGGACTGCAAGAATCTGGATGGAAGTAATACTAAGATAAATAAGACTGAAAAGAATCATACTGATAAGAGTAAGGGCAATACTCCCACTTTGGAAGAAAAATTCAGTCAGTATGGTAGATTTAAAAATGTTGTTCTGTCGGAAGCTGAACTGCAGGAGCTGATGACGCTATTTCCATGGGATTACCAGAAACGGATTGATCATCTTTCTGTTTATATGAAATCCAGTGGAAAAGAGTATCAGAACCATTTTGCAACAATCTGTCTTTGGGCAGAAAGGGATGGAACCAGGACAGGAATGGATAAATATGAATTTCAGGAAGGAGAAAGCCTGTGATGGAAAATAAAGTAACAGCAGATTATCTGGACGAAGAGGGATGTCTTCATTGTGGCACCTGTGGAAAAAGAAAACAGATGAAAGTCAGTCTGATGGGATTTGAGCATGTAGTGTCCTGTTTGTGCGAATGCGAGGTAAAAGCCAGGCAGGAACTGGATGAGAAGATGCAGTGGGAAGAAGCACAGCGGCAGCTTTATCAGAGAAAATCCGTCGGACTTCGGGAAAGAAGATTCTGGGAATGGAAATTTGAAAATGACAACGGAAGCAACCAGAAGATACTAATTGCCAGGCAGTATGTAGAAAACTGGACAGATATGAAGAGAAAAAATGTAGGATTGCTTTTGATGGGACCAGTTGGAACCGGGAAAAGTTTCTTTGCAGGCTGTATTGCAAATGCACTTTTGGAACAAGGAGAACGTGTCATGATGACAAATTTTTCCAGAATCTTAAATGAAATGACCAGTTATCAGGCAGATAGGAACCAGATTATACAAAATCTTGTGGATTATCCGCTGCTGATTATTGATGACTTGGGAATAGAACGAAATTCCGAGTTTGCCTTGGAGCAGGTCTATAATGTGATAGACAGCCGCTATTGTAAAATGCTTCCGCTGATCGTAACAACGAATCTGGGACTGAATGAAATGAAATCCACAGATTTGGATACTGCCCATCAGCGTATTTACAGTAGAATACTTGAAATGTGTGTTCCCATCTATTGTGGTGGAGAAGATAAGAGAAAAGAAGAAGGGACAGAAAAACTCGTACAGGTGCAGAACCTGATTACCGATTAATCTGTCTTTTTTCATTAAAGGGGGTGATTGCCATGATTACAGATCTGGACAGCAGTTGAATCGCTGAAAGGAGGGAAAAGTCATGCAGGAAGAGGTAACTCAGAAAACGGTCACGTTCTGTATTCGGGCTACTAAGATTACGGCAGACCTGTTGAAAAAGGTTCTTGTTGCGTATCTGCGTCATCAGAAGCAGAAATCAGTAGAGAAGAAAGCACAGAAAAATCAGCCGAAACAGGGAAAGGTCACGGTAAAAGAGCTGGCAAAACAGAATGCCGGGATGGTCAATATCGAGATCACAAATAAGAATATCAAGTCCTTTGAACGGTATGCCAGAAAATACGGGATCAATTATGCTCTGAAAAAAGACAAGAGCAAAGAGCCTCCGGTTTATCTGGTATTCTTCAAGGGACGTGATCAGGATGCACTCAATGCTGCTTTCCGTGAGTTTTCCCAGAAACAGATTCAAAAAGCGAATAAACCTTCCATTCATAAGCGTCTTGCAGCTTACCGGGCAATGATGCCAAAGAAGACGAAGGACAAAGTAAAGAACCGGCATCAGGAGCAGAGTCGATGAAAAAGAAAAGCGGCAAAACTCTGATGCAGAAGTGGAAGAATAAAATCGGGGGTAAGCTGTCCGCCCTGGATAAAAAGAAACTGGTTCTTACAAATATCCCTTATGCTCTGGCTGCTTTCTATGCAGACCGGGCATTTTTTCTTTACCGGAACAGTCCGGGAGAAGATATGGGGAACAAACTATTATATGCAATGGAACACGCAGACCGGATTTTTGCAGGTTTTGTGTTAAGCAATAACTGGAAAGATCTGTTAGCAGGTATTGTTGTTGCAGTCGTTCTGAAAGTGTTGGTCTGGCAGAAACAGGCAGATGCAAAGAAATTACGGAAAGGCATCGAGTATGGTTCAGCTAGATGGGGAACCGCAGAGGATATCAAGCCTTATATGTCGGAAGATCCCTGGATGAATATTCCATTGACAGCAACAGAAGCATTGACTATGGAAAGTAGACCTAAACAGCCAAAGTATGCAAGAAATAAAAATATAGTGGTCATTGGCGGCAGTGGTTCCGGAAAAACTCGATTTTTCGTTAAGCCGTCAGTCATGCAGATGAACTGTTCCATGGTCATTACAGATCCGAAAGGCACTCTGATTGAGGAATGCGGGAAGATGTTAGCAAAGGGACCACCTAAGAAAGATAAGAATGGAAATATTATGAAAGATAGATCTGGAAAAGTAGTTCATGAGCCATATGTGATTAAGGTTCTGAATACTATCAATTTTTCCAAATCGCTTCATTACAATCCATTTGCTTATATACGGTCTGAAAAAGATATCCTGAAGCTGGTGACAACAATCATTGTTAATACCAAAGGCGAAGGGGAAAAAGCTTCCGAAGATTTTTGGGTGAAAGCAGAGAAATTGCTGTATACAGCACTGATTGCTTTTATCTGGTATGAAGGGGATGAAGAGGAAAAGAATCTGAATACCCTTCTGGATCTTTTGAATGAAAGCGAAACCCGTGAAGAGGATGAAACTTACCAGAATCCTGTGGATATGATGTTCCAGGAACTGGAAGAAAGAGATTCGCAGCATTTTGCGGTCAGACAGTATAAAAAATACAAAATGGCGGCAGGCAAAACTGCCAAAAGTATTCTTATTTCCTGTGGTGCGAGGCTGGCACCATTTGATATAGCAGAACTTCGTGAGATCATGTCTTATGATGAAATGGAACTGGATAAGATCGGGGACAGGAAGACAGCCTTGTTTTTGATTATGTCCGATACAGATACAACCTTTAATTTTGTGATTGCCATGTTACAGTCACAGCTTTTCAATCTGCTTTGCGACAAGGCAGATGATGAGTATGGTGGAAGACTGCCAGTTCATGTGCGTGTCATCGCTGATGAGTTTGCCAACATCGGGCAGATTCCACAGTTTGACAAGCTGATTGCAACTATCCGAAGCAGGGAAATCTCTGCTTCTATTATTTTGCAGTCACAGAGCCAGTTAAAGGCAATGTACAAGGATAGTGCAGATACCATTCTGGGCAACTGTGATACTACACTTTTCCTTGGTGGCAAAGAGAAAACCACCTTAAAGGAAATGAGCGAGCTTCTGGGTAAGGAAACTATTGACCTGTATAACACTTCGGAGACAAGGAGTAATCAGAAATCCTTTGGACTGAATTACCAGAAAACAGGCAAACAGTTGATGACAGAAGATGAAATCGCAGTTATGGATGGAGGGAAATGTATCCTGCAGATCCGTGGTGCCAGACCATTTTTCTCGGACAAATATGATATCACGAAACACAAAAACTATCGGCTTCTCGCAGATGAAAACGAGAAGAACCGATACAAAGTTGAGAAAGAGTTAAATCCGCAGTACACACCGAAACCCGAAGAAGAGGTGGAAGTAATTCAGGTGGAGCTGTCGGAGTAACCATGGGAATGAACGGAAAATAATGAGGAAAGGAATAACTGACATTAGGTGCGCCGGCTTTTTAGTCGGTGTTTTTTCATTCCCGTAAACACCTGAAAAAAGTCAGTTTTGGTGAATGTATATGGCATTTTTTAGCAGTGCAATTACAACTTTGAAAACTCTTGTAGTCGCAATCGGCGCAGGTCTTGGCGTGTGGGGTGTCGTAAACCTTCTGGAAGGATATGGAAATGACAATCCCGGTGCTAAGAGCCAGGGCATCAAACAGCTGATGGCTGGTGCCGGAATCATGCTGCTGGGAACTACCCTGATTCCACAGCTGGCAACATTGTTCTCTTAAGAGGAGTGGTAGATGAACACCATCATTGAGAGAATTACGGAAGCGATAAAGGATATCCTGATCGGGCTTATCAAGTCAAGTTTGGATAACATGTTCACGTCTGTCAATGAGCAGGTGGGAACCATAGCCGGGCAGGTGGGACAGACACCGCAGGGATGGAATGCAGGGATTTTTAATCTGATTCAGAATATATCCCAAACGGTGATTGTCCCCATTGCGGGACTGATCATCACCTTTGTCCTGTGCTATGAATTGATCACGATGGTAACACAGAAAAACAATTTCCATGAATTTGAGACTTATAACATTTTCCTCTGGATCTTCAAAGCGTATGTAGCCATTTATCTGGTGACAAATACGTTCAATATCACGATGGCGGTCTTTGATGTTGGCCAGCATGTGGTCAACAATGCCGCCGGGGTGATATCAGGAAACACTGCGGTGGATGCAACAGAAGCAATTACACGGATTGTGGATGCCCTGGAGGATATGGAGTTAGGGGATTTGTTCCTGCTATCCATGGAAACGATGTTGATCAGTGTTACCATGCACATTCTGTCAATTATCATTACGGTAATCTTGTATGGCAGGATGATTGAGATTTACCTTTACACTTCCATAGCACCAATTCCGTTTGCCACTATGACCAATAAGGAATGGGGCAATATCGGAAACAACTATTTAAAAGGCTTGTTCGCACTGGCATTTCAGGGATTCTTCATGATGGTCTGTGTGGGAATTTATGCAGTTTTAGTAAATGCAATGACCATATCCAGTGACCTTCATGCAGCAATGTTTTCAGTAGCGGCTTATACCGTGATTCTTGCATTTTCATTATTCAAGACCGGAAGCCTTAGCAAATCGATATTTAATGCCCACTAACGGGCAGGAAAGGAGCGCATACCATGGCGTATGTACCAGTACCAAAAGATCTTACCAAGGTCAAAACAAAAGTAGCGTTAAATCTGACAAAACGGCAGTTGATTTTCTTTTCACTTGCCGCAGTAGTGGGAATTCCGTTTTATCTGTTCATGAGAAAACCAATCGGTTCCAGTATCGCAGCCATCCTGATGGTAACGATCATGCTTCCATTTTTCTTCATGGCAATGTATGAAAAAGACGGGCTTCCATTTGAAAAAGTGGTGGCAAATATCATTCGACAGAAGTTTATCTGTCCGGCAGTAAGACCATATAAGACAGAAAATTTTTATCAGGAGATTTCCACCCTTGTAAAAAAGGAGGGTGTGCCGGATGGCAAAAAAGACAAAGCAGGAGGCTCAGCAGGAGCGTCTGTCCCTAGCGGAAAAAAGAAACCGTCAGGAAAGAAGAAACAAAAAAAGCAGAAAAGAAAGAGAACAGGAAAAGCGTAGGAAGAAGCAGGAACGGGACCGCAGGAAACAGAAAAACATTCCTACAACTGCACAGCAGAGTATTCCGTATATTCGGATGCTGCAGGATGGTATCTGCCAGGTGACAAAGACCTTTTTCTCTAAGACGATTCAGTTTTATGACATCAACTATCAGCTTGCTTTAAATGAGGATAAAACCACGATATTTGAAAATTACTGTGATTTCTTAAATTACTTTGATTCTTCCATCAGTGTGCAGCTGTCCTTTATCAATCAGCAGGTGGATGTGGCAGAATTTGAAAAAAGTATTGATATTCCGGATCAGAACGATGACTTCAATGCCATTCGTGAAGAGTACCGAACAATGCTGAAAAATCAGCTTTCCAAAGGAAATAATGGTCTGGTGAAGACAAAGTATATCACTTTTGGAATCGAAGCAGAAAACCTGAAGGTGGCAAGACCGAGGCTTGAAAGAATCGAAACAGATATCTTAAACAATTTTAAGGTTCTGGGAGCACAGGCACATTCCCTGAATGGTTTGGAAAGGCTGGAGATTATGTATCATGTGTTCAACCAGGATCGGATCGAACCATTTAAGTTCCAGTATAAGATGCTGCCGGAAACCGGATTAAAGACCAAAGATTTTATTGCACCGACTTCCTTTAACTTTTCCAAGAATCAGACATTTTTGATGGGAAGAACGATGGGGAGTGTGAGTTACCTGCAGATTCTTGCACCGGAGCTGACAGACCGGATGCTTGCAGACTTCCTGGATGTGGATGACAGCATCAATGTTAACATTCATATCCAGTCCATTGACCAGAGTTCTGCGATCAAGATGATCAAGAGTAAGATTTCAGATCTGGATAAGATGAAGATTGAAGAGCAGAAGCGAGCAGTACGTTCCGGTTATGATATGGACGTGCTTCCATCGGACCTTGTGACTTATGGAGAAGAGGCGAAGAACCTGTTGGAAGATCTGCAGTCTAGAAATGAGAGGATGTTCCTTGTAACGGTTCTGGTGATGAATACCGCAAGGAAGCGTCAGAAACTGGATAACAATATTTTCCAGGTGCAGGGAATTGCACAGAAATATAACTGTTCTTTAAAACAACTGGATTATCAGCAGGAAGCAGCACTCATGTCCTGTATTCCACTGGGAGTCAATCGAATTGAAATTCAGAGAGGGCTTACCACATCTTCAACAGCGATTTTCGTGCCATTTACGACACAGGAACTGTTTCAGGAAGGGGAAGCTCTTTATTATGGATTGAATGCATTATCCAACAACATGATCATGGTTGATCGGAAACGTTTGAAGAACCCGAATGGACTGATTCTTGGTACACCAGGTTCCGGTAAGTCCTTCTCAGCAAAGAGAGAAATTACAAACTGCTTCCTGATCACAGAAGATGATATCATCGTCTGCGATCCAGAAGCCGAATATTCGGCACTTGTGCAGGCACTGCATGGGCAGGTAGTTCGGGTTTCGCCAGTATCTGACCAGTATATCAATCCAATGGATCTGAACCTGAACTATTCCGAGGAAGATAATCCACTGTCACTGAAAGCAGATTTTATTCTGTCTTTGTGTGAGCTGATTGTTGGAGGAAAGAACGGACTGGAGCCGGTAGAAAAGACCATCATTGACCGCTGTGTACGGTTAGTATATCAGGAATATCTTGCCGATCCAGTGCCGGAGAAGATGCCAATCCTGGAGGATTTATATAATCTGTTGCGGAAACAGGAAGAGCCGGAAGCACAGCGTCTTGCAACTTCATTGGAGATTTATGTTACAGGCTCCCTGAATGTATTTAATCATCGCACAAATGTAGATATCAACAATCGTATCGTTTGTTTTGATATCAAAGAGCTTGGAAAACAGCTGAAAAAGATCGGGATGTTGATTGTGCAGGACCAGGTATGGAACCGAGTGACTATCAATCGTTCCGCTCATAAATCTACTCGTTACTATGTGGATGAATTCCATCTTCTATTAAAAGAAGAGCAGACAGCAGCTTACAGTGTGGAAATTTGGAAGCGGTTCCGTAAATGGGGAGGTATTCCAACTGGTGAACTGGTTTGTTACTTGTTAGTCGCTTAAAGTGCAAACTATCGCCGTTCTGACTGAAACCGGCAAGTAAGTCAGAAGTATCAATGCGGAAAAAAACGGGAAAGGGGTAGCGACCTAATCCGAGTGGAAGGCTATTCATAATAGAATAGCCACACGCAACGCATAGAGCTTGAACCTGCATAAGCAGAATATAACAGCTCCAAGAGGCCGCATTGCCAGCCGGTACGATATAATCGTGGTAAAAAGATATGCTATGCTGAGCGTGAAATGACACGCTGATGAAAATGGGCGAAAGCCCCAGAGAGGTGGATAAAAAGCCGCCTGATAATAACAATCAGATAACACAGAATATCAAGGATTTGCTGTCTTCCAGGGAAATTGAGAATATATTTGAAAATTCAGATTTTATTTATATGCTCAACCAGGCTTCCGGAGACAGGCAGATTCTGGCAAAACAGCTGAATATCTCACCAACCCAGCTGTCCTATGTAACCAACAGTAATGAGGGTGAAGGACTTCTGTTCTATGGAAATGTCATTATCCCATTCGTAGACAGATTTCCGAAGAATTCCCTCTATAAAATCATGACAACCCGCTTGGAGGAAACTTCTGAAGCAGGTTAAATCAAAGGAGAAAACAATGTTACGAGCAATTTCATATGTATTAACTTTTAGTGGCGGTGCTGTTTTTGGCATCGCTTTTCTCTGTTTATTACAGGCAGGGAAAGGGTATCCGAAGAAGGAGGAGTAAGTAGTGGCAGAACAGAGAATGAAAGTCAGGGATAAGAAAGTCCAGAAGATGACCAAGGATGGTCTGGTGGAAGAAAACCTGACGGATAAATCTTCTGTTCGTGTCAGTAACCGTGCCAGTGATGTGCAGATGGGAGGAAAACAGGGGGAAAAAGAATTAAGCCTTGTGGATAAGTCTTCCCGCCAGTCTGAACGGAGTGGGAAAAATATTCGTCCTTCTGTGCAAAAATCCAGAGATGCACCGGAACTGATACGGACAGAGAAGCAAAGTGAGGATTTTGGACAAAATAGAAAGCAGCAAAACCGGAAAAGGATTCGTGCTGAAGTCGAAAAAGAATCCAGACTTGCAGAAAAATCTGAAGCCGGACAGTCAGGGAGACTGAAAGAAAAACGTGCTGATTTATCAGAAAACAGAGGAGACAGCCGGAGAAATCAGACCGGCGGCAGCAAAAAGCCAAAACAAAAACAGCGTTTGAAATTTGCTTATGAGGAAACTGGTGCTTCTGTGAAAAATGACAAAGATATGGAGAAATTGAACCAGATGGATACGGATGGAGTCAATTTCCGCCATCAAAAACAGAAGGAAAAAGCCAAAAGGTTTTCTTATGAGGAAGCAAAAAAGAAAAAGGAAGCTAAGCAGCATTCCAAGAAGGCACAGGTCTATCGGGCAAATGAAGGGGAAGCTCCTGGAAAGAAGAAATCCCGCTTGAAGTTTGGCGAAGGGGAATCTGTGAAAACAGAAAAAACTTCTGTTGCCAAGAAAGCAGGAAGTGCAACTTCCGCAGCATTGCACCGTGAGATCAGCAAAAATGAAGACGATAATGCGGCGGTAGAAGGTGCCCATAAGTTAGAAGAAAGCGGCGAAGGTGTTTACCGGCTGGAACAGAGAAGTGCCAGACGCAGGAAACAGAGGGCATCCAGAAAAAGAAGCAGACTTGAAAGACAGGAAGAGAAACAGACACAGGCGGCAACCCGTCAGGAGCAGAAGAAACTGAAAAAACAGATTCAGAAGCAACAGATCAAACGGGATTATGCCAAAGCGAAGCGAAGTGAACAGACAGTAGGAACAGCTACAAAAGGTACGATTGATTATATTAAGAAGATTGGCGGTAAGGTCACCAACTTCTTTAAAGAAAACCGGAAGGTGTATATCAGTGTAGCAGTTCTGATCGGATTGATGTTTCTGATCATAACGAATGTCACGTCTTGTTCTGCAGTGTTTTTACAAAATGTGATCACTTATACCGGAACCAGTTATCTGTCATCGGATCAGGCAATCCGGGAAGCGGAACTGTATTACACACAGCTGGAAGCTAATCTGCAGGAGCGGATCAACAACATGGAATCTGAAGAACCGGGACATGAGGAATACCGATATAACATCGGACCTATTGAGCATGATCCGTTTATCCTGATCAGTTATTTGTCAGCAAAGTATGAAGAATTTACCTTTGAACAGGTAAAGCCAGAACTGGATGCTCTTTTTGCATTGCAGTATCGGTTAGAAACAGAAGCAGTCAATGAGACTGTGACAGAGACAGCAACTGTAAGAGTTGGAGAATCTTTGGGACAGGTTGTAACAAGCGGATATTGTAACTGTCCAATCTGTTGTGGTATTTGGAGTGGAGGACCGACTGCCAGTGGAGCATATCCAACAGCCAATCATACCTTAGCAGTAGATGCTTCCAATCCGTTTGTTCCAATGGGAACAAAGGTGGTCATGAATGGAGTCGAATATACGGTAGAAGATACCGGAGCTTTCGCAAGATACGGTGTACAGTTTGATGTCTATTATGACAGTCATGCGGCAGCATCCGCACATGGTCATAAGACCTGGGAATGCTATCTGGCAGATGATAATGGAAGCCAGGAAGTGGAAGTGACCAGGACAAGAGATGTAGATGTGCTGAATGTCACCTTAAACAGCGGAAATCTGATGTCGATCTGTCAGGACAGGCTGGGATTTTTCCAGAAAGAACTGTTCAGTGCCTATAACGATACGAAAGGTAATTTACAGATGTTTGCGACACCGGTTGATTTTAACTGGTATTCCAGTGTGACAAGCTATTATGGATATCGGATTCATCCAATTTCAGGAGCAAATCAGCTTCATAATGGTATGGATATCGGAGCGCCGGAGGGAACAAAAGTAATGGCAGGGCTGACCGGAACGGTTACAACTTCTGCTTATAACGACAGCTATGGCAATTATGTTGTGATCAAGGACAGTAAAGGCTATGAACTGCGGTATGCACATTTAAGCAGCCGGAGTGTATCTGCAGGTGTATCCGTCACGAAAGGTGATGAGATAGGTCTTGTAGGAAATACTGGAAATTCTACAGGAAGCCATCTTCATATTGAACTTTTGAAAAATGGAGAGCGCTTAAACCCGATCTTTTATCTGGAAACTGGAGAAGGGGCAGGCTTTGGCGGCAATGAATACACCAGTGAAGCGGCACAGCGTTTGTTGAACGAAGCAGCGAGATATCTAGGAACACCGTATGTGTGGGGTGGATATTCTCCAAGTGGATTTGATTGTTCTGGATTTGTAAGTTACTGCCTGACAAACTCTGGTGTAAGGAATACAGGAAGATTGACTGCACAGGGACTGTATGACATCTGCACGCCGGTATCTCAGTCAGAAGCACAGCCGGGAGATTTGATCTTTTTTACAGGCACTTATGATGCAGGAGTTCCGGTAACGCACATTGGAATTTATGTGGGTAATGGTCAGATGATCCATTGCGGTCATCCAGTGCAGTACACGTCCATCAATTCACCTTATTGGCAGAGCCATTTTTATGGATTTGGACGATGGTAAGGAAAAGGGCGGTGTAACAGCCGTCCGGAAAGGAGAAGCGATGAAAAGTCTTGAAAAAGCAACGGCGGATTATGAGAAAGCCAAGGAAAAAATGGAAGCATCCAAAGCCAGATATGAAGCAGATTTAAAGCGGTTCAAGGCTGCGGAGATTGCAAAAACAGAAGCGGAAAATCTGGAAATTGTAAGAATTATCCGTGCAATGGATATGAGCATTCCAGAATTGGAAGCTTTCAAAAAGAGAATGAAAAATGAACTGCCCGGCAGGGTAGAAATACAGAAGGAGGAAACAAGGTCTGATGATGAATTTAGAGAAGATGAAACAGAAGAAATCTAAAAATAGCGTAAAAAAAGGATTGCTTGCGGCAACAACGATTCTTTGCCTGACATCGCCTATGTTGCAGACACAGACTGCTTATGCAGCTGAGAATACCACACCTGCGATTACGATTGAGAAACCGGATGGATGGAAACAGGGAGAAACAAGCATTGCTGTTACGGTAGATGCCAGTCATATGCCGGAAGGTTTCTCAATAGCAAAGATTGAAGCAAAAGCAGGAAAAGATGGAAACTGGCAGGATGTAACCGGAAGTGGAACTATCACGATCACTGGAAATCAGACAGTGTATGTGCGTGTGACAGATGGTGAGGGGAAGGTCTATGAGCAGAATCGCTCTATTAAGTGTTATGACACGGAAAAACCGACACTCTCTGCTTCCCTGACAGATGGTGTGCTGACGATTCAGGGGAATGATACAGTATCAGGGATTACTGCGGTAACAGTTAATGGCACCACTTATACAGATCTGAAGGATGGAATGCTGAGAGTGCAACTGACACAGAAAGATTTTATAACAAAACAGATTGAAATCACGGTAACAGATGGTGCCGGAAATACTTCTGAGAAGTATGTACTGCAGAATCCTTATTATGAATGGGCAAAGAAGCAGGCAGAGAAACAGAAAACATCCAGTGACAGTAATGGCGCAATGGCAACTACGACCAGTGCAGATGCAACGGGGACTGAGAAAACAACGACTTCACCGCTTCCGCAGGATGCACAGGCTTCTGAGCCGACAGATGCAAAAGGAACCGTGGATGATCGAACAGTAACAGGTATTGAGGAACAGCTTAATAAAGAAGGCGAGACAGCAGATTCTGTTACTAAAACAGCCACGGAAGGCACAAAAGAGTTTTATACCATTTCAACTAAGAGTGGTAAGATTTTCTATCTGATTATTGACAATTCAAAATCTCAGGATAATGTGTATTTCCTTACCGAAGTCAGTGAGAAAGATCTGATGAACTTCACACTTTCTGATTCAGTGACACTTCCGGAAGTGGATACGGTTTATGCAGAACCAGAGAAAAAAGCAGAGGAAGAAAAACCGGAAACGACAGAGTCAGCTGAGAAAGATAAGGTAGAGGATGAAATCCAGATGCCAGAAGATAAAAGTCCATTCGGAACGTATCTTTTGATTGCACTGGTTGCAGTCGGAGCTGCGGCAGGAGGATATTATTTCAAAGTCTATAAACCAAAGCATGAATATGATGACGAAGATGAGATGGAAGAGGATGAAGATGAATCCGAAGATTCAGAGTCAGAAAAACGGGAAGTAGACGATGCAGATGAGCAGGAAGAAAGTGCAGAACCGGAAATCCTGAGAGATGAAGATTTTAATGATGATGTACTGGAAGATGAAGAAGAGGAGCAGGAGTAAATGAAATTAGTGATTGCAGAAAAGCCATCGGTTGCGATGGCACTGGCTTCCGTGCTTGGAGCCAGAACAAGAAAAGATGGCTACGTGGAGGGAAACGGTTATATCGTTTCCTGGTGCGTAGGACATCTGGTTGGATTATGCGATGCATCGGAATACGATGAAAAATATAAAAAATGGAGATATGAAGATCTGCCGATTGTGCCGGAATGCTGGAGACACAAGGTTTTGGATGGAACAAAGAAGCAGTACGGAATCTTGAAAAAACTGATGAGAGATTCCAATATAGATGAAGTGATCTGTGCTACTGATGCAGGACGTGAAGGAGAGTTAATCTTTCGTCTGGTGTATGAGCAGGCAGGATGCAAAAAGCCGATGAAGCGGCTCTGGATCTCTTCCATGGAGGAACAGGCAATTAAAGATGGATTTGCGTCATTAAAAGACGGTTCGTGTTATGACAGTCTCTATCAGTCAGCACTTTGCAGGGCAAAGGCAGACTGGCTGGTGGGAATCAATGCGAGCCGTCTTTTTTCCGTTCTGTATAACCAGAATCTGAAAGTCGGAAGAGTGCAGACACCAACACTTGCCATGATTGTGGATCGAAATCAGAAGATCAAGGAATTTACCAAAGAAAAATATTATATGGCTCATATCAAGTTTGACGATATGGATGCAGTTACAGAGCATTTTCAGAAAAAAGAGGATGTAGATAAAGTGGCTGCGGACTGCCTGGAGCGGATGTGCGAAGTGGAAAAGGATGATGTGAAAGAGAAAACAGTCCGCCCTCCGAAGCTTTATGATCTGACCACCCTGCAGAGGGAAGCTAACAGAATGTTTGGCTATACCGCACAGCAGACATTGGATGCCGTGCAGGAGATGTATGAGCAGAAGCTTGTCACTTATCCGAGAACAGACAGCCAGTATCTGACAGATGAGATGGGAGAAAGCACAGAAACTCTGATTCAGATGTTACTTGGGAAAATGCCTTATGCTGAAGGCCTGGAATATCAGTCGGACGTTAGTAAGGTATTAAATTCAAAGAAAGTATCTGATCACCATGCGATTATCCCAACCATGGAAGTAGTCAAAGCAGATATTGGTGAACTGAAAGAGCGAAACCGCAAGATTTTGTATCTGATCAGTGCCAGGGTGCTGACAGCAACTGCAGATCCTTATATTTATGAGAGTCATAAATGCCAGATTACCTGTAATTATCATACGTTTTATCTCACGGCAAAGAAAACAAAGCAGGAAGGATTCAAGGCAATCGAAAATAAATGGAAACAGTTCTTTGGCGTAAAGATTGAGAAAGAAGAGCCGGAGCTGGATATCTGGGATGGCAAGCATTACGGCCCTTGTGATTCTTTTGTATCGGAGCATTTTACACAGCCACCGAAACAGTATACAGAAGATACCCTGCTTTCTGCGATGGAACGTGCAGGAAATGAAGAACTGACCGAAGATACGGAAAAGAAAGGACTTGGTACTCCGGCAACAAGGGCAGCCATCATTGAAAAACTGATTCAGTCTGGTTTTGTGAAAAGGGAAAAGAAAAATCTGGTGCCGACAGATGATGGCAATATACTGATTACGGTTCTGCCGGATGAGATTAAATCCCCGAAGATGACAGCAGAGTGGGAAATGGCATTGAATCACATTGCCCAGAATACAGAGACAGCAGATGAATTCCTAAATGGGATTACAGAGCTGATGCAGGAACTGGTTGCCAGATATCAGGGTATTTCAGAAGAAAAGAAAGGGCAGTTTCAGGGAAAGGCAAAAGGAGAAGTCATTGGCAAATGTCCCCGCTGTGGAGCTGATGTCAGGGAAGGAAAAGTAAACTTTTACTGTTCTGACCGGAACTGTGCTTTTACCTTGTGGAAGAATGATAAATTCCTTGCAAGCCAGGGGAAAAAGATGGATAAGGCGGCAGCAAAGAAGTTCCTGTCTAAAGGAAAAATCCATTATAAGGATCTGGTATCCAGAAAAACAGGGAGACAGTATGAAGCAACTGTGGAAATGGTTGATCCCGGCGAGGGGAATGTGCAGTTCAATCTGATTTTTCACAACGATAAGTAGTGTATTGCAGGCAGTCCAAGGACTGTCTGTTTTAATACAATTATTATGAAAGAGAGGACTTTAGCATGAAGAAAAAAGGTAATTTTAGAAAAGTAGTATCTGGCTTGCTGGCAGGCATGACAATGCTTAGTACCGTGTTATCTCCGATGACTGCATATGCAGCGGAGATTCAGCCAGAGGAAAAACCGCCACTTTATGAGGAAGTGAAAGACCTTCTGGATGAAGATGAGGTGGTGACTGCCAAAGATTATGAAATCGAAACAGGCAGTGTATTTGATGTGAAATCAGATTACACAGGACTGGAAATCAAGGATGATAACAAGGTCAAAGTCACATTCGGGGAAGCAAAGAACGACAAGGATGAGGATTTTACGACAGATCATGCGGACACTTACAAAGCGGTCTATTATGTGGAACCGGTAAATCAGGAGCATCCGAAGTATCAGATCAGCCGAAAGCTGATTGTGCGTGAGAAAGAAACAGAAACGCAGACAGAAACTGCAGGGAGTGAAGCAGTAACCGAATCCGAAACAGCTGGCAGTGAACAGCAGACAGAGGAAGCGGAGGAGTCAGAATCAGACTCGGAAATTACCGATATTGATGCTGATGAATTTGATGATTTAGTAGAGCAGGCACAGAATCAGGATACCTATGATGAAGAATCAGGGTTAGAGCTTCACGATGTTTTGGAACAGGCAGGAGACAAAGGTGTGGATCTTGATTCTATGGAAGAGGGAGAGATTGCAACATTTGAAGCAGTTTCGGCTTATTCAGCAAGAAGTACACAGCAGGTAACAATCGAAAAAGGACCTCTGTATAGATATGCAGATTATAATCTTGGAACCTATCTGACAGAGCCGTACTATATCAGCTACGGAAGCGTCAGAGCAACTGCGTATTGTGTACAGCCGGCAAAACCAGGACCAGGATCTGGAAATTATACAATCACAAAAATTGGAGACAATCAGGCGTTAGCAAAAGTGTGTTATTACGGCACAGATGCCGCAGGGAGCGAAAGCTTTTTTGCGAATAAACACACGGATTTCTCAGAAGGAAAAAGATTCATCATTATTCACATGGCTGCATCATATGCCAATGGAAGCAGTGATGCATTCTATGGAACAAATGCTACAGGCGAGGCTTTGGCAAAAGAACTCTATAATTATTGTGTAAATAAGCCGGAAATACCAGATGTAGCGATGTCATTTTCCAAACCGAATGTAAAAGCTTATGTAGATGGAAATGTTCAGAGAACGGAGAACATTAAGTTCAATGCATCTTCCCAGCAGAAAATCACAATGGACTTACCAAAGGGAGTGAAGCTCCATAATGTATCTACTGGAAATGTAAGTGCGGCAGGTGCAAGCGTAACAATTGGAGGAGGAACCACGTTTTATCTTTCAGCGCCTCTGACACAGACAAAAGATGTAAGTGCTACTTTTTCTGCAAAAATGAAGGGTAGTATTACAAAAGATTATTCAGCATATAAACTGACTACGAATGCAAGTGTTCAGGACTTGGCATTTGTGTTTGGAGAAGGTGTCGCTGATGAAAAATATGTAAGCTTAAAGGTGTCCTGGATTGAACAGGCTACGATCGAAATCGTAAAGAAAGACGATACAGTGGATGTTAATCTTGCAGGTGCAGTATTCGGTGTATACAGCGATGAGGCTTGTACAAAGCTGATCACTCAGATGCCGGCAACAGATAAGAATGGAAAATCTTCTGTTACGATCATCAAGACACAGGATACTGTTTATCTGAAAGAGATCACAGCACCACAGGGATATGTAGTAAATGCAACGGCAACAAATGTAAAACTGCTAGCAAGTAAGACCTCAGCTGTAACCGTGGAAAATAAAGAACAGCTGGCAGAGCTTACCATTTATAAAGAAGGACAGGTTCTGACAGGAGCAGATGTCAGTGAAAATGGAACGGTATTTCAGTATGAAAACCGCAGACAGAAAAATGCAGTGTATAACGTATATGCCGGGGCAGATATCGTAACAGCTTATGGCACAAAAGTGTACAGCAAAGGTGACCTTGTAAAAGAAAACCTGACAACAGGTGAGAATGGTTCTGTCACACTGAAAAACCTGCATCTTGGAACCTACGTGGTAAAAGAAACAAAAGCACCGGACTCTTTCTATAACGGCAGCGAAGAAAAGTCAGTGACTCTGACTTATGCTGGTCAGAATAAAGAAGTTGTATTTGCAGATGTGACTTTTAACAACGAGAGACAGAAAGCAGATGTTTCCGTAGTAAAACAGGATAAAGACGCCAAGAAACCACTGAAAGGCGGTATTTTTGCTCTGTATGCATCCGATGATATCAGAAATGCAGACGGAACCGTTGTTGTGAAAAAAGGAACGCTGATTGAGAAAGCAACTACTGGTGCAGACGGAACTGCCAAATTCACAGCAGACCTGCCGATTGGATACTCCTATTCTGTAAAAGAAGATCAGGCACCGGAAGGCTATGTAAGAAATACAGAAGATGTGTATACGTTCAAGTTTTCTTACACTAATGATAAAGAAGCAACCGTATCTTTTGCCCATACTTTCAGCAATGACCGTGTGACAGCAAAGATCAATCTTTATAAAGTGGATAAAGAGACAGGAAAAGCAGTACCGCAGGGAGATGCCACATTGAAAAGTGCAGTTTATGGACTGTATGCCCGTGAAGATATCGTGCATCCGGATGGAGCAACCGGAACTATTTATAAAGCAGGAGAACAGGTAGCTTCTCTTACAACAGATGACAAAGGACAGGCTTCTGTAAATGGCTTGTATCTTGGCAAATATTATATCAAAGAGATTACACCGCCGACCGGATACCTGGCAGATACAGAAGAGCATGATCTTACGTGTAGTTATGAAGGAGATATGACAGCAGAAGTAAAAAGAGAATGCACTTCCAGTGAGCAGGTCATCAAGCAGCCATTTCAGATCATCAAAGCAGCCAACAATGGAAAGACCGATGCAGATCTGTTATCCGGAGCGGGATTCACAGTTTATCTGAAATCTTCCCTTACAAAGAAAGCAGATGGAAGCTACGACTTTGATTCTGCAAAACCTGTAGTGAGTGGAGAAAATGGAGCAACTGAGATTTTCACAGATGAAAAAGGTTATGCCTGCAGTATTCCATTATCATTTGGAAGCTATATCGTGCGTGAGACAACAACACCGCACAATTACAAGCCAGTTGATGATTTTGAAGTGAATATCACAGAGCATCATCCAAATGAGCCACAGATCTGGCGAGTGCTTCTGGATGAAGAGTTTAAGGCAAAACTGAAAATCGTGAAAAAAGACGATGAAACAAAGAAATCCGTCCTGATTGCAGGAACAGAATTTAAGGTATATGACCTGGACAACAAGAAGTATGTGGAGCAGGTAACAACTTACCCAGTGACAACTACTCACAAGTCCTATTTTACGGACAGCCAGGGATATCTGATCATGCCGAAGAATCTGAAGATCGGACATTACCGGATTGAGGAAGTCAACGCACCGGAAGGGTACACAATCAATAAGAACTATGTAGAGATTGCGGTGGATGCAAATACAGCATACCAGATGGATTCTGAGAGCGGAGATGCCATTATTACGGTAGACTACGAGAACCATCCGGTAAAAGGAAAGCTGACGATCTATAAAAAAGGTGAGATGCTGACCGGATTTAAAAAGGACTTTGTTTATGAAGAAAGATACCTGAAGGGTGCATCATTTCATGTCTATGCAGCTGAAAATATCTATACACCGGATTATCAGAAAGATGAAAACGGAAACAGACAGCTGATCTATGCAAAAGATGCACTGGTAACAACGGTAACGACCGGGGAAGACGGAAAAGCAGTTGCTGATAATCTGCCGCTTGGTTCTTACTATGTAGTAGAAAAGACTGCACCGGAAGGATTTGTCCTGAACCATGACAGATCGGATGTCGCATTTGTCTATGCAGATCAGGATACACCTGTAATCGAACAGGAAGTGACTGTTGGCGATGACCGCCAGAAAGTTGTAATCCAGGTAGAAAAACAGGATGCAGAAAATGGTACAACCGTAGCAGGGGCTGTCTTTGGTATCTATAACAAAGAGGATATCAAGGCAGATGGAAAAGTGATTGTGAAAGCAGATACACTCTTACAGAAAATGACTTCTGATAATGATGGTCTTGCAGCATGTACGCTGGATCTGCCACTTGGACAGTATTATGTGAAAGAGTTAAAAGCACCGGCGGGATTTGTATCCTCTGATGAAATTCTGAATCTGGATGCTTCTTACCAGGGACAGGATGTGAAGACAGTAAAACTGAAAACAGTGAAAAAGAACCAGCCGACAACAGTAGAAATCACGAAATCTGATGTAACAACAGGTGTGGAACTGGATGGGGCAAAACTCACCGTTCTTGATAAAGAAGGAAATGTTGTGGATCAGTGGATTTCTGTAAAAGATCAGCCACATGTGATCAAACGACTGACAGTTGGAGAGGAATACACACTTCGTGAGGAAATGGCACCTTATGGTTATCTGAAAGCAACGGATGTGAAGTTCACGCTGGAAGATACCGCAGATATTCAGAAAGTAGAGATGAAAGATGAAGTACCGACAGGACTTCTGATCATCAACAAAAATGGAGAGTTTTTGGATAAAGTGACACTTCTGGACAATGTAAAAGGTACTGTGGAGCATCTCTTTGAATATGTAACTGGAAGTCTTACAGATGTAACTTTCGATGTATTTGCTGCGGAAGATATCAAAGCGGCAGATGGTGTCAGTGAAGATTATTTCAAAGCAGATGAAAAAGTAGGAACCATTACTACGGATTCCAATGGTATTGCACAGATGGGAGATCTACCGGCTGGCAAGTACTATGTGAAGGAAGTAAAAACAGCCCATGGTTATGTGCTGGATAAAGAGCCGAGATATGTTGATCTTTCCTACCGTGATCAGGACACACCAGTCATTACTTATGATGAGAAATGGCAGAATGCCCGTCAGAAAGTAAAGGTTACGGTTGTGAAGAAAGAAAAAGATACAGACCGTGTCCTTGCAGGTGGTGTCTTCGGTCTTTACACCAGTGAAGATATCAAAAATGCAAAGGGCGAGGTACTCCTTGAGAAAGACAGTCTGATCGAGCAGCGAGTAACGGATGAAAAAGGACAGATTACTTTTACGGCAGATCTTCCGGTAGATGGAAAATACTATGTGAAAGAAATCTTTGCGCCGGACGGATTTGTTACAACAGAAGAGGTACAGGAATTTACCTTTGAATATGCCGGAGAAGACCAGGCAGAAGTAAGCTACGACTTTACTTTTGAAAATCAGCCAACCACAGTGGAGCTGTCCAAAACAGACCTGACAACAGGTAAAGAACTTCCAGGTGCACACCTGAAAGTAACGGATTCAGATGGCAATACAGTAGATGAATGGACTTCTACGGAAGAATCCCATGTGATCAAAGAACTGGTTGTTGGTAAGAAATACACCATGACAGAGACAAAACCGGCAGATGGATATGTCACTGCAGAAAGTATTACTTTCACAGTAGAGAATACAGCAGAGGTTCAGAAGCATGAGATGAAAGATGATGTGACAAAAGTAGAGATCAGTAAGACTGATATCACAGGAGAAACTGAGATTCCAGGTGCGAAACTGACAATTCTCGATGAGGATGATCAGGTAGTAGAGAGCTGGACTTCCACAGAGGAAGCACACTATATCGAAAAACTTCCAATCGGTAAATATACCTTACGTGAAGAGCAGGCACCGAAAGGATATCTTCTGACATCGGATGTTAGTTTTGAAGTAAAGGATACTGGAGAGATCCAGAAAGTAGCTATGAAAGATGACACTGCCAAGGGAAAAGTGATTCTCAATAAGACAGATAAATCATCAGGAGAACCGCTGAAAGGGGTAGAATTTGAACTCCGTGACAGCAAAGGAAAGGTACTGGAAACCTTAAAGACAGACGCTGCCGGTCATGCAGAAAGTAAGCTGTATGAGATTGCCACATTTAAGAACGGCAAATATGATACAGCAATCAAGTATTATCTGGTGGAAACAAAAACACTGGACGGATACACACTGGATCAGACCAAGCATGAAGTGACATTTGCCTATGCAGATGACAGTACACCGGTTGTAGAAGTTACCTTTAATCTGACAAATGAGAAACCGGAAGTTCCAGAAACACCGAACACACCGGATATACCACAGTCCAATGAAGAGACAAAGGTATCAAACGCACCGAAAACAGGTGACAGCACGAATATCTGGCTGCCAATCTTGCTTCTTGTAATCTCCACAGGAGGTATGGCAGGACTTTATATCAGCAGGAAAAGGAAATAAGGAAACTAAAACCAACGGTTATGATTGGGAGCTTCTATGTGAGGCTCCCTTTTTCATACAAAAAAATCACAGAAAGGAACAGAAAACTATGATGAAAGCAATGGAAAAAAGACAGGAAGCACGAAAAAACCAGGAGAAAACAGTAAAGAGAATGATGGCTTATCAGAAGAAAGCCGAGCAGATGGTCAGCAGAAAAAGAATGAACCATCACATGATCAGAAAGGGGTAAAAGCGTATGATGAACAGAAAAGAATTTTATGAATATGTCAAAGACAATGTAAAGGAGTATCTGCCAGAGTCTTATAAGGACGCAGAAATTAAACTTCAGGAAGTAGAAAAAAACAACGGTTTGAAGTTGACAGGTATTACGATTCCAAACGGAGATCAGAGAATCGTACCGACAGTCTATCTGGATTCCCTCTACCAGGAATATATCCATGGAAAAGATGTAGACTCTTGTGTTGGCGATGTGGCTGATATGCGTATTGAGGCACAGGGAAAAGCAGAATTTTTTGATATGGGAGTTCCAGATATTCTGGATTATGAAAAGATGAAGGACAAATTACAGATGAGAATTTGTGATAAGGAATGGAATACCGATCTTCTTGCAGATAAAGTAGTCACAGAACACGGAGATTTTGCAGCTTATTATGCAGTAAATCTGGAGGAAAATGGAGAAGGGATCAGCAGTATTCCGGTAACTGTTTCTCTGATGAACGAGTGGGGAGTATCTGCCGAACAGATTCAAGCGAATGCGATGGTGGCAGACCGAAAACGTGGTGTCACACTTATGGATATGAATGAGATTATCAAATCTATGATTTTTGGTGAAGAACCAGAAAACCTGCTGAATGAAAAAATGGATATGGAAGCCATGGAAAACCCAATGTTCTGTCTGACAAACAAAGCTAAGATGAATGGAGCTTCCCTGTTACTGCAGGAAGATATTCGTAAACAGATTGGGGAATGCCTGGGAAGTGATTACTTTGTCATCCCATCTTCCATTCATGAAGTGCTGATTCTTCCTGATAACGGCATTTTTCAGGTTCCGGAATTAAATGCGATGGTACAGGAAGTCAATGAGACACAGGTGGAAAGACAGGAACAGCTTTCGGATAAGGTTCAGTTCTGTGATAAAAAGACCGCAGTAATGGAAAATGCTGAGCGTAGGGAAGCACGTTTGGAGAAAGAAAAAGCAGCCGAAAAAGCGGAAGTAAAAGGTGGAATCCATGGAAGACTGGAAAAAGCCAAGGCAGAGATCAAGGCAAAAGAGGCAGACAAAGTGCCAAAGAATAAGTCAAAAGATCTTGCCGCAGCATTATAAAGAGAAACAACGATGATTTTAAGGGGACTGTACTAAGCAGTCCCTGATTTTATGAAAAGGAGTAGCACATGGCAAATAAATTATATGCAATGGAACAGCTGACGGAAGAGGTGGCAAAAGATGTAGCTGCCAGTCCGCAGGAATGGATGCGGTTCCTAAACACTTCATCCAGACTGTACAAATACACTTTTCCAGAACAGCTTTTAATTTATGCACAGCGACCGGAAGCAACTGCCGTAGCATCCATGGAAATCTGGAATCAGAAGATGTACCGCTGGATAAAAAAGGGATCCAAGGGGATTGCCTTGATTGACAATACTTCCGGACCAAAAACAAAACTTCGGTATGTATTTGATGTGCAGGACACTTATAAAGTGCGGAATCTGGGAAAAGATCCACAGTTATGGAATCTTCCAATGGAAGGTGAACAACTGGTTGCAGATTATCTGCAGGAGCAGTTATCACTGGAAGATACAGAAGGAGGGCTTGCTGAAAGTCTGCATCAGGCAGCGAAGGAGAGTATGCAGGAATGGCTTCCAGATGCATTGGAAGAACTGAGACTGGATGTGACAGGGACATTTTTGGAAGAACTGGACGAACAGAATCAGGAAGTAGAATTCCGGGAACTGATGACCAATAGTGTCTGGTATGTATTACTAAACAGGTGTGGACTGGATGTACAGGAATATCTGGATGCAGAGGATTTTCGGCATATTACGGACTTCAATCAGCTGAAAGTATTAGGACATCTGGGAAGTGCAGTCAACGAGATCAGCAGACCAGTCCTGATGCAGATTGGACGATATGTGCTGAAGGATCTGGAAAATGACCTGAAAACGGTTGCAAAAGAAAAAGAAGTAGTTTATAATGAATTTAACACGTTAATTCGTGAAAGTATCAAAAAGAATGTTAGCAATAAAGATGAAAATAAGGAGGAAATAGTCAATGAGAGAGATCACTTACAGCCAGAACGGAGAGTATCAGATTCCAAATATCAGCCTGGAAGAGACGAGAGGAACGATCGGGAAATATGGAATGATGAGGAAAGAGTATCTGAGAAATCACAAGGTGGCGAGGTTCAACATTCTGACACTGCAGAACCGTCTGGACAGTCATCTGATGGAGATCGACAGTCAGGCAAGACAGAGAGTAGACAACCTGATGAACGAACTTCTGGAGAAAGATCCGGCACCGGACAAGATGGCAGACACAATGGCGTGGACCAGACACATGAACCAGATCAAAGCACAGGCAGAGGAACTGGTGATTCAGGAGATTATTTACAGTTAAGCCTGTTCCCAACAGAAGAGGAACAGTTAGGGGAAATAAGAAAAGCGGCAGCTGCATTAGAACAGCCTGCCGCTTTTCTTATTTCCGATGAAGTGGTAAATGATATTCTCCGCACGGGAAGCGGACAGAAAAATACACTGTTTCATATTACAGCAAGACTGATTGAAGGTCTGGATAATGAAGAAATGCGGAGTTTTCTGAAAGATGAATATGGAACTGGTGGCAAAGGATTTACCATAGATGGTCAGAAAATCAGTATCTGGTATGACAATGATGGTATCCGTATCCGGCGAGGGGACTCTGCCAGAAGAAACTTTGACCGCATGGTTACGTGGGAAGAAGCAGCGAACAGAATTCGGGATATGTATGAGGATGGAAATTACGTGGATAATTTGATTTTCAATAATGCCATTGAACAGGAGCAGGAAGAAATGACCAATCTTCTTGCACTTCATTTTCGGGATACTTGCAGAAACTGGGAAAAGAAACAATCATATTCAGACTGGCAGGATGTAGTGAGTGGAGCATGGACAGATCAAGAGGAAGCAGATGCGATTGTCTATCGTTTTGAATGGCTGCAGAAATATATGGATGAGAATCCGGGAGATTATCACCGCTGGGAGATTCAGCATAATCCGGAATATTTCCAACGCTTTCAGGATCTTCAGAGGGAGCGTTCCTGGGTAGACCAGAAATTTACGGTCGAACGTCCGGCACTATCCTTTATCACACAGGATGAAATTGACGCAGTGTTAAGAAGAGGCGGCATTACTGCAGGAGGACGTAACCGAATCTATGAGTATTTCATGGAACATCATGATATGAAAGATGCAGCTGAGTTCCTGAAAAATGAATATGGAACAGGTGGTTCTTCACCCGGAATACCAGGAGCAGATGCTTCTGACGCATCCCACGATGCAAAAGGATTAAAGCTCGGAAAAGGGAAGATTGGCAATTCAGAGGTAGAAGTTTTATTAAAGTGGAATAAGGTTGCAGAACGTGTTCGTCAGTTAATCCGCACAGATGATTATTTGTCACCGGAAGAAATGGAAAAGTACGAAGAGCGACAGGAAGCACAAAGACTGGCAGACCTGGAAGAAGCACAGCAGATGTTAGGAGAACAGCTGGAACAGGATACTTTTACAGCGGAAGATATAACGGATCTGCGACTAGTTGATTCAGAATATATGTCCGGTACCAGAACAAAAATCTATGATTTTGCTTGCAAAGTTAAGGGAGAAGAGAATCGACTTCAATACACATTAGAATATCATGATGATGGAGAAGGTTTCACGATTCATACGGAAAAAGATGATATTTGGGAGCGAATGTCAACACAAGAATTGGAACGTCTGGATGTAAAACTTGGACAAGAAGTACTTTATTATCATTATCACAACAAAACAGTAAATGCGGATACCTTAGATAAATTACGGGAAATCAAGGAAGAAATCATGGAGGAAGAGTCTTCCTATTTTACTGCTATTTCTAAACGTGTGTGGACAGATTATGATAAAAAAGAAAAAGAACTGTCGGGAGAAGTTGAGGTATCAGAAGAAAAAGAATCATTGGAAGAGATTAACGGAATAGCAGAACTGATTCCAGCAACGAACTTCCATATCACAGATGATGAACTTGGACAGGGAACATCGAAGGAGAAATTCCGAGCCAATATTATGGCTATTCAGCTGTTAAAAAAATGTGAGGATGAGAACCGCAATGCGACACCAGAGGAACAGGAAATCTTATCCAGGTACGTCGGCTGGGGAGGTCTTGCAGATGCATTTGATGAGACAAAATCTGCATGGGAGACAGAATATCTGGAATTAAAGACCGTCCTTACACCGGAAGAATATGCTGCAGCCAGAGCTTCCACATTAAATGCTCATTATACACAGCCGATTGTGATTGAAAGTATGTATCAGGTGTTGGAGAATCTGGGATTTACAAAGGGAAATATCCTGGAGCCATCTATGGGAGTCGGGAACTTCTTTGGAAAGCTTCCAGAGAATCTAAACCAGTCCAAACTCTATGGAGTGGAACTGGACAGCATCAGTGGCAGAATTGCTAAACTTCTCTATCCAGATGCCAATATCCAGATCAAAGGCTTTGAGAAGACGGATTATCCCAATGATTTCTTTGACGTGGCAATCGGAAATGTGCCATTCGGTGCATATAAGGTCAATGACCGTCAGTATGACCGCTACAATTTTATGATTCATGATTACTTTCTTGCCAAGACTATAGATCAGTTACGTCCAGGTGGTGTAGCTGCGTTGATCACAACAAAGGGAACTATGGACAAGGCATCACCGGAAGTCCGGAAATATTTGGCAGAGCGTGCAGACCTGCTTGGGGCAATCCGACTGCCGAACACAGCTTTTAAGGCAAATGCAGGAACAGAAGTCAGTGCTGATATTTTGTTTTTCCAGAAGCGTGAGAGTTTCACAAAAGAGATGCCAGACTGGGTGAATTTGGAGAGTGATGCAAATGGGATTACCATTAACAAGTATTTTGTTCAGCATCCGGGATTGATTCTCGGTGAGATGAAAGAAGTGTCCGGTCCGTATGGTATGGAAACAACCTGTGCTCCAATGGAAGGAGCTGATCTGGAATTACAGTTACAAGAAGCTGTAAAACACATCAGGGGAAGCATGGTAGCGGCAGTAGATATAGAGGCAGAACTGGATGAGATGCCAGAGAGTATTCCGGCAGATCCGAATGTCCGAAATTACAGCTATACAGTGGTAGATGATCAGGTATATTACCGTGTCAATTCTTTGATGAATCAGGTGAAAATGCCTGCAGCCACTGCAGAACGTGTAAAAGGCATGGTTGCAATCCGTGATACCGTTCGTGAACTGATCGCCATGCAGATGGAAGAATTTGTCACAGACGAAGAAATCCAGAAACAGCAGAAAAAACTGAATCAGGTGTATGATACCTACACAGCAAAGTATGGAGTTATTGGAAGTAATGCTAACAAACGGGCATTTTCTGATGACTCTTCTTATTGTCTGCTGTGTTCCCTGGAAGACTTGAATGAAGATGGAACATTGAAGCGGAAAGCGGACATGTTCACCAAACGAACCATTAAAAAGGCGGTCGCTGTGACAAGTGTGGAGACAGCCACAGAAGCACTTGCTCTGTCCCTAAATGAAAAGGCTAAAGTAGATCTTCCATATATGGCACAGTTGACCGGAAAGACCGAAGAGAAAATCACAGAAGAGCTGGTTGGAGTTATCTTCAAAAATCCAGTGACAGACCAGTGGGAAAGCGGAGATGAATATCTGTCTGGAAACGTCAGAGATAAATTAAATACAGCGAGAACTTTTGCAGAGAATCATCCAGAATTCACACCGAATGTCCGTGCATTGGAGGCAGTTCAGCCGAGAGATCTGGAAGCATCGGAGATTGAAGTGCGTATTGGAGCCACCTGGATTGAACCTTCGGATTATCAGGAGTTTATGGTGGAACTGCTTCATACGCCGAGGTATCTTGCACAGAAGGAAATACAGGTAAAATTCTCTGAGGTAAATGGTGAGTGGAGGATTACAGGAAAGAACGCCGACAGTCCAAGAAATGCGTTTGCCTATGCAACGTATGGAACGGAGAGAGCAAATGCCTACCGGATTCTGGAAGATACCTTGAATCTAAAAGATGTTAGAATCTATGATAAGGTCGTAAATGACAATGGGGATGAAGTGCGAGTTTTGAATAAAAAAGAAACTATGTTGGCATCACAAAAGCAGGATGCCTTGAAAGCCGCATTCCAAGATTGGATTTTCAAGGATCAGCAGAGGAGAGAAAGGCTGGTAAGCGTGTACAATGAGCGTTTCAATAGTATCCGTCCCCGTGAATATGATGGAAGTCATTTGACTTTCCCAGGAATGAACCCGGAAATAGAGCTTCGTCCGCATCAGAAAAATGCAGTCGCACATCAGTTATACGGTGATAATGTGCTTTTGGCACATGTAGTAGGAGCTGGGAAGACTTACGAAATGGTAGCGGCGGCAATGGAGAGCAAACGTCTGGGATTATCACAAAAGAATCTCTTTGTTGTGCCAAACCATTTGACAGAACAGTGGGGAGCGGAGTTCCTTCAGTTATATCCAGGAGCAAATATTTTGGTAGCAACCAAGAAAGATTTTGAACCAGCAAACCGAAAGAAGTTCTGTGCCAGAATCGCTATGGGAAATTACGATGCTGTTATTATTGGTCATTCCCAGTTTGAACGTATTCCAATCTCTGATGAGAAACAGGAAGCCATGCTTCAGAGGCAGATTGATGATCTGGAAATGGCAATCCAGAGTGCAAGGTATGAACAGGATGGTGGACGTTATACCGTCAAACAGATTGAAAAGACAAGAAAAACACTGCAGACAAGGCTGGAAAAACTGAATCAGAAAGAGAAAAAAGATCAGGTGGTTACGTTTGAAGAACTGGGAGTGGATCACTTGTATGTAGATGAAGCACACAGCTATAAAAATGCATTTCTCTATACAAAAATGAGGAACGTAGCTGGAATTGCACAGAACGAAGCACAGAAATCTGCAGATATGTTCAATAAATGTCAGTATCTGGACGAGATTACCGGAGGAAAAGGCATTACCTTTGCTACGGGCACACCGATCAGCAACAGCATGACGGAATTATATGTTATGCAGAGGTATCTGCAGAACAGTAAATTACAAAATATGGGACTTGGACTGTTTGATTCCTGGGCCTCCACCTTTGGCGAGGTAGTCACGAGCATTGAGCTTGCACCGGAAGGAACAGGCTACCGTGCAAAATCAAGATTTGCACGGTTTTATAATATTCCGGAACTGATGAATATGTTTAAGGAGATTGCAGATATCAAGACTTCCGATCAGTTAAAACTTCCTGTGCCGGAAGCAGAATATGAAACAGTGGTGCTGAAACCAACGGAACAGCAGAAAGAAATCGTAGAAAGTCTGGGGGAACGTGCAGAAGTTGTCAGAAACGGAGGGGTAGATGCCTCGGTTGATAATATGCTGAAAATTACCAATGATGGAAGAAAATTAGCATTGGATCAGCGTTTGGTGAACGAATTATTGCCAGATAATCCAGAAAGCAAAATATCAGTCTGTGCAGAGAAAAGCTATGAGATCTGGAAAGACACAGCAGCACAGAAATCGGCACAGCTGATTTTTTGTGACTTGAGCACACCGAAAGGTGATGGCAGTTTCAATGTTTATGACGACTTGAAGCAGAAACTGATGGAAAAAGGTGTACCGGAAAAAGAGATTGCATTCATTCATGATGCAAATACAGAAGCAAAGAAGACGGAGTTGTTTGGAAAAGTGAAATCCGGGCAGGTTCGTTTTTTGATTGGTTCGACAGCAAAGATGGGTGCTGGGACCAACGTGCAGGATCGTCTGATTGCACTGCATCATCTGGATATTGGCTGGAAACCATCTGACTTGGAACAGAGAGAAGGGCGTATCATCCGCCAGGGAAACCATAATAAAAAGGTTCATATCTTCCGGTATGTAACAGAATCCACATTCGACAGCTACATGTGGCAGTTGATCGAGAATAAGCAGAAATTCATTTCTCAGATTATGACCAGCAAAGCACCTGTGCGAAGCTGTGAAGATGTGGACGAAGCGGCACTTTCCTATGCAGAGGTAAAAGCTCTTGCAACCGGAAATCCGGCAGTAAAAGAGAAGATGGCATTAGATGTGGATGTGGCGAAATTAAAGCTTTTAAAAGCCAACCACATGAATAACCAGTACCGCCTGGAAGATGATATTGCAAGGAATTTTCCACAACAGATTGCAAAACTGACAGAAATCATTGACAGCTACAAGGCAGACATCGCTCATTATTCTGAGCATAAAATCACAGATCCAGAGCAGTTTACTATGGAGATTGGTGGCAAAGTGTTCACAGAAAAGAAAGAGGCAGGAGCAGCACTTCTGGCGGTATGTAAAGATATTAAATCAGTAGATGCTGCGATGGATATCGGAAACTATCAGGGATTCAATATGAGGATTCAGTTTGATGGCTGGAGTAAAGAATTTATTCTATCTGTTAAAAATGAGGCTGTCTCGAAAGTTCATCTTGGAGCAGATGTACTTGGAAATATTACCCGTATCAACAATCTGTTGGACAGTTATCCAGAGAAGCTTTCAGAAGCACAACAGAGACTGGAAACAGTGTATGAACAGCTGGCAAATGCGAAAGAAGAAGTGGGAAAGCCATTTCCAAAAGAAGAGGAGTTGAACCAGAAACTGGAGCGACTGTCAGAGCTAAATGCTTTGCTCAATATGGATGAACGGGAAGATGCAGAAGCAGAGGTATCTGAATCAGATGAGAAAGAAGAAAGACCGACACGTGGTTCTATCCATGAAAAACTGCAGATTTATAAAGAAAAGAGTCAGCGGGAAAGTGAAACTGGAAAGGAAAACAGAAAACGGGACTTCGGTCTGGAATAAATAAACAGGAAAGATGGCATAATCTGGCAGAAAGAATGTTCTGTGGGTTATGCCATTTTTCAGAATATAGGAGGAACTTATATGGCAAGAAATAGGATAACAGGTAGAGAAACACAGAAAATGCAGGAATATACGCAGGAACGGATCGCTCAGGCAGAGCGTAGAGATATAGAGTTTTCAACAGATGTAAAAGAACAGATTTTTGAATATGCGAATCTGATCGGCGAGGAAGAGAAAGTTAGGGCTTTGGTAAGAAATCTGGCAGATGCAGTGAGCCGGGCAGATCAAGAAGGTGTAGAGGATTTGTTGGATGACGTAAGAATGGATATTCAGGAACTGCCGGATCCAACCATAGGTAAGCTGGAATTACGTGACTATGGATATATGGAAGAAGATATGGTGCCACTTAGAAAAGAAGCAGCCTTGGATTATCACAGAATGGGTTCTAAGATTTATTGCCTTGGCAGTGATGGCATTAAAGGTGAATATGCGAGTAGAGAAATGATACAGGCACACGACGGTTTGTTTGGAATGGAATCGCAGATGTGGGAACGGATTAAGGATAACAACCTGGATTATGCAGAAGAAAATTTAGGAGCATTTCAGGAGCCTATGAGTGTCATTGAGCAGGAAGAAGCACTGAAATTATACGATGCAGGAGCAGATATCTATCTGATCACTAATTTTTCATCACCTATGTATGTCACAGAACGCATGGAAATTGAACGAGGACCGGAGCATTATCAGATGTCTATGACAGAACTGGAGCGTTTCCGTAACCTGGAATGGGAAATGCAGAAATATCCACAGATTCAGTCTTTGAAAGAAGCAAACCTGTTGTTAGGAACAAGAAGGACATTTGGAATTTATCAGATCCGAGATGATTCACCGGGTGAAAACTATGCATTTATGAATATGAGTTTTATTGAAAGTCATGGTGTGCAGATAAAAAAAGAAGATTATAAGCTGGTCTATGTTGGTGAATTATCAGGAAATATGTCACTGGAGGATATTTTTGAAAGGTTCAACATTGACAGACCGGAAGACTTCCGTGGGCATTCCCTGTCTGTCAGTGATATCGTAGTTCTGAATGACGGGAAAAAGGTAACTGCCCATTTTGTAGACAGTATCAGTTTTGAACAGCTGGATTCTTTCCTGAATCTGGAAGAACAGCTTCTTAGTGAACTGGCATATGAGGTAGGAGAACGTTACTTTGCTATTCAGAGAACAGAAGAAGGATATGATTATTCCTTTTACGATGAAGATTTCCGCTTGATGGATGGTGGCGTTTATGAGAATGATGAAATTTCTATTGAAGAAGCGGCGGAGGAACTTTTGGAAGACGAAGGCTGGACTGGAGAACGCATCCGTGGAGATTATGATCGGTTGATGGAGAAAGTAGAAGAAATGGATGAAGTTGTAATGGCAGAGATTCAGAAAAGCCAGGGCGAATATAAGCCACTGGCAAAGGTGGAGGAACTGGAAGAAGCAAATTATAACATGATTGATAACGTCCTCAACAATATGCCACCGAAGAAAGAACCATATCTGGAATACTTTGCGGCAGAATGCGATGAGTTCCATGATATGGGAGCTTATGAAAAAAGTACCGATGTTAATCAGATAGCTGCAGTCTATGAAAAATACAGGGAGCATCCAAAAACTGCGTATCTTGGATGCTCAATGGGAATTATTTATCGTGATCCGGAAGACAGTTACTATGATGAAGCTGAATTTGCAATCGTTAAAGGAAATACAGTACTTGGAAATCTGATGGACGATGTTCGATTTTATGGAGAACTTGCACTGGTACGGGAAGGGATTGAGAAAATTCATGAAGCATTACCTGACTATAAGTACGTTCCGATGCGGGATGTTCGAGAAGCAATGTATCCAGAGAAGATGACCACAGAACAGATGGCAGAGGCACTGGATGAGATTGCAGAAGCTTTTGATCCGTATGAGTACCGGGATAATGTGGAGAGGGGAGAAAATACGGTACAGGAAGTAATGCTGGATTTGCGAAGCGGGAATATTTATTCCTATATTTCGTATTTGAAAGATATTGTAGACGAAGAATGCGACTTGTCTGTTCGTGCAGGTGTATTGATTGAAAGGCTAAAAGCCTATGAACCAGAACTTCCAAAAGATATGCAACCAATGGTGTATGTGAATTATTGTGAGAAAAGTGAACCGGGGAATCCAAGATGCCAGAAGTTATCTGATTTGGATTCCAAAACCATAGAACAGGACAAAGTCTGGTATGCTGATCGTGATCCAAAGACTAACGAACCAAAAATGACAGCACAGATGTTTTTTACAGTATATTATGCTGAGAAGGGCGACAAGATGCTGCATCATTTTCAAGGTAAGATAGATATTGGTACCGGAAACGGCGGTATCATCAGTCAGTTAAAGATGCAGAATGAAATGAAATTGACAGATGAAAGCTGGATCAGCTACCAGCAAGGAAAAGGCAATGAAGAGTATCAGAAGTATATGGAAGATCTGACAGATATGCAGAATCATGTACTGCCGTATCTGCAGAGCTTTTGCAGCCTGGAAGAAAAAGGTGTGAAGGAGAGACGAGAACAGCAGGTAGCAGAGAAAAATGAGAGCAGAGAAGCTGTGCCAAGAACTGGCGGTGAAGCAAATATAGCAGTTAAGGATGCGGGGAAAGCTGAAAGAAAGGCAATAACAGGAAAAGAGAAGAAACCGTCGATCCATGAACGCTTGGAAATCAATAAGAGAATCATCCAGGAAAAACAGGGAAAAGATGAGCCGGAGAGAGGAGCTGATTTGAGTGTAAGGATGGTGTAGTATAAGATAGAATGGAGTCGGAGGTCACAGATAACAATGTGGCTTTCGGCTTTTTGTTTTGAATGATTATGCTTCAAACTTTTATGTGATAAACGTAACTTGCTGTGATATTATAAAAATGATATAAGTGAAAATGACTTTTGCGGAAAGGAAAGTATCTTTATTTTTTTATGTGTATGCTTCCTATTGTGGAAATGAATACTTGCAAAGTTGATAACTAATATTTTTCTGCTATTACAGGTGCAATAAGAACATGTAATAGCGGAAATGAGGAATAGTTACTTGTAGATAGAGAAGTATATTGCGGATAAAATAACATCTCTATGTGAAAAGCGTGATATCAGTAAATGCAGATTATCGCAACTGTCGGGAATTTCCCAGTCGTCACTGGGAAGAATCATGGCACAGGAAAACCTGCCGTCGCTGATCACACTTGAAAAATATGTACAGCTTTGGGCGTGACATTATCGTAGTTTTTTCAGGAAGATAATTCAGAGAATCTGACAGAAAAACAGAAAGAAGTTCTAGGGATATGGAACGATCTGAGTACAAATGAGCAGGAAACAGTAATGTCAATGCTGCGTGGACTTCGGAAGTAGAAGAACAGTTCGGGTATATGTATCGGCTGTTCTTTTTTGTTTTTCGGGCGTTAAAACGATAAATTTTTCTTGTGTATAGTTGAGCGTTAAAGTATAGTAAAATCAATTTTTTGCATAAGATTAAAGCTATAATAAGGAAATCGGCAAACCAGATGAAAGTCTGGGACGCAAAGCTACAGGGCCTGTAAAATGGCAGCCAGATGCATAAAATGAGGTGCACTGTCTGTTTGGCAGTGCTTTTTTACGGTGTTATTTCATAGACATAACAATAATGATTTTATCAGGAAAGAATGAGAAAAATAAAAGTATGAAAAAGGCAAAACGATGACTGGCAACAGTGGGAAAGAAGAACGGAGGCTCCGGCCCGGCACATTGGAAAATAAAAAATATGGAAAATAGTATGATAAGTGAAAAGCCCTGCGCAGGACCGGATGTGTTCTCGTGGGGCTTTTCTGCGTCTGATAAAGACAGGTTTTTTGCAGATTTCTCTAAAAACAGGAAAACTGTCAAAAAATATCATACATAGATCAAAAAGACTATATATGGGCGACCTTTTAAAGACGGTTTATATAAAATAGAAGAAAAAAAGGTGGTTGATTCCGTGGATATAAAAACAGCGGTCATATATCGGTTAAACGATCTGATTAAGCAGAAAGATATCACAGTGAATGAAGCGGCGGTGCGCTCAGGCGTCCCGCCTTCAACACTGAAAAATATTTTGTATGGACAAAGCAGGAATGCTGGCGTAGTTACAATTAAAAAGATATGCGATGGATTGGATATTACAATACAGGAATTTTTTGAAGATCCCATCTTTGCAGATTTGGAACCGGAGTTATAGGAACAGGCAAATAATCTTAGGATTCAGATTCTGCAAGATGGTTTTTTTATGGGAGAGGGTTAGAAGAAACTAACACTGGAGGATGAATATGTGTAAAATAGCAATTTGCGACGATGATAAAGAATACAGGGAGAAAATAAAGACGGTCATAGAAACGGAAGGGATTCTGTCTTCGAATGAGATACGGTTTTATGAATATGAATCAGGAAAAGAATTATTGGAAGATGCGGATATTTTGCATGATCTGATTTTTATGGATATGCGTATGCCTGGATTGGATGGAAATAAAACAGTACTGAAGCTGAGGGAATATAATGAAGCAGCGATATTGGTGTTCTGCTCCGGCTGTTTTGAACTGACTCCTGACAGCATTAATGTTGGACAACCGTTCCGGTACATCATGAAGGATCTGCATGACAGAAGTCTGAAAAAGGAAATACCTATGATTTTATTAAAAGTGAAATTGTGCTGTGGAGATTCTTCCGTGACAGTTACGTCGGCGGGAAGGATAATGCGCATCCATACGGAAGACATTTTATATATCTGTCTGGCGAAAAGGGGCTGTACGATATACATTGCCAGACAGGGAAAGATAGAAGAGATGCATTGCAAGGAATCTTTAAGTGATCTGTATGAGTGTCTGGCCGGAAGGGGATTTGAGTATGCACACAACAGCTATATTGTGAATTTGGCAAAAGTGGAAGGATTGGAAAAGAACGTTGCGTTGCTGCCGTTTGGAATCCAGTTGAATGTTTCGAGGTCGAGAAAAGGACAGTTTGCCGACGCACTGATAACATTTCTTGGGGAAAGGAACGGCATGGTATGATAATAAGAGATTATTTGATTTGTCTTCTTCAGATGTATCTGTTGGAGGACTTGGAAAAGAACATACTCCCATACAGAAGAGAAAGATTCTGGGAAAAATTTCTCGTATATTGTATCGCAGCACTGGCAATGTTCGGAACCAACCGCCTGGAATCCTCAATACTTAATATGGTAATGATTCCGGTAATCTATATGATCGCGTCTATGGTTGTGTTCCGGGGAAATATATGGAAGAAGCTGGTTACGGTATGCTGCTATTATGTGCTGGCAATTATTCCCGAATTTCTCTTTGCGGCACTTACGAATGCATATGGCGTGACTGGTGCGTCCGAGGGCTTCAGGACTGAAACAGAAAAGACATTAGCACTCCTGCTGATGAGTACCATGACATTTCTGTTTATTAAATGCATTAATCAGGTAACAAGGAAAAGGGATTATCTGACGATTGAAAATAAAACATTTACAGTGCTGCTCATGCTGCCAACCGCAACGATCGTTATGTTAGGATGTATGTTTTATTCGCACACTTCTTTTGAAGGAATGAACAGGGTCATGGTTCCGGTAGGAGCTTCGCTTCTGTTAATGACGAATATCTTCATTTTCACAGTATTTGACAGGTTTGTAGAAAAATCAGAAGAAGTGAAGAAGATGGACCGGCTATACCAGAAAAGCAGGGCGGAGATTGCCAATCTGCAGTATATGAATAAGGTTAATGAGGATAACAGAGCATTCTTACACGATATAAATAAATTTATCTGTACAGTAGCCGGCTTGATAGAAGAAGGAGAGAATCAAGAGGTTAAGGACATCATGGAACATTTAGGCGTCCGGATTCAGAATCTTCAAAAAAGTGTATATTGTGAGCATCCGATCTTGAACAGCATCCTATGTGAAAGAAAATTTCTTGCAGAATCTAAGGATATATCCTATAGGATTACCCTGGGTAATGATCTCAGACTGGATTTTCTGGAAGAGTTGGATTTGATCTCGATCGTAGGGAATCTTTTGGATAACGCACTGGAAGCGGCAGAAAAGACAGAAGATGGCAGATATGTGGAATGCAGGATGTATATGGGAAACGCGGGGCATTTCCTTGTCATGGAATTTTGCAATGGGTATGTCGTCCCTCTGTTAAAGGACAAGGACAGGTACATAAGCACCAAAAGAGACGCGGACAGTCACGGGATCGGACTGCACACGGTTGGAAAACTGGTCAAAAAGTATGCGGGAATTATGCGAGTGGAGGCAGGAGAACGGGAGTTCTCTGTTAAGCTGATCTTTACAATCAAATAAGGACGTGCAAAAATCGCCCAAAAAGTTACCGTTTTTGCCACGGTAATTGAAAAGAGGGCGATTTTTGTGTAAACTTTCGGAAAAAAGGAGGCTTTGTAACTATGAAAAAAATAATCAGAAAAAACCTGGGAATCAAACTGCTTGGAGCTGTAAACTGTCTTGCACTCTGCTTGACGGCGTATACGGCAAATCTGGCGTGCAACTGGCTGTACTATCAGGAAGATGAGCCGGAAGAAGTTAAGAAAATGAGGAAATTCTAGTGTGGAAAAAAATGGCTGGTCGGCTTTTTGAACTACAAAGCAGGAATGGGATTCTTGAAGAGAAAGACCGCAGGCTGTATGAATATGCTTACGGCGTACTGCTGGGCAGGGTGGTAATATACCTTATCATCGTCATACTTGGCATCATAACGGGGAATTGGATGGAGATGATAGTCTTTTTATTGCCCTTTACTGTTTTAAGGCAGTATGCCGGAGGGATTCATTTGGAAAAGGCAGGGGGCTGCATGGCTGTTTCCGGTATCCTTGTCCTTCTATGCAGTCTGTATCTGGCGTCTGCTCCGGCTGTAATATGGCAAATGCGGATCATATGGTTTGTCGCGGTTGGCGTTATATTTATCATGGCGCCGGTAGATGCCAGCAGCAAGAAGTTGGATGCGAAAGAGAAAAAAGTTTATGGGATGCGCGCGAGGGTAATTTTAGTTATTGAATGCGCGATAGCAGGTGTTTTTTCTGTGATTGGATATTCCCTGATCGTAAACGGGATTATGGTAGCGCATATTGTTTTGGCGTCTGGTTTAATATTAGGATGGACCAAAATTTTTTTTGATAAAGAGTTAGAGTGAACTAATCCATGATAGGAATAAGAAATACCTGGGAAAAGCGTATTGCAAAAGGATGATAAACAGAACAAAAAGAACATGATACAAGAGGAATATAAAAGTGAATTTGAAATTGATAAAAAATACAGAAAATATCAACAAAGAGAAAATAACCTTGTTCTGCCTGCCGTTTGCAGGAGGCGGCGCGTCTGCTTATAATCAGTGGGCGAAAAAGATGCAGGGAAAAGTAACGGTATGTCCAGTCCAGCTTCCGGGAAGGGAAGAACGGATCATGGAGAAACCGTATATAGATATGCCGGTTATGTTAGATGATCTGGAAGAGGCTGTAAGAGAGGCTGTGGACGGACCGTATGCCTTATGGGGGCACAGTATGGGCGGGAAGATCTCCTATGAGCTGGAAAAGCGATTGGAGGCAGAGGGATATAGAGCGAAATACCTGTTTATTTCCGGCAGCCGGATTCCCAGCATTCCGGAACCGAAGCCAATCTATCATCTTCCGGATGAAGCGTTTAAGAGGGAACTGGGAAGATTTGAAGGGACGCCAAAAGAGATACTAGAGAATCAGGAATTGTTGGATTTCTTTCTGCCTATGCTGCGGGCGGATTTTACCATGGATGAAACGTATTATGATAAAGCGGGAGTAGTGCTGCATACACCTATCTCTGCATTTGGCGGAGAAAAGGACGACGAAGCGGATGAGAGTGCGATCTTGGAATGGGGAAAGTATACGGACAATGATTTTAACTACCGGATATTTCCGGGAGGACATTTTTATCTGAGGGATTGTGAAGACGAAGTAATAAGTGAGGTCATGAGACTGCTTTAGAGAATGAAAAATGGAGATTAAACGATACGGAGAAAAGGAATTTCTGTCAGCAGACAAACTTTATATCCGTGAAAATGAGATACATATATGGTGTATCCGCTGGCCTGAAATGACAGATTTCTGGAAGAACCATGAATATATCCTGAGTGGGCAGGAATTGGAGCAAGCCGGAAGATTCCGTTTTCCTGAAGACAGGATGCGTTATATAGCCGGGAAGGTTGTCGTGCGGATCCTCTTAAAAAGATACTTAGATATGGAAACGATTGATTTTTCTGTCAATGAACTGGGTAAGCCTTATCATAAAAAGATTGCAGGAAAGCGGACAGTGGATTTTAACATTTCGCACTCGGGTGAATTCATACTGGCGGTATTCGCTGTCGGAATGGATATCGGAGTAGATGTGCAGGAGATGGCAGAGTGCCCGGACTATAGGGAGATAGCGGAAAATTTTTATACTGCAGAAGAAGCGGAAGATGTAAAAAATGAAGGACCGGATCTGTTTTTCCAGTACTGGGCGGCGAAAGAGGCATATGTAAAGGCGCTTGGAATTGGATTAGGAAGAGGAATGGATTTCTTCTCTGTCAGAAACGAGAAAATTGCAGAAAAAGATAAGAAAGATCAGGACTGGTTTCTGTATCCGGTCAGGATCAAAGGATATGCTGCGTATGTGGCGGCGCATAAGAAAGGAGACAGATAAAATGGGTTATAAGAAAGATATGGGCAAATATGAGAATCTGGAAGGCTGGGAGAGATGTGGATTTGGAGAACAGCTTGATAGGTGGGCGGAAAAATATGGAGAAAGAATTGCGGTCACGGACAGTGAAGACGAGATCAGTTATATGGAATTAAAGCAAAAAGCAGATTGTCTTGCGGTAGCTTTTCTGCGTAAAGGGATTTTAAAGGGAGACAAAGTGCTTGTGCAGCTTCCGAACAGGATTTCTTTTGTGATCGTGTTTTTTGCGCTTTCCAAGATTGGGGCGGTGCCAATCATGATGCTGCCGGCCCACAGGGAGGCGGAACTGGAAGGAATTATTGAACTGGCAAAGCCGGCCGCTTATATTGTGGTGGAGAAATATCTGGGATTTTCATATGTGCCGATGGCAAATGCGATGAAAGAGAAATATTCATGTATCCGGCATATATTTGTAGATAGCGAATCCGGGGATATCAGTGGAATGATTGCGGAAACGTATGGAGAAAATGGAGCATTTCCGGCTGTGGATGGGTATGAAACGGCGGTGCTTTTGCTGTCCGGCGGGACGACAGGGGTTCCGAAACTGATTCCGCGCACCCATACGGATTATATGTATAATGCCCGCATGTCCGCGAAGAGATGCCGTCTGGATAGCAGTGACGTTTATCTGGCGTCTCTTCCGGTAGCTCATAATTTCCCGTTATGCTGCCCGGGGCTTTTAGGCACGCTGGACGTGGGAGGAAAAGTTGTGCTTGCGTCTGCGACCAGCCCGGATGATATCCTTGACGCAATTACAGAGGAAGGTGTCACGATAACGGCATTGGTTCCTGCTATGGTTACTGTGTGCATGGAAATGCTGGAATGGGATGAAGATTATGATATATCCAGCCTGCGGATTTTGCAGGTGGGCGGCGCAATGCTGGAAGATTCCCTTGCGGATAAGATCATTGAAGAATGGCCGTGTAAACTGATGCAGGTATTTGGTACGGCGGAGGGGCTACTGTCCTTTACTAGCCCGGAGGATGAAGGTTCCCTGATCGCAAGATGCCAGGGAACTCCGGTGTCTCCTGCGGATGAAGTAAAGATTGTGGATGAAGAAGATAAGGCCGTACCGGAAGGAGTTTTTGGGGAATTATTATCCAGAGGCCCGTATACGATTGATGGTTATTATATGGCGGAGGAAGCGAATAAAAAGAGCTTTACGTCGGACGGATTTTACCGGACGGGCGATAAAGCTATGTGGACGAAAGACGGAAGGTTACGTTTGGGCGGGAGGATCAAAGAGCAGATTAACCGCGCCGGAGAAAAGATCATGCCTTCAGAGATTGAAGCTTATCTTTGCAGGCATTCGAAAATCAAAGAGGCAGCCGTTGTCGGCGTTACGGATGAAACCCTTGGAAACCGGATATGTGCATTCCTTGTGACCGATGATGAAGCCGGGATCGATTTGCAGGAAATACACAGGTTCCTGCGGGAAATAGGCGTTGCGGCGTATAAAATGCCGGATCAGATAGAACGGGTAGAGACATGGCCGCTGACCAGCGTAGGAAAAATAGATAAGAAAGCATTAGAACGGATGGCGCAGGAAAAATAGAAGGAGACAGAATCATGGAATATATAGAGATAAAGGAACAGATCAAACAAAAGCTGCCGGTAGCCAGAGATTTGGGGGATTCCGAAAATCTGCTGGAGCTTGGGCTTTCATCCCTGACAATCATGCGTCTGGTAAACCAGTGGAGAAAACAGGGGGTTAAGGTTTCATTCGGTTCATTGATGGAAAATCCTACCCTTGAAGGCTGGTGGGCGCTGATCCAGCGCAGCATGAAGAAAAAAGCGGGCAAAAAACGGGCGCAAGAATCTAAGATAACGCCGGAAAAGGATATGAAACAGCCGTTTCCTTTAACAGACGTACAGTATGCATATTGGGTTGGCAGGGATGAAGAACAGGCTCTTGGAGGAATAGACTGTCATGCGTATTTAGAGTTTGATGGGGGAAATATAGATCCGGAGCGTCTGGAAAAAGCATGGAATGTACTGCAGTATCATCATCCTATGCTGCGCGCCTGCTTTTTGGATGATGGAACACAGAAAATCCTGGATAAGCCGTATTGTGAAAAAATAAAGGTTCATGATTTTTCCCGGATGTCATCTGAGGAAGCAGAGGCAATGGCAGTATCTGTCAGAGAACGTTTATCCCATCGGAAGTTAAAGATTGAGGAAGGCGAAGTAGCAGGAATAGAGCTTACGCTTTTTCCTGAAAATAAGGCACGCCTTCATGTGGACATGGCACTTTTGGTTGCTGATGTACAGAGTCTGCAGATATTATTGAGGGATTTGGCATCTGCTTACCGAGGGGAAAACCTGCCGAAAGAATCAAAAGGGTGGAATTTTGCTTCCTATCTAGAACGGCAGAAACAGGAAGAAGGGGAGGAACGGAAAAACGCAGAAAAATACTGGAAGAATCGTTTAGAGCATTTGCCAAAAGGCCCTGACCTTCCATTGGCAAAACGTCCGCAAGAAGTGGAAAAAACGGTGTTCAACCGCAGGATTGTGCGAATCGAAAAGGAAGAATGGGATCATTTGCAAATGCGGGCAAAAAAATACCAGACAACTCCGGCAATGGTTCTTCTTACTGCATATGCGGTGGTTCTGGAACGATGGAGCAGGAATCATTGTTTCCTTATTAACATTCCGTTTTTTAACCGGAAAACAGAGCAGCAGGGGTTAGAGGAAGTAATAGCAGATTTTACTACTCTGTTATTGCTGGAGATTAACTGCGAAGAAAATCCGACTTTTGCGGAATTGTTGGACAGGATTCAGAAGCAGCTTCATGAGGATATGAAGTATACGGCATATTCCGGCGTGCAAGTACAGAGAGACATTGCGCAGATGTGTGGGGACGCATCGGCAGTGGCGCCGGTTGTTTTTGCCTGCAATCTGGGAACGCCGTTGGTAAATGATACGTTCCGGAATGAACTGGGGCAGTTTTCCTATATGATTTCCCAGACGCCGCAGGTGTGGAATGATTTTCAGAGTTATGAAGATGAAAATGGCGTACAGCTTACATGGGACAGCGTGGATGAGTTATTCCCGGAGAATATGATCCCGGATATGTTGGAGAGTTTTGAGATTCTTCTGCATGAATTGGGAAAGAAGGACTGGAATCAGAGATTTGATGTGCTTCCTGAAAAAAGAAAAAGAGAAATTGAAGATACAGCGCGTACAGGAGTGCCGGAGCGTGTGGAATGCCTGCATTGGGCTGTTATGAACCATGCGGAAGTTTGCCCGGAAGATATTGCGCTTATTGATGCGGGAAGCGGAAGATCGGTATCCTATGGGGAATTAAAAGCACGGGCAACAGCAGTGGCGGCAGGAATTTCAGAAAAGGATATTAAGGGCGTCCCGGTTGCACTTACCCTGCCGCGCGGGATAGAACAGATCGAGGCGGCATTAGGAATTTTGCTTTCCGGAAATTCATACCTTCCGGTCAGCTTAAGCCAGCCTAAAGATCGGAGAGCGTTAATCCATGAGAAGACGGGAGTCCGCTATGTGGTCACGAATCGGGAATTATCCGAAAAACTGGACTGGCCGGAAGGTACGGAAATCCTTGTGATGGAAGGTATGGAAGAGGGACAGGAAAATGTGAGACTGCCAGAGGTGTCGCCGAAGGACAGCGCCTATATCATCATGACGTCAGGCTCTACAGGTGTTCCGAAGGGTGTAGAGATTGCGCATGAAAGCGCATGGAATACGGTTCAGGATATTAATGAAAAGTACCATGTAACAAGTGCAGATCGGGCGCTGGCTGTATCAGCTATGGATTTTGACCTGTCGGTATATGATGTTTTTGGAATTTTAGGCGCAGGAGGAACATTGGTATTGCTTCCAGAGCAGGAGAGAAGGAATGCGGATTACTGGCTGGAACAAGTGTTGAAATATCAGATTACCGTTTGGAATTCAGTGCCGGTGCTTCTGGATATGCTTTTGATACGGGCGGAATCCATGAAACAGAAACTGCCGATCAGGGCGGTTATGCTTTCCGGAGATTGGATTGGGATGGATCTCCCGCAGAGGGTTGCGGCATGGACAGAGGATTGCCAGTTTGTCGCTATGGGAGGAGCTACAGAGGCAAGTATCTGGTCCAATTATCAGAATGTTACCCTGCCGATGCCGAAAAACTGGAAATCTATTCCCTATGGAAAGCCACTCAGATATCAGGCATATCGTGTTGTGGATGAGTATGGAAGGGATTGCCCTTACTGGGCAGAAGGCGAACTCTGGATTGGCGGTTTTGGTGTAGCAAAAGGATATAGGGGAGATTCTGCGCTTACGGGGCAGAAATTTATCACAGATCAGTATGGAAGATGGTATCGGACCGGTGATCTCGGAAGAATCTGGGATGATGAGATAATTGAATTTTTGGGAAGAAAAGACCATCAGGTAAAGATCCGTGGACACAGGATTGAATTGGGAGAAATTGAACATGCGATTCAGGAGTTTCCGGGTGTGGCTCATGCAGTTGTTGATACAGTTAGTGATGGTCATGGCAATAAAACGCTGGCTGCTTATATCGGAGCGCCGATACAGGAAGATTCTAAAGTTACAACGTATTTGTACGGCACAGATATCTTTGGCGGAGGCTGGAAAGAACTGAAGGATGATGTCAGCAATTGGCAGATGCAGCAGGAACGGAAGACAGCATACAAAAATTTCCTTGCCTATGCAGACCAGAGATGTGTACAGCTTATGCTGGAGACACTCATAGAGTTAGGCGTTTTTGTATCAGAGAAGGAAGTTCTTTCGCAAAAGGAAATTTTTGAAAAAGGGAGCATTACGGAAACACAGAAGAATACTGTGGCAAGATGGTTGGAAATTTTAAAGAAGGAAGGAATCCTGAGAGAAGAGGACGGCAGACTATCGCGTACCGGGAAGGAAGTGGCTGTACCGGAAAAAGCTGGAGATGCGGAAACGTATTTTAAGAAACTGAAGCCGTATCTGAAGCATATGGTTACTGGGAATGAAGTTCCGCTGGACGTATTCTACCAGAAAGAGCCGGCTTTGGCTCCGAATATGCTGCTTCGGAGGATTCCGGGCTGCGAGGAAACAGTGGAAAGACTGGTGCAGGGATTAAGGCTTCTGGCAGAAGAACGCAGAAAAGAGCCACTCCAGATTATAGAAATTGGTACAAGGGACACTGCAATTACAAGACAGTTTTTGAATGCACTGGAAGATGTAAGCGTGGCTTATACATATGCGGATTCTTCAAAATATTTTCTGCAGGAAGCAGAGAAAGAACTTGCGGGATATGAGAGAGTCGAGTTTGAGATGCTGAATCTGGAAGAAGGCATGGATAAGCAGCAGATGTCCTTGCATAGTTATGACGTTGTGATATCGGTAAATGCTTTACATAGAAATATTGATGCTGCGGATGCGGTAAAGAAAGTAGCGGAATTACTGAAGCCAAACGGAATATTGCTGATGACTGACCTTGTGGTAAGGACATACCTTCAGGAACTTACAGCGGCTTTTTTGGAAAATGGTTTTGCGGATATTCAGGACAAGAGAAAAGAAGCAGGGCTGGTTACCCCGGACTGCCTGCTGTGGAGAGAATGTTTATCAGAGGCAGGATTGGGCGAAGACTGTGCTGTGACAGAGAGATATGGAAGATGTATATGCTGCAGCAGACAGCAGGCGTCTGTCCTGTCCTATCATAATGGAGCACTAAGGGAATATCTGTCAGAAAAACTGCCGGAGTATATGGTTCCACAGAACTATCATTTCATGGAGCAGCTCCCAACATTGTCCAATGGGAAGATTAACAGGAAGCAATTGCGGGAAGATTTTAAAGAAGAAACTGCGGTTATCCGATTTTCAAAGGCAACGACAGAAACAGAAGAAAAGCTTTTAGATATCTGGAAACAATTATTTGGATATGAAAATATCGGAATTGAAGATAATTATTTTAGCCTTGGGGGAGACTCGCTGATTGCCACAAGGTTGATCTCGGAAGTACAGACAACCTTCGGCTGCAAAATAACGATCAGTACGATTTTTGAAAATCTGACCGTAAAATCTCTGGCAAAAGCTATTGAACAGTCCGAACAGAAAGAAGAAGATACACTGCAGATCAAACCGAATCTGGAGGAAGCATATCATTCGTTCCCATTAACCGATGTGCAGTATGCTTACTGGCTTGGCAGAAGCGGATTGTATGAATTGGGAAATGTTGCAACACACTGTTATTTTGAACTGGATGCAGACGGCCTTGATACTGAGTGCGCAGAGACGGCATGGAATCTGTTGATACAGAGGCACGGGATGATGCGTGTTATTATCCAGCCGGATGGTATGCAGCGCATACTGGAGAATACTCCCCAGTATCATATTGACGTGACGGATATCCGACAATTGGAAGTGACAGAAAAAGAAAAGGCATTGGATGAAAAACGGGCAGAGATGTCTCATCAGGTAATTCAGACAGATGAATGGCCTCTGTTTGATGTGCGAATCACTAAAATAGAGGACCAGAAGCATAGAATCCATATCAGTTTTGACAATATTATCTTTGATGGCTGGAGTATGTTCCATCTCTTAGATGAGTGGGCAGAAGTATATCGAAATGGAAAAGCGGAAATGTCGATTACTTTGTCTTTCCGGGATTACGTGCTGGGACTGGAGCAGATAAAGTCTACCTCTGCTTATGAGAAAGATAAAAAATATTGGGAAGACCGGGTGGAGACTTTTGCGGACGCACCGGATCTGCCACTTGCAAAGAACGAAAGCCAGATTACAGAGCAGCGTTTCTGTCGCCGGAGCGCAAAACTGTCACAGAAAGAATGGCAGTCTGTAAAAGACGCGGCGGGAAGACTGGAGGTAACGCCTTCTGTTCTTTTGATGAGTGCTTATGCGGAGACTCTCCGCTTGTGGAGCAGTAATAAGGATTTTACACTTAATCTGACGCAGTTTGACCGGAAACAATTGCATCCGGAAGTGAACAATCTGGTTGGAGATTTTACAACACTGACATTGCTGGAGATAAAGAATGCAGGGAATAATTTTGCGGAAAGGACAAAGGCAATTCAGAAGCAGCTTACAGAAGATCTGGAGCATACAGCTTATGGCGCGGTTGAACTGGAGCGCGAATTAAAGAAAAAGACTGGAAATATGCGGGGCGCTATTATGCCGGTAGTGTTTACCAGTGGTCTTGGCGTGGAGCAGTGGAATGAAGGAAAGTGGCTTGGAAAACTGAACTATAACATTTCACAGACGCCGCAGGTGTGGCTGGATCATCAGGTGGTTGAAATGGATGGCTGTTTATGCTTGTTTTGGGATTCCGTGGACGAATTATTTTATCCAGGAATGCTAGATGAGATGTTCCGGGCATATACCGGCCTGCTTCATACGCTAGCAGTTCATCCGGAGATCATGCAGGAAAAAACGGCAAGTCTGGTAACAGCGGAAATTTCAGAAAAACGGCGTCAGGCGAATGAAACGGCGGCTGAATTTGAAGAGAAAACGTTGGATGGATTATTCTTGGAGTCGGCAGACAAATTTCCGGATAAGGAGGCGCTGGTAACGTGCAGCAGGCGGATGACATATCGGGAGATAAAAGAAGAAGCGTTTTACATTTCCGGGCAGTTGCAGAGCATGGGAATAAAAAAAGAAGAGACGGTAGCTGTATTTATGGAAAAAGGGTGGGAGCAGGTAGTTGCTGTTTATGGAATCATGTTTGCCGGAGCCGCATATCTTCCGATAGATATCCATAATCCGAGAGAACGAGTTGAAAAGATTCTCCGTGATAGTGGAACAAGAATCATTCTTGTGCAGAATCAGGCGTATGATCAGGATACCGAATGGCTGCACGAGTGGGATTGTATTTCTGTGTCTGAATTAAAAACCGATTCTGAATACAAAGCACAGGAGAATAAGGCGGGAGACCTTGCGTATGTAATCTATACGTCGGGAACAACCGGGATGCCGAAAGGAGTAATGATTACTCACCATAATGCAGTGAATACGATACTGGATATCAATGCACGCTATCAGATTACAGAACAGGATACGGCGTTTGGAATCTCCAATCTTCATTTTGACCTGTCTGTTTATGATGTTTTTGGCATTTTAGGCGCAGGTGGGAAATTGGTTCTTCCGGATCCGGAATATGGAAAAGATCCAGCGCATTGGATTCACTGGTTGAATCATGAGAATATTACCGTATGGAACAGCGTGCCAGCTTTTGTAGAAATGCTGGCAGAATATGAGGAATATCAAAGGCAGGTAACTTCACAATCGCTGCGGTTAGTAATGATGAGTGGTGACTGGGTTCCTGTTTCACTTCCAGGGAGAATCCGTAATCTGTTCCAGAATGTTGAGATTGTTGCTCTTGGAGGAGCAACAGAAGGCAGTATCTGGTCTAATCATTTCGAGATTCCAGAGGTTGTGCCGGAAGATTGGAAGAGTATTCCGTATGGGAAACCGCTTGCAAACCAGAAGTATTATGTTCTGGATCAGAATATGGAAGATTGCCCTGACTGGGTACCGGGAACACTTTATATTGCCGGAGATGGCATTGCACAGGGATATTTAAACGATAAAGAAAAAACAAAGGAAAAATTTGTTGTCTTAGATAGAACTGGAGAACGGCTGTATTGTACCGGAGATATGGGACGGTATTGGAATGACGGTAATATTGAATTTCTTGGAAGACTGGATAATCAGGTGAAAATCAATGGGTATAGGGTAGAACTGGGCGAAATTGAAACTTTTATGAATTGGATTCATGGTGTAAAAATAAGTCAGGTCGTAAATATTAAAGATAATAAACTTGTTGGATTTTACGTTTCGGATTATGAAATAAACGAGACCTATTTTCAAAATTATTTGCGTGACTATTTACCCAAATATATGATTCCACAAAACTTCATCGCTCTATTAGAAATGCCCACAACGAAAAATGGGAAAATTGATAAAAAGGAACTTAAAAGAAAGGCAATAGAGTTTCAAAAGACTTTTGAATCTAATAATCGAGCAATGACAAAGGAGGAGAAAGAATTTAGTGAAATATGGAAGGAAGTATTGAAATGCCAAGATGTAAGTTTGAAGGACGATTTCTTTTCGAGTGGAGGAAATTCTCTTAAAGCAATTACTTTGGCAAATAGAATAAAAGAGAAATATATAATAGAAATCACGATAAGAGATGTTTTGGAGTTTCCAATAGTAGAACAATTATCAGAGTTTGTACAGAAAAAAGTAAAAGATAATAGTAAGAAAAGTGGAAGTAATATTGTAACTTCTATAGAAGAAGGATTTTTTTAGAAAGAAGGAGAAGAAATGACAGCAGAAAAAATTATTTTAAAATACCAAGAAAAAGGTGTGAAATTATTTTTGAATGAAGATAAGCTTCAATTTAGTGGCCCGAAAGGTATCATTGATGATGATGCGCGAAAAGAACTACAGGCTTACAAAGATGATATTATTACCTATTTAAAATCACACAAGGGTCAAGTTGTATGCGATAAAACCCAAAGATTTTTGCCGTTTGAAATGACAGATATACAAGTAGCATATGTAATAGGACGAAACAGAACTTATCAATATGGTGGAATTGGATGTAAAATTTATGCAGAATACGAATTTCCTAAACTTGATTTAGAAAAATTGGAAAGAGCATGGGAAAATGTTGTGAAAAATAACGATATGCTTCATGCAGTGATTAAGAATAATAAAGAACAACAAATATTACAGGATTACGAAGTACCGGCTATAGAAAAATGGAAAATTGAGGATATTTCACCAGATGAAAGAAAAAACAAATTAAATGAAATCCGAGATAGATTGGTAATGAAACAATATAAAGTTGGAGAGTGGCCGTTATTTGATTTGGAAATATCTGAATTAGAGGACGTTACAATTTTACACATTTCGCTAGATATGTTAATTGCGGATTTCTTGAGTATAAATATTATTGTTGACGAATTGGAGGATAATTATTTTGGTGATAAAAAGAAGACTTTTACGAAAGAACTGTCTTTTAGAGATGTAATTGTTTATGAGCATAATAGACAAAAGCATCCACAGTATTCGGAAACCATGAAAAAAGATAAACAGTATTGGGAAGAGAGAATTTCAACAATGCCGGAAGCTCCAGATTTACCGGTTAAAGAAGATTTAAAAGATACCTCTATTCGTCAATTAAATACTTATATTGAAAAAGAACGCTATTTGGAGTTACAGAAACTGGCAGATGATAATAATATCACTTTATCTGGACTGATTTTAGCATGCTATGCAGAAGTATTAGCATACTGGTCAAATTCGAAACGATTCAGCATTAACGTTACTATGGCTAATCGTGAGCAAGTGCATCCAGATATTTATAGCATCATAGGGGATTTCACAAAAATAAATATTTTGGAGATATGTCAAGATTATAATTTGTCATTTATACAGAGAGTACAGTTTATACAAAAACAGTTATGGAATGACATGGAACATATGTCGTATAGTGGCATAGAAGTGTTAAGAGAGATGACAAGATTAAAGAAAAAAGAAGTAATTATTCCATATGTGTTTACAAGTACACTAAGCATGGTTTCACGAAAAGAGAGTACAAATCATAAAGGAAACTTAATTTATAAAATCAGTCAGACTCCGCAGGTTTTAATAGATTGCCAAGTAATGGAATATAAAGAAGGAATATTAGTAAATTGGGATGTTAGAGAAAAGGCTTTCCCTAAAAAAATGATTGAAATGGCTTTTAGAACATTTTCTGAAATGCTTATTTATACTGATACTCAAAATATGTTGGCAGATAAAAATGTAATCAAATTGCCTTCTGATATGAAAGAAATTAGAAAAAAAAAGGAAGTCAACTATCCATATATTCCGCAACTTCTCCACGAGGGATTTTGCGAAAGTGTGAAGAAATATCCTAGTAAAATTGCGCTGTGTTCAAATGGTAAAGAGTATACATATAAAGAACTAGGTGAATATGCTACATCTGTAAAAAAGGAGCTCCTTAGAAAAAATATAAAGACTGCAGATATCGTTGCAATTGAGTTAAAAAAGGGAATATGGCAGATTGCGTCTGTTTTAGGAGTCCTTTTGGCAGGAGGAACATATTTACCTGTGGACATAGGACAACCAAGAAATAGAAAAAATAAAATAGAATTAGATGCCCAAGCAAAATTTATTATCACATCGAATAAAAACATAGATTTACTGGATTGTGCGGAAAAAATTTATGTAGAAGATATGGTGGTTGCGGATGCTCTGGAAGTAGAAGTACTTAATACAAATACCAATCAGGCCGCATACATAATATATACGTCCGGTACTACAGGAAATCCAAAAGGCGTTGTCATATCACATGCATCGGCAATGAACACAATTAATGATGTGATAAGACGGTATAATATTACAAAAAATGATAGTGTGCTGGGAATTTCAAATTTAGCTTTTGATTTATCAGTTTTTGATATTTTTGGAATATTTGCAGTTGGTGGGAAACTGGTGCTGCCAACCGATGAGAAAAATGTTTCGGAATGGGGAACGCTGCTTTTAGAAAACCAAATTACTATTTGGAATTCTGTTCCGGCACAAATGCAAATGTTGTTATCATATTTGGAAGCAGAGAAAAAACGCAAGGTAGAAAAATTAAGACTTATTATGCTTTCTGGGGATTGGATTCCTGTACAGCTTCCTAAGAGAATGAAACAAATATTTGGTAATTCGAGGATGATTAGTTTAGGTGGTGCTACAGAAGCAAGTATATGGTCGATTGCGTATGAAATTAATCCTGATTATGTATATGAAAAAAGTATTCCTTATGGAATACCGCTCTCAAATCAAAAATTTTATATTTTGGATGATGAAATGAGAGAATGCCCGGATTGGGTAAAAGGAAGGATTTATATAAGTGGAAAAGGCTTGGCACTTGGATATTTTAAAGATGATTCTCTTACTTGCCGGAAATTTGTATTCCATAAAGAGCTAGAAGAACGTTTATACGACACTGGTGATATGGGAAGATATAGAACAGATGGTGTTATTGAATTTTTAGGGCGAGAAGATTATCAAGTAAAAATCAGAGGACACCGAGTGGAGTTGAATGAAGTGGAATCTGTTATAAATCAGTGCGAGGATGTAGAGGGATCTATTGTTGTTACAGCAACAGAAAATGACGATATAATAGGTGCTTTCGTACAGCCTAAAATAGAAAAAAGTGTTGTTGATAATACAGCAGAAATAAATGATATAAAAAATAAAAACAAAAGCTTCAACCAAGATAGCAATCTGTTTGAGGCAAATGTCTTAGATTTTGCTGACTGGCTACATGCGTCTAATGAGACTGCAATTTATGATATGCTGGCGACCTTTTACAAAGTAGAAATTTTTACGGATCGAAACACATGGTATCCGATAAAAGAGATATTTAATTCATTAAAGGTGCATGAATATTATGAACCTTTGATTAGAAGATGGCTAAAGGCATTAGAAACGGAAGGATATGTTGTAAAGAATGACAAAAATCAGTATAGGATTAAGAAAGAGATAACAAGAGATTTAGCCGAGCATTCTTGGGAACAGTGGTTAAAAGTTGATTCTAAGGTACATTATAATGATTTAATGATGAATTTTTTTGGAGAAACGCGTACAAATTTATTACCTTTATTGCGAGGAAAACTGGATCCTATAGACTTATTTTTCCCAAAAGGAAGTTTTAAAGTAGCATTAGCAGCGTACAAGGATAATATTGTTAGTAAGTGTACTAATAGGGTTGTAGTTGAAGATATGCTGGTACTTGTAAAGCATTTCACAAAAAAATATCCACAAAAGCAGTTCAGGATATTAGAAATTGGAGCTGGTGTAGGTGGAGTGAGTATAGATTTAATTGAAGCACTAAAAATATATAATGTAGAATATTTATTTACGGACATTTCACGTTCATTTTTAAATGAGGCACAAGAGCGATTTAAAAAATATCCGTGGGTAAAATTTGGCTTATATGATATCAATATTGATTATTGGAAACAAGATATTCCAACATCATATTTTGATGTAATACTTTGCAATAATGTACTTCACAATGCGAATAATGAGGTAAAAGTGTTAGGGCAGTTTAAGGAAATAGCTGCTCCGAATGGAAATCTAATTATTATAGATGCCACAGGCAATAATTATGCATTGATGACATCGATAGAATTTCTGAATGGATTAAATGGAGTAGAAGATTTTAGAGCAGAAAATGAACAGATTTTTCTTCAGCAGGATCAATGGAATAAGTTATTCAAGAAATCCGACATAGAATTGTTGGCTGCGTTTCCGGAGGAGGATAGCACGTTAAAAGTAATAGGACAAACGGTCTTTGTTTGTAAATTTAATTCAAAAAGGCGAAGAATTGATCCAAGTGAAATTAAAAATTACATGGCAAATAATTTGCCGGAATATATGTTGCCATCTCATATAGAGGTACTGAAGGAATTTCCGCTAACTGCGAATGGGAAAATAGATAGAAATATTCTTAGAAATCATTTAGATGGAACATTAACACAGACAACTGAGCAAGGCGAGGCACCATCGACAGATTTAGAAAAAGCAATAGCACAAATATGGTGTGATGCTTTGAAAAAAGAAAAAATATGGAAAAATGAAAACTTTTATGAGATAGGTGGAGATTCACTCTTAGTCGCACAAGTTGTAGCAAAAATGAAAGAAAAGATAGAAGAGGCAAAAGCGTGGGATTGGGATAAGCTAATGATCGCTTTAATTGAATCACCAACTATTGAAGGAATTAGTAAAAAGCTAATGGAAGGTTTACCGTCAGAGGAAACGAAAGAAAAACAGGAAAGCTTAATAATTTTGAAACAGGGAAACAATAATAAAGCATTAGTACTCATACATGATGGAACGGGTACAATAAGTCCATATAATCAAGTGATTCCCTTTTTACATTCGACTGAAGGAAGCTTATTGGCTTTGCAGTGTAATGATATGGAAGAATACTTATCTGTTAAGCCTGAAAAATTGATACAATTCTTGGGTGAGAAGTATGCAAAAATATTAATTGACACAGAAAAAGAAGTCTACGATTTGGTTGGATATTGTATGGGAGGACTTATAGCACTTGAAACTGCTAAGATTTTGACGGAAGCTGGGAAAACAGTGCATTCGTTAATAAGCGTTGATACTACGCCTAGCAGAAGAATGGTAAATAATGAGCTACTGATGGAAAGAGCTTTTGGAATGATAATTGGAGCAGATACGTATAAAGTGGGGCATACAGTAGAGGATGAATTATTGAAAAGAGCAATTAAAGAATTAGGTGAAAAATATGGAGATAATGTTTCTAATGAAGAACTAGTAAGTTTGGAAGGAGAATTTTTACCTGTAAGTCAGTGCTATGGTAAACTCATAAAGAAGACACATGCTGAACGCTTATTAGAGCTGTATAATACACTTCCTGCGACTAAAGGAGAAACATCTGGTTATTCAAAGGAAAGATTAGATACTTTATACAAAGTGTTTTGCCACAGCTTTAGCGCTGTAATTATGTATGATGCAGGTATTTATGTAGGAAATGCGTTAGTATTAAGTTGTCGCAATAAAAATTCTTCTTTTTTACCAGTTGAACCCACGGATAATGAAAGATTTTGGAAAGAAGCCACAGTGGGAAATATAACATCTGAGTTAATAGAAGGGGAGCATTTGACCTGCATGACAGGTTCATATGCAGATAAAGTGGCTGAAAGAATATTGAAAGAAGAGAGGCTGTAGCAATTTTTGTGAAAGGAGTGATAAAAGCGTGAATAAGCTGATTGGAATATTAGGATGTGGAGGAGGTGTTGGGCAATATGTGGTAAATTATTTAAAAGGAAAATATCCGCTGAAATGTGGTCAGAGAAAAATAGTAAACATGAATGCGGATACAGATATAGAATATGTTCAAGTTGATGTGCGGAATAGGAAAGAACTAATAAAGTTTTGCCAAAATTGCAGTATTGTCATTAACTGCACTGGACCGTCATATTACCTTTCACGAGAGATAGCAAGTGTAGTGTGCGAGCATAACATTGATTATATAGATACATTTGGCATAGGCATAGATAAAGAAGAACTCTACAATTATGAAAGCACTATGATAATTGGTGCAGGAAGTTTCCCCGGATTATCGGGGATTCTTCCTGTATGGATAAGAAAAGAACAGCAGGAGAGTGAAATCAGGAGAGTAAATATTTTTGCCGGTGGTAACGAACATATAACAGCCTCAGCATGTGCTGATTTCCTTTTAAGCACGTTTTCTCAATTCGGTAAGATTGATTCATACTATTCACATCAACAAATAAAAAAAACAGAGAATATAACAGAAAGAGTACCATTAATTTTTCCGGATACAGCAGAAATAATGGAATATTTGCCAGACGAAATTTATTTGAGTGCGGAATATAGTAGAATTGATGAATTGCATTGGTACAATGTACAAACGAATTCAGAATATAGGAATATAATACAAGAAGCACTCTTGAAGTTAATGATTAGTCAAGAATATGAGTATGTCAATAGGCTTGCTGAAAATGTAAAAAGAAAACTAGAAAACAAAAGAGAAGAGAGCAAAACGTGGTATAGAATTTGGCTAGAGATAGAAACTGTTACTGAGAAAAAGAATTATGGATATGAGGCTTTGGACTCGTATAAAATTAATGGAAGAATCGCAGCATTTTGTGCTGAAGCATTATGTTCGGGAATATGTCAAAAAGGCATATATTGGCCATTTGAAATATTGGATGCAGAAATAGTCATGAATTCGTTGATAAATGAGGAAATACTAATTGGATTAAAGGAAAATGATAAAAAGATGCAAGAGCATGATTTGAATTACGAGGAGGGCGAATTGTAAATGGAAAAGAGACTTCGGATAATTGTTTGTGGGGTTGGATTCGGACAATTCTATATTAGAGCAATAGATAAAATAAAATGTAAATATAAACTTGTAGGGATTCTATCGAGAGGAAGCGAATGGTCGAAACAATGGACAAAAAAATATGGAGTAATTCTATATACAGATATTGATGAGATTACGAAAGAAAATGTGGATGTAGTCTGCGTTGTGATAAAATCAACTGTAGTAAATGGAGAAGGAAGCACAATAGTGCATTCATTACTTGAGAAAGGTATAAATGTGATACAGGAACATCCAATTGATATAGATGATTACATAATGTGTATTAAGATTGCTCAGAAGAACTGCTGCATGTATAGACTAAATACTTTTTATCCGCAACTTTCCAATGTAAAACAATTTATTTTTCTTGCAGGAAAATTGAGGGAAAAAAACGACGTGCAATATATTAATGCGGAATGTAGTGTGCATGTGCTTTTCCCGCTTATAGATATTTTGGGAAGAGCGATAGGCGGGTTAAGACCATGGAAATTTGAGAGAGTAGAAGAAACGTACAAGAATTCCCCATTTTGTATAATATATGGTTCGATATATAATATACCAATCTGTATAAATGTTCAAAATCAAATGGATCCAAGTGATCCGGAAAACAGCGTACTTTTATTTCATAAAATATCGTTATACACGGAATGTGGAAATTTAACTATGATTGGAACGAATAGTGATATTATGTGGGAACCACGTATACGAAAATGTATTGCTGCAGATGGTGGGTTTCATTTAGAAGCAGACGATGAATATTTAGATCTCCCAGTATATGAAGAAATGCACAATGACGAAGGAAAATGTTTTAGGGAAATGTTCAGTGATACATGGCCTGATAGTATAAAACTATTTTTGGAAGATTTTTATAGAGACTTCTATCTTGGAAAAAAAATGGACAGCAATGCCCAATTTTTGATATCTGTTTGTCAGGCATGGAAAGATTTGGGAAACAGTATAGGATCTGCTAATATTATACATGCATACACGACCAAACCTATTAAAATATCGGAGATTGTAAAATAAATAATTCAGATGTAATGATATTTATGAATCAAGAAGTCCCCTCAAAAGTGTTAAACGGATTTGAGGGGACTTCATTATTATGGTGCATAACGACAGAGATAATACAATGGTTATGAGATGGAAATGAAATTATATCTGTACTGTTATCGATGAGACATTTTTCGATACTCAATGGGCAGGAGTCCCGTACTCTTACGAAACAATTCCGCAAACCGGCTAGAAGTAGAGTAGCCAATCATTTCCGCAATCTGTCCTATCGTGAAATCCGTATCAATCAGCAAATGCTCTGCCTGGCTCATGCGGCGCTGTTGAATATACTCTGTGATTGTGCAGCCCTGCAACTGCTTAAAAGATGTTTTTAGCTTGGTGGTTCCCATACAGGCGATTTTTGCAAGCCGCTCCAATGGGATATCAAACGCATAGTGGTCATTGAGATAAGCAGTCACATTTTCCAATTGTGCTATATCCTGGTCGGATAGATGTTTCTCCTTGCGGGAGAGAATTTTTTTCTGTTCTTCCACCACAAGGGATACGGCCTCGGCCACTTTCGCTTCATAAAATAGTCCTGCGGCAATCCCATCCCCACGGTAAACCTTTACCTCATGGAGCAGCTTTGCCATAGCCGGGAAGTCTGTGGTCTGATCAACCTGCCGGAAAGCTGCAAGTGGGCTGATATAGTCCCCCGGATATTGTTTTTGCAAATAATCCTCATAGTATGCAGGCATGACTTCGATACCAATAGACCGGATGGGGATTTTTTTATGGATGATTGCCTTGTATGGCTTATAGCCGCCAATAAAGGCTTTGATACATTCGGCAGACATCCGCCGGTAGGGATTTAATTCTTCGCCAGAGATGGATTCATACTGAGTAATACTCAGAGCTTCCGGCAAATGAAATTCCATGAAGAAATCCTCATGGAAATAAAAATCATGGATTTTAATGTCGTACAGGTCTTTCTTCGCATAGACCCAGTAAAAGCCTTCTCCAAATTCAGGCGATAACTGCCAGCATTGTCCGGCAGAATTGAAGTGGTTATTGCTATCTACCGGGATAAAATGGTTATCTGTTAAAAGCGGCTCATAGTAATCCGCAATAATGTTATTGTTCAAATGACGGCCTCCTTTGCAACGATTGGACGGAGCTTTGCAACGAAAAGACGAATGTGCCTGCAATGTATTGCAGCCCGCCCATAAAGTTAGTATGATATAGACCGTGGTTAGTAGCATCTAATCATAATATAACAGATTTCAGACGGTAGGTCAACCGTTCTTGAAAGCAGGAGGAAAAAATATGAGTAATCAAGTAAATGCAAAGGCAGGATTGTCTGTCAAGGACTTAGTAACAACGGGAATTTTTACTGCGCTTCTGTTCGTATTCATCATGGTAGGAGGCGTCTTTTTTGCTACCAACCCGGTGCTGACTTTTTTCATGCCTGCCGGGAGTGCTTTGCTTGCCGGACCAATTTATCTGCTGATGATCGCAAAAGTACATAAACGCTGGAGCGTCACGATCATGGGCGTTATCATGGCCATCATCTGGTTTGTCACTGGTATGCACTGGGCGTTTGCGTTGGGCTATCTCATTATGGCTGTCGTAGCTGATTTTGTTGCCGGTACAAAGCAGTACAAGAGCAAGAAGATCAACAGTCTGTCCTATATCCTTTTCTCCCTGGGCGGAACAGGGTCGTACCTTGTTTTCTTCGCTGATCCCCAGGGGTGGGCGCAGACCATGTTGGGAAATGGAACCGAGCAAAGCTATATCGATACCATGCAGACGACCGCAAATGCGGGAATCTTTATCGCCATGTTTGCCGCTCTCCTTGTAACAGCTTCTATCAGTGCATTTGTGGGCTGCAAAATGTTGAAGAAGCAGTTCGAAAAAGCGGGTATTACAGCATGATGGGTAACACCGTCCAGAAAGGGCTTTGGCTTGACCCGCGGGCCAAGCTTTTTCTTATTTTGATGTGTGTACTGAGTTCCATGTTCGCGCCTTCTCTTACCTATCAGTTTGCGCTTGTCCTGCTGATTGCTGTATTAGGAGTGCTTTGTGGAAAGTGGAAATATGCCGTAAAAGGGGTATGCTTTTATGCGTTAGTCTGTGCACTGACAGTCTGGATTATGGCGGCTATGACGGGGACGCTGCGGACCATGTTTGTTGCGTTCCTTGGGCTATTTCACAAGGTTTACGCCTGCGGGATGCTGGCAGGGATAGTCTTGTTTACAACAAAGGTCAGCGAATTTTTATCCGCCATGAACCGAATCCATGCCCCGAAAAAATTTGTCATCACATTTGCGGTCATGCTGCGCTATATTCCAACCGTCCAGGAGGACTGGCATTTTATCAAGGACGCCATGCGTATGCGGGACGTATCGCCCTCCCTGGGCGGATTCCTTTCCCATCCGGGAATGACAGTAGAGTGTATCTATGTTCCGCTGATGATGATGGCCTCCAAGGCAGCGGACGAGCTTTCTATCGCTTCTGTTACCCGCGGGATCGAGAATCCCAATCCCCGGACCTGTCTTGTCCAGATAAAATGCGGGATTGCAGATTGGACGGCGATGTTATTTGCGGTTGCTTTCTTTATTTTTGAATTATGTAAGCGGGGAGGTGTGATCGGGTGATTGAGTTTAAAAATGTATCATTTTCTTATGAGGGACAGGAGCATGACAGTCTGCATGGAATCAGCCTGAAAATTGCAGACGGGGAATGTGTCTTGTTCTGTGGCCGCAGCGGGTGCGGAAAAACAACGGTCACAAGGCTGGTAAATGGCTTGATCCCACAATTTTACCAGGGAGAACTTCAGGGGCGCGTGCTAGTGGACGAACAGGAAATCAGTGACCTGCCCATGTATCAGATCGCTGCAAAGGTGGGGTCTGTGTTTCAAAATCCCCGGACACAGTTTTTCAATGTGGATACGGACAGTGAGATTGCCTTTGGAATTGAAAATGAGGCCAGGCCGGTAAGGGAACTGGAGGAACGGGTAGAACAGACAACAAAAGATTTGCATATTGAAAAGCTACGAAACCGAAATATTTTTGAACTGTCGGGCGGAGAAAAACAGAAAATCGCGTTTGCGTCGGTCTATGCAATGAACCCGGAAATCTATCTGCTGGACGAACCATCCTCAAATCTAGACATGGCTTCCATACAGGAATTGAAAGAACATCTGCGGCTGATAAAGAGCCAGGGCAAAACCATTTTGATTGCGGAACACAGGCTCTATTATCTGATGGAGCTGGCAGACCGCATTGTTTATCTGGAAGATGGGGAAATAGCAAGGATTTTTACGTCAGAGGAATTTCTCCGGCTGACGGAAACCGAACGGGAACACATGGGGCTGCGGGCAGTTGACCTGACAAGGGTTCTTCCTCCAGCCATCCATCCTACGGTTCTTCCTCCTACATTAGCAATCCGTGATATTACGCTGCGTTATAAAAAGAGGACGATTCTACACCAAATTGCTCTTTCTGTCGCAAGGGGAGAAGTCATTGGGGTTGTCGGTCATAATGGAGCCGGAAAAACCACGTTTTCCCGCGCTCTGTGCGGGCTTCATAAAGACTGTGAAGGTGAGTTCCTTTGGAATGGTCAGCCGCTAGAACACAAGTTGAGGCTGAAACGCTCTTATATGGTGATGCAGGATGTGAACTATGAATTGTTTGCAGAAAGTGTGGAGGCAGAATGTTCCTTCGGAATTCGAAACCCGGATCAGGATTTAGTAGAAACAACCATGGCGGAACTGGGGCTTACAACCTACCGGGAACGCCATCCCAACACGCTTTCCGGTGGACAGAAGCAGCGGGTGGCTGTGGCAGTCAGCATGATCTGTGGAAAAGATTTGCTGGTGTTCGACGAGCCCACCAGCGGACTGGACTTTGACAGCATGGCGCAGGTGGCGGGATTGATCAAACGGTTATCCGAACAGGGAAAAATCATTTTTATTGTCACCCATGATTTTGAATTTGTCTGCCGTACCTGCTCACGTGTCTTGCATTTTGATGAAGGGGAAATGCCGGATGACATCCCTGTTGTGATGGATTTCCTCCCAAAGATCCGGGAACTGTTCTCTGTTTCAGGGGGAAAGGAGATGTGAAGTGATGAAACAGAAAAAGAAAAACAGGATTGCATTGCTACTTCAATGGGCCGGTGAGCAGAAAATCTGGCTGCTACTGGCAATTCTGCTAGCTATGGCAAGCGGCCTATGCATCATTGTACCGTATATCGGGATTTACCGTGTGATGGATGCCGTTTTCCAGCATAACTGCACAAACGAGTTTGTCGTCCAGACGATTATGATGATTGCCGTTTCTGTGGTCCTGCGTTTTGTTTTATTTGGGTGTTCCGGTGTGGCTGCCCATAAAGGTGCTTACGGCGCTTTGTTCAAGGTGCGCTGCATGGTAGCGGAGCATCTGGCAAAAGTTCCTCTTGGTACGATGAATGAGAGGCGGATCGGGGATATCAAAACAGTACTGAATGAAGACATTGAAAAATTAGAGTTGTTCCTGGCTCATAACCTTCCAGACCTTGTGTGCTATATGGTAGGGCCGGTAGCGATTTTTATCTATTTGATGACAGTAAATATCCCATTGGCACTGGTTTCCCTGGTGCCGTTGATTCTGGCTGTTGTGGTAATGGGGGTTATGTTCCGAAATACAGATGACCTGATGGACCGGGCGAACCGATCCATTACAACGCTCAATTCTGTGATGATCGAATATATCAGCGGCATGAAGCTGATTAAAGCGTACAACATGGGGAGCAAGTCGTTCCAGAAATTTTCAGGTGCAATTCAGGAAGAGAATGCCATGTGGAATGAAACATCCCGGAGAATGGGACCTCCTTACGCAACCTTTGTGGTTCTGATCGAATGTGGGATGCTGCTAATGGTTCCCCTGGGCGGAATGTTCTTCCTGAAGGGCTCCCTGGCGGCCAGCGCTTTTTTGCTGTTCGTCTATGTCGGCTCCATGTATCTGACAGAGATCCGGCCTTTGCAGGAATTGGGGACAAACTTTGCGAATGTCCTGGGTGCCATTACCAAAACAAAAGAAATATTGGATGTTCCTGTTTATGAAGGCGGAAAGGACTTCCCGAAAAACCATGAGATTGAACTTAAAAATGTACGTTTTTCCTATGATGGAAAAACGGATGTATTGCAGGGAGTTAACCTCACAATCAAAGATGGGGAACGCATGGCACTTGTGGGACAGTCCGGTGCGGGCAAGAGTACCGTGATCGAACTGATCTCCCGGTTTTATGATGTGCAGGAGGGGGAGGTGCTGATCGGCGGGGTCAACGTGAATGAACTGAACTACGATACCATCCTGAAGAATATTGCCATTGTATTCCAAAAGACATTTCTTACCCGTGACAGTGTCCTGGAAAATATCCGTATGGGCTCGGACGCCAGTCTGGAGAAAGTACGAGCTGCCGCCAGGGAGGCGCAGATTGATGACTTCATCATGTCACTGCCAGATGGTTATGACACAAAGGTAGGCAGTTTCGGCTCCCGTTTCTCTGGTGGAGAAAAACAGCGGATCGCCATTGCAAGGGCAATCCTGAAAAATGCCCCCATTCTGATCCTGGACGAAGCGACAAGCGCTTCTGACCCGGAAAATCAGATGGAAATTGATAAGGCCATCCAGAACCTCTGTAAAGGCAGGACGGTCATTGTGGTAGCACACAGGCTGAGCGCCCTGAAAATGTGCGACCGTGTGGCTGTGGTAGAGAACCATACAATTACCAATGTCGGCACCCATGAGGAAGTACGGAAAGAGAACGCTTACTATCAAAAAGCATGGGAGGACTACGAAACAGCGAGGGGAATTACTTATCAACTGGAAGGAGGCGGGCAGAATGAATCCGAATAACGTATGGAAGAAGAACCGGGAGTTTTATATTGGTGTTGCCGGGACTGTTCTGGAAGGATTGCTCTCTGGAAGCCTGTTTATGCTGCTGTATTCCGTCATGCGGTTTTTATGGGACGGTCAGTTTGATATGAACCGTGTGCTAGTACTGACAGCTGTTATCGCTGTCATCTTCCTGTTCCGCATTTTGATATACAGCTATGGCTATACCAAAGCACAGATCGGCGGTGCCAGAGTCAGTAAAAATATCCGCCTGTTTATGGGCGACCATCTCAAACGTATCCCGATCTCCCGGTTTACGAGGGGGCAGACTGGCGATTATATCAATACAATTACCAGTGATGTAAATAATTATGAAAAAATTCTGACGCATAAGATTGGGGACATTGCAAAGAATTTTGCCTTGTCGCTGATGCTGATCGTTTTTGTGATGACGATTTACTTTCCTGCCGGATTGATTCTACTGACTGCTGACTTGCTTTTGTTTCCAGGATTATGGCTTTCCTTCCGGCAGGTAGCGAAATATGGAAAAGAGAAGAACGATATTTGTGCGGAGAATGTCAGCAGCATTGTGGAGTATGTATCCGGTATCCAGACTTTCCGGGCCTATGGCGTTGGCGGTCTGAAAAACAAAACGGTGATCCATGCCATGCAGGAGTTTAGCAGGATCAGCTTTGTGTATGAAGCAAAGGTTCTCCCGATTGGTGCGGGATTTGGTATTTTGAGCTGGCTGTCCTGTCCGGTTGTGATCTGGACGGCCTATGGCCCCTGGGCAGCTGGAACTTTAGATACCGTGTCCTATCTTTTGATTTGTATGCTGCCTTTGTTCTGTGCAAAGCTGGCAAATTCCATTTTTGTAGACCTCACCAGCTATAAGAATCTGATGATCTCGAAAAATAAAATCATGGCTGTGATGAAGGAACCGGAAGAAACCGGCAGCATGGAGTCGTTACAGGCAGCCTCCCATGAGATTGTATTTGACCATGTGGACTTTTCTTATGTTCCCGGGGAACCGGTGTTAAAACAGGCTTCCTTTACTGTGCCGGATCAGAAGCTGACCGCCATTGTGGGGGATTCCGGCTCCGGCAAGTCTACCATCCTGAACCTGATTGCAAAATACTATGAAGTATCTGGCGGCACGATTTCCATAGGGGGCAGACCGATCAATCATGTAGCTGCGGAACGGGTATTAGACCAGATTTCTATGGTGGATCAGGATGTGTTCCTGTTTGATGATACGGTGCGGGAGAATATCCGCTATGCCCGCCCGGATGCTACGGACGCAGAAATTGAAGCGGCCTGCCGGGAGGCAAACTGTGACGGCTTTATCCGCAAGATGGAGAAAGGTTATGATATGCCGATTGGGGAAAATGGTAATCTCCTGTCTGGCGGTGAACGTCAGCGCCTTTCCATAGCACGCGCCATTTTGAAAAACAGCCCAATCCTGCTGCTTGATGAGGCAACGGCCTCCCTGGACATTGAGAACGAGCTGGCAGTAAAGCAGGCGATTGCAAATCTGCTGAAAGAGAAAAAAACAGTGGTAATGGTTGCACATACCCTGTCCATCGTAAAAAATGCAGATCAGATTTTGGTGGTTTCCGATGGCCGGATTACCGAAGCTGGTACACACAAAGAATTGTTAAAAAAGAACGGGAAGTATGCAGCTATGTGGGATGCTGAACAAAAAAATGTATCTTAAAGCTATGTGTGTGCGGGAATAAGAATTTAATTTGTTGTTCAATATAAATGCAGAATAGAGATATGTGGAAAAGAATTTAGTGTAAATTGACGGCGCAATTGATTCTAAAGTGTAATTAGCAAAAGAATAGGGTTCTTGTTAAATTAAATGTAACAGAATGAAACATTATCAGTGTTTTTTGCGCCGTCACAGCGATGGAGGAAGAGTTTTAATTATGAAGATTTCCTTTATTGTTATAGGTGTTTTTGGATTTTTAGTATTTATTAGTTTTGTAATAGCGTGCGTGGGAATAGAAATTCAATTTGGAAAAAGAATTGAACAAAAAGGACCAAAGATGGTAATCCCAGATTGGATTCATCAAAAAGAAGTTGAATTTGTGTCTGGTAAAAATAAGCTTAAAGGCTATATCTTTTGGAATGCTAAAGATAATAAATTATCTGAAAAAATAATAGTATTAGTTCATGGATATGGAGTAACATATAAAGATTATGAAATAGAAATAGAAGAATTCGTAAAAAGAAAGTATTCAGTTTTTGCTTATGACATGACTGGCTGTGGTATGAGCCAGGGAAAGAAAATAGGCGGATTTTCACAATTTTTGCTAGATGCTCAAAGTGCAATAAAATATGTAGAGAGTATGAATCTCAATATGGAAATTGAGTTGGTTGGTCATAGTACAGGCGCATATGCGGTGGCTGCGCTGCTAAATTTTGATAATTTAGGTGTAAGTAAGTCGATTATTATATCTGGATTTAATCATCCCAGTTCATATGTCAGTTCATGCTTACAAAAGACAATAAAAGGACTATCTTATTTGGTTCAAGTGTGGATATACATAATGGGAATTGTAAAATATGGGGAAATAGCAAAATACACGGGGGTGGACGGAATTAACCATTTTCAAGGTGAGATTCTTGTTATGCAAAATGAAAGAGATGATATGGTAACGTTAAAGCAGTCATTGTATTCGAATAGAAGCAAAATAATCAATAGAAAAGTACTGTTCTGGTTGAAAAATGATGCAGGGCATTATCCGACAAGAAAAAAAATTAATGGAAAAGAAATTGCTGAAGATGCTACATTTGAGGTTATTAAAAATTTCTTGGAATGAGTTGAATTTCTAGCGGCTACAGTACTGCAGGCGTAGTCACCATATTTAATTATACTGAAATTATATATGTCTTTTTGACTATCTTTTTATATCTTCCTAAATGTCCGCAAAGCCTTATTTTATCGGCTCTACGGGCATTTTGCTTTTGTGGTAAACCTCGCATATCTAGGTCTATCTTCTTATATTTTCCCTGTCAATCGTGGTTAAAATCGTGGTAAATACTTCTATGCGATTAGACGCTGAACCTCTGATTTTGCGGTATCTATGGACGCATGAGCGTACCAGTTCATTGTGATACTGATGTTTGAATGTCCCATGATATACTGTAAATCTTTTGGGTTCATGTTCTTGTTTGCCAATCTTGTGCAGAATGTATGGCGTAGCGTATGCGGTGTGATATGTGGCAAGGGATTGTCCTTGTGGTGCTTGTTGTATTTCTTTACCATACGGATAAATAAGGCGTTGTAGTCAATCGCAACTTTGGGCTTGCCTTTATGATTGACAAACAGAAAATTGCTCCGTCCGTCTATCACAAATGGTTCTGCCTTTGGGCGTTTCTTCATAACCCGTTGAAATGCCTGTATCGTTTCTCTGCTTAATGGCACTTGCCTTATTCCGCTTTTTGTTTTAGGCGTTTCAATATAATAGCCCTGTTCCTTGCTCTTTAGTAACTGGTGGTCGATAATCACAACTTCATTCTTAAAATCAATATCGGCTACTGTCAGTCCGCACAGTTCCGAGATACGAAGTCCTGTCTTTAACAGTATCAGCACATCATCATAATGCTTGTGATACACATTGTCCGTCTTAATAAATGACAATAATGCTTGTTCCTGTTCCTCTGTCAATGCGACTTTCTCTTTGGTATCATTTTCTTGTTGACACCATTTATATTAAGTGATATATTTGTCTTATAAAGATACAAAAACATCACATTGAAAAGAGGGATGATTATGACAAAAAAACAAATGAAACAAGTTATCTTTATGGGAGTAGGGTGTGTAATATTACTGATTGCAGGGATAATTTACTCTTTATTATTTAACGACGCACGCTGGGTTAAAAACATGGATATGTCTAATTATGTATTTTCCATAAAGGATATACCAATGTTGATAGTCGGTGCTTTGATAGCTATTTATGTCTTATATGTAACAGTTATCTTCTTTAAAAACGCCTTTTCTAAAAATTTTAAAGACAAAAACTATTCAAGAACAGTATCTTCATATTGGGGACTGTGTGGAATATTTGGATTTCTAGGTTTTAGCGGTTTTTGGACTTATTTTGAATATGGGAAAATATATCCTTTTGTATTCTTTATATTTTTTGGCTTTTTCGGCTTTTTCTTTGAAGGAAAACTTTCTCACACTTTAGAAGATGAACTTTTTTTAGAAAATAAAAGAAAAGCAGAAACAAACGCCTATAAAGTAGGATTTAAACTTCTCTTTATAGTCATTTGGCTTATGGCAATAGGAATGTTTTCTCGTAATGTGGAATGGTGTGCAATTTTTATGCTCATTTCTGTTTCACTTATCTATGCTTTAGTCATTTTTCTTAGCAACTATTTATTATACCGCTACGAAAAAGGAGAATAAGTCATGGTAGAAGATTTCATGTGCAACTTAAAGGTATATCGTGTAGCACAAGGTTTAACACAAGAACAACTGGCAGAAAAAGTCGGGGTTCGTAGAGAAACAATTATGAGGTTGGAAAAAGCACAATACAATCCATCTCTAAAACTGGCGATTGATATTTCACGGGTTCTCAATGCACCGATAGAAGATATTTTCATTTTTAAATGAGATAGTGGTAGTAAATTCGGTTCTATGTGATATTGGGAACAATAGAATATTAAGTTTTACATCAATATAAGAGTAATGCAACTATAATGTTAATTTGTATTGCTTGGAGGAACAATACCTGATGAAGATGATAATGATGTCATCGCAGAACAACTTGCAAAAATCAGTGAACAGATGGCAATTAAGAATAGGCGTAGCAAAAAAATTTGGAAAATTGCTGGGGTTATATTCCTAGTAATTGTGCTATTGAATATCCTCTTGATAATATTTAATATGTCAGTATCTAAAAACGTTTCAACAGATAGTAGCACCACTTTCATAGAAATAGGTGAAGATGATGTGATTGATGTAGAATAATTTCCAACATACAATCCCAGTTTGACAACTTTATATCCATACACACAAAGCAGTTAGTCTTAGGATTGACTGCTTTTTAACAAAAGACACCACTCAGGTGTAAAGGGTGTCTTTTTAGTGCTATTTTATTGTCATATCAAGGCTCATTCAATTGTGGTAAATTCGTGGTAAATTAAATAATTTTCTATACTTCAAAGTGCTTGAAAGTATAGTGTTTATGCGGATAATCGCAAATTAGATATAAAATTTTAAATAAATTTTTAGTAATATAAATTAAGATGGATAGAATAAATAAGAACATTATTCATAGCTAGAAATTGGATTAACTAGTACATGGTTGCATTAATAATTAAGTAATATCAAACTGTCAAAGGCACACCTTTATAAGTCCACTTAAAAGGCTTTGCCATAACGTTATATTGCTCTACAAAGTGCAGGATACCCGCTTTTAGTTCCTCTATAGAGCGATAGCTTTTTCTTTTAAGAAGACGTCGGTTTATAATGCCAAACCAGATTTCCTCTGAGTTCATCCAGTGAATGAAACTATCTGATATCAAGCCCTGCCATCCACTGATCTTTCATGGTGCGGAACCAGCGCTCAATTTTTGCCTTCTGTGTCGGGGAGTATGGCTGATCATAATGGATGACAGAACCGATCCGGGCTGCAAGCAGTTCCATCTGCTTGTTTTTATAGCTTCTGCCATTATCAAAGTTAAAAAGTTGTGGGCGGCCGTATTTTGCAACGGCAGACTTAATGACCGACATAAGATTTACAAAGTTACCGTGAAAAAAGACATCAATGCCGACAATGAAGCGGCTGGCATCATCAATCAGCGTAATGATATATACCTGGTGTTTCTTACCATCGTCAGTTTTTAAATAAGGTCCCACACTGGAATCTCCGCACCAGATTCATTGACGTGAGGTCTTTCATAACGGCGCATATCAGGGTTTGTGGATGTTTTAAACTGGACTGCCAGCTGGTTGATATACTGGTTGGTTAATGGTAGATGCCGATACTTCCCCATTTTTAATGCTGCCATTGTCCTGAAGCTGGGAAGATTTAGAAGACAATAATTGAGTTGTCAGTGCAATCTTATTTATCTCTTGTGACAGAAACAGGTTTCCGTTTTGCCGGAAGTAAGTCTGAATTGATTTCAGGAGCATCGAGCAGTGCAGTGAAATTCTGCTGAATGATCTCTAGGGTTTTCTGCTTTTTCTGCAATTCCTGTTTTTCCCGGACAGTAGCATCCTGTTCAGATTCAAGATTTTCAATCCGCTTCTGGATTTTATTAGAGCTTGGGATTTTGGTGATACCGAGATCCTGAAGCTCTTTTTTTAGTGAATCGTGGAGCTGGTATTCTGCCTGA
>OLZG01000040.1_pt1 | contig 91419 bp, 69 predicted proteins | sample 1644401 | NCBI WGS metagenome assembly OLZG01 (sample SAMEA103958119, study PRJEB25191) | human gut metagenome | biome: human-associated habitat [ENVO:00009003]; feature: intestine environment [ENVO:2100002]; material: feces | place: Germany | collected 2013/2015
GGAGAGTAGCACGCCGCCGCTTCACATGTTGGGCCTCCCGGTCGAGCCTTTGGCTCCCGGGAGGCCCATTTTTCATGCTCTTTTTCCGGGCTTCCCGGCGGGCGTCGCTCCGGGAACCCTTTTTTCGTATCTTTTCCCATGCTTACCGAATCCCGTTGCCTATTGGATTCCATCGGCGGCAATATAGCATCTACAGTGTGCGAAATAAGAAGTATCCGTAGTAAAGGCAGCCGATCGCTCATACCTGTTGCACAACCTTGACACGTATGCCCAACTCTGCAAACCAGCAGTGCGACACGCCGATTTGGCTTTTTGCTGCTCCTGTTGTATTCTAGTCAAGTTGCGCTTAACGGATAGACACTGGAAAGCGTTGCATAATTGGAGAATTCGCCTAGTGGTCTATGGCGCACGCTTGGAAAGCGTGTTGGTGTAACAGCCTCACGAGTTCGAATCTCGTATTCTCCGCCCGGATTGGAACCCCGGAAACCGTTGGAATCATTCGGTTTCTGGGGTTCCTTCTTTTCCACTCCGTTTTCCGGTTCCTTCCAGATTCCCTCCGAATGCTTCTTTCGTTGGCCTCGGTTTTTTGAATCGTCCCGTATCGCAAGTCTCGCGTGTACGGGCCGGCATCCAGGAAAGTCTCTGATTGCCATGCTGCGGCTTATTGGTGCCAGTCTGTGGTCTCAATAATGGGATTGTTTGCCCTCATATGTCGATATTTGATTGCGATTCGGTGGGGGAGTTGCGTACATCGTCGTTTTACGCGCACTTTTGCGATGCGCTACGTTACGCTCGAAATCGTGACGTTGAGAGAAAGAAGCACGACGATGGTTGACAAGACGGCTGCCGGCAGCCAGCAGACTGACCAACGCGATGCTGATACTCGTGACTCTCTGGCGGCGCTTGCCCGACGCCGTTCGAATTCATCGCCAATTGCATTGCAGAGTGATGTGCAGGCCGCTCCGCAGGAAAAGCAGGAAAAACAAGAAAAGCAGAGCGAAGCTGGGTCTGCCTTGCAAACGGGCGAGGATGCGAATGATGACGCGAATCGTGCGGAAGAATCGCAAACCGTGAAAGAAAAAGATGCTGCGGATGGTCCTGATAATACGCAGCAGCCGCAGATGGCATCCATAAGCGCCATCACAACGCAGGTTTTGCCACCAAGCTTTATTCCGACCGCAACCGGTCGTGTTCGTCCTGTAACGGGCGCTTTTCCCGCAGTTCAGTCCGCTTCGCAGACGGAACAGGCGCAGCGCAGGCGATCCATCCGCTCGTTGGCCGCGGGGTCGTTGCGTAGAACCAACATCGGCAATGCTGAAAAGGCCGGCGGTGTGGGGAGCGCGGGTAGTACCGGACGGACGGCGGGGAATGGCGATACGCCGTCGCCGCGAATCGCCAGCAGTGCTCCCCATTATGCGAATTGACCAGTGGACTGATCAGAACGGCCAACGTAACAAATCAGTGGGAATACTGGACATACACGCGGTTCACGCACGGTACGCGCGCTTCGCGCTGCATTGTACGTCGCTGTACTACGTCATTCCAATTGAATCGCAACAATGCGTATAGCAGATGAAAAGCACATACGAAAAACGCGCATGAAAAAACGGTCCCGATATATTCGAGACCGTTTTTCATGAGTCGATGAAGCAAACGCTGTCCGGCAGCGAACCGGCTCAGTCTTCGCTGGTTTCGCGCTTATACTGCACGAACGTCTTCATGGCGTAGGCAAGGCCGGCAAGCAGCAGAATGGCTGCGCAGGCAAGGGAAATGCCGATGCCGGTTTGCGCAAGCTGCCCATATTCCGACTTGGTCAGCGCGCCGGTGGATGCGGCGGTTTGATCGCCGGACGCTGCGACGGATCCAGTTGCGGCACCATTCGTGCCAGTGTCGGCAGCCGTGCGCACAGTGCCAGTGGTGCCGTTGGCTCCAGTAACGGTCGTACCGGCATTCGTTCCAGCCGTGGTGCCATGCGTGCCGGTAGCAACGGATGAGCCGCCCTGCTGACCCGTCTTGGAGTTCGCGTCCTTCAACGCCGCGATGAACGACTGATGCCACTGGTGGCTGCTTGCCGCGAACGCATCATGCTTGGTTTTAAGCTCGTCGTGAGTCTCTTTCATATCGGCATGCATCTGGTTGAGGTGGGCCTGCGTGTCCTGCATATCCTGATGCAGAGCGTCGTGACGCTCCTGACCGCGCTTGACCGCGCCATCGATCGCATTCTTTATATCCTCGCGGTCCTCCTGGTAGTTCTTCCAGGCCTGCTCGCCGTACTGGCGAAGCGCGTCGGCGTCCTCGTGCGCGTTCTGATGCAGCTGCTCGGCGTGCTGCTTGGCGGTATCGATGTCCGACTTGATCTGCTGGTTGGTTTTGCGCACATGCTGTACGGCATCGCACGTTTTGTCGGTGCACACGGCCATATCCTGGTCGATCTGCCCGCTGATGGTGGTGCTGCCGGCCAGTCCGTCCGCGTTCGGCGCGATTTCACTGGCCGAAGCTGCGGAAGGCAAGGCGGCCATGCCGATGGTTAATATTCCCGCCGCTGCAGCTGCTGCAATACGATTCCTCATGGTGGTTCCTCTCCTGCGCACGTTTGCATTCGATCTGTGATTGTGCGCTCGCGTTCATTCCGTATGCCATAGTAGGAGGGGAATGTGCCTAAATAAACCGGTGGAAAAATGACATTTGTCTAGTTTCTGCGATGCTGCAGCAGTCTTCATAGTTTAAGCGGGAAACCAGAATCCAAACCAGAAGCCGGAACAGCCTGCTCAAAACATGACCAAGCAGGCCAAGCAACGGCTCAGACCACCCGTACTTATCCCGCCCGTATTGGTTTATCTAGCGGCGGCCCCCAACAAAGATCACTCGACAATAGTGATGAATGGGCTAGCCGGCAGATTAAAGTCGTTGTACAGCATGCTCGCGCACTTCGGATTGCCACTGAACAGGTAACGAACCTGGCTCATGGCGTTGAGATCGTTCAGTGTTGAACCATCGGCTGCGGTGAGCAACACCTGATTGCCCCTGATAGTGGCATTGACCGCCTGCCATTGACCGGAATAATTGGCGACCTCAAACCCCTGCAATGCCGTAGTGGTGGGAGCGGCGATATTGCTGATACCGCTTAACGGGGTCGCTTTCGGAACGCTCTTATAGTTTGGTGCGCTCGCGCTTGCGCTCTTCGTATAGTTCGGCTGCATGGCTTTCAGCCTGCTTGCGGTGCCGTTCCGGAAAGACAAGGCGATTGCGCCGTTCGCAGTGTGCCGGGCATGTTCGATAAGCGGTCCGTTGGGTACGGTGGTGCCGTCTTCCATGGCGAGATATTGCGCGGCCATGCGCGCCCCGAGAATATCCTTGCCGAGAGGATGGATTAGCGCGGATGTGCCCTTATCTGTGTCAAGGGAAACCGTCATCGCCACGTTTGAAGAATCGTGCAGGTTGGTGTTGCCAAGCGTGGTCCGTTGCGCTTCTCGCACGTTTTGCGTGTACTGGTAGTTTGGCCAGCGCGCGAGCTGTACGTACAGGAACGGCAGGTCCTTGCGTCCGAACACGTTACGGTACTGGTTGATGAGCGTGGTCATTTGCGATTCGTATTGCAAAGCAGTTCCGTAATTATTGGCGTCATCGCAACCTTGATACCACAGCACGCCCGCCACATGGAATCCCTTCAACGGCGCGATATGGTTCGCATAAATATCGCCGCCTTGTACATGCCGGCGAATAGGTGTGCCACCCCACGCGGTCTGGATGATGCCAATCGGCACATTGGGGTGCTTGGCGCGCAACTGCATGGCGAATTGCTGAGCCAGATAGCTGAGGTGCAGTGAATTCGTGGAATCTACAGTCAGCCATGCATCGGCGCTCTGATTAACAGCGGACAGTGGAAAATCAGTGTCTTCAACATCATGATTTGCGATGACAAATTTCACGTTGTCATCTACGAGCGGTTTCGGCAAATCGCCTGTCGTGATTAGTCCATTGCCAAAATTGTAAGTAGCGTTTTCGTAATACTGCACATAGTTGAGTTCCATATTCGACTGGCCAGCGGCTACGAAGACGTCTCCCACATACACTTTGGCCAGTTTCAGCACGGTTTTGCCGGCGTACTGCACTTGCAGCGAATACGGATTGAGACTTGCCTTTTGCGCGCTCAGCGTGCAGGTGAAACTGCCGTTTTTCGCTACCTTTGCCTTGACGCTCTCGGAGGTTTTGCCTTGCGTAAGTGTCGCTGACAGTTTCGAAACGTCGATGGGGTTGCTTTCCGTGGAGCTGACGTTGCCTTTGACTACGATTGGCTGATCGCGCTGGAACACCATATTGTCCATGTAGTATGAGGGCAGCTGCACATCAACAGTGGCCGCAGTATGGGCGGTGGCGGTGGATTGCGATCCGGTTTTACCGGTTGCCGTTCCGTTGCCCCACTTGGGTCCGCACCCGACGATGATGGCAACGACTATTCCTACGGTTACGATAACGGCAAGTGCCGTTCTTGCCAATCGTTTCGTATTCAATTCTGATTTGCCTCGTTCTTTGTCAACGCCCGCTCGAAGGTTCTGGCCTGTTTGTCATATGCGGCTCGTTCGGTGTTGGCTTTGCTGGTGGTCCCGGACGGGTCGGCTTTGCAGTCAAGCGCCTTCGGCGATTTGACTTCTTCCTGATACAAGGTGCTGAGCTTTTCCAGATCATATGAGGAATCCATGCTGGAAAATGCGTCGACAATCTTTCCCTTGAGCTGGAAATCCTTGGAATATGAAGCGTTCATGGCGGCAACCGCGTCTCTGCAGTCGTTAATGGCATTCAGTTCGCGCATTTTCTGCGATGTTCTCACGCCCATGACGCCGAAGACCACAATGCATACCGCAACGACGATAACGGCTACGATGATGGAACGGCGAATCAAGTTCTTGACATGGTTATGTACCCAAGTGTCGCCATCTTGCACGCCTTGCGATATGGCGATTTGGAATGGATCTTTGGTGTTTGTTTGATAGGAAACCCCTGATGCGTCTGTTTCAGGCTTTCCGTTACGATTGGTGATGTTAACGGAATTGTCGGGTTTGCTGGTTTCGACGGTCGCGGTACTGCTGAACGTTCGGGGCTTGCGGACGTTACTTGCTTGACTGTCAGCTTTATTTGGCTGCCTTTCGTGCCGTGCCATGCTTCCCTCCAGGAGTCCGTGATACCGTTTTGATGTTGTCTATTGGAGGTGGTCCGACAAGGTCCTCTGTTCCCAAATGACAATACATAAGGTATGTTACCCGTTCCACTTCCGAATGCCAGCACTTCATGTTGTGGCATATTCGGTAAATGTGAAGTTTGGTCTGGAATCCAGCTGCTTTATTTTGAGTGGGGACATCTCAGAATACACTTAAGTTTTGCGTGTGCAATTGCGTCAACGCGTGAAATGCGTTTTGTGAGAGAGGCTGACGATGATATCGCCGAAAAGCTTAATGAAGATTGCGACCACCGCTTCCGTGGCTGCAATAACGGTTTCCGTTGCCGTGGTACCGGCTTACGCCATGCAGGATATTGCGATTGAGGATACGCCAAGTTCTTTTGCCGCAACTGTGGATGATGCGCAGAATTCGTCAAACAGCATGCCGGACAATCCGAACGCGACGCTGCCGGAAACGGTAAGCGAAAACATTTCGGACGATTCCACTGTGGTTTCGGAGAACCTTGCGGTTACGCCGGAAGGTGATGTACAGAACATTGAGACCGGCGAAACCGTGACGGATGCCCAGTTGGTCGGCACGCAGTCGCAGCAGCCTGATCCATTAGCCAAAACGGATGGCGAATCATTCATTCCGGTGAGTGCCTCGGATGTGAAAGATGCTGTGGAACAACCTGTGAAACAGTCTGCGGAGCAGTCGTCCTTGAAGGGTGGCTCGACTGTCCGGCTCACTAAATTCGAGAGCAACGAATACGGAGCACACTGGGGAACCTACAACGGAACAAAGGCGTTTTTCGATTATAGGAACAACCTGTTCGTTCAACAGGCCAAGGGCGTGATTGATGTTTCCTCATGGCAGGGTGACGTCGATTGGGCCAAGGCGAAAGCCGACGGCGTGGAAGGCGCAATCATTCGTTTGGGCTATGGCTGGGGCAACTATGCCGATGCCAAAGCGCAACGTAACATCAACGAATGCAAACGTCTTGGTATTCCTTTTGGCATCTACTGGTATTCGTATGCATACGATGCGAACTGCGCACGTGCGGAAGGCAATGATGTGGCTGCCAAACTCCGCCAGATGGGCGTGAGTCCGAACGATCTGAAATACCCTGTGTATTATGACCTTGAAAAGTGGACGTGGGCTGGTCATACCCCGCCGACCAATCCGAATGTTTATAGCGGTATGGCCGACGCCTGGTATGGCGCACTGCAGTCCGCCGGATACAAGAATCTCGGTGTGTATTCGTATACGAGCTACCTGCAAGGCCCGTTGAACAATTCGAACATCTACGCAAAGACCCGTTGGGTGGCCCAGTATGGTGCTCAAATGGGATACAACGCCTTTGGCACCAACGACCGCGGCTGGCAATACACCAGTTCCGGCCGTATCAACGGCATCAGCGGTTCCGTGGATATGAATGCTTTTGGTAATAAAGCGACCAACGTCGCATCGGGAAAATGGGTGTACAAGGACGGTCGCCAGTATTGGCAGGAGAAGGATGGCTCATATGCTCAAGGAAAAGAGATATATGACCCATCGACAGATGCTTGGTATTGGATAGATGCAAATGGCGTTATGGCTCAGAACAAAGATGTGTATTTGCGTTCGAATGGCGGTAAGTGGGTTCGCTATGATTCGAACGGCCGGATGGTTAAAGGTGAGGATTTCAGGTATGGAGCTTGGTACAATTTTGATTTTACGACCGGTGCGATGAGTAAAGGAATGACATATTTGTCCGATGAGGACAAATATGTCTATTACGATGAGACTACTGGCAAGATGATTTATGGCGAAGTTTATCTTGGCTATGATGATGAGCGCGCTGGATGGTACATGTTTGACGCAGTTACTGGCGCTAGACGCGTAGGCGATGTTTTTATACGTTCGAATGGCGGTAAATGGGTCCGCTATGATCGAAAAACCGGCAAAATGGTAAAAGGTTTGCAGAAACAGAATGGTTCATGGTACTACTTCGATCCAGTTACGGGAGCTATGGCTCACGGAAACACGTGGGTTCCACAATGGCAAGCATGGCATTATTTCGATAACGTCACAGGCCGAGGTTGATTCGTGACTTACATTTCAGATTCGGTTATGTTACCTGATTGATTCGGCTGGAAAATGGTGAATTTTCCAGCCGCTTTCATAATGGCGACGGTGTTGCCTGTCATGGCTGATTTTCGTGCTTTGGATTCACTGATTGATTCGGAAACGTAAATTTGGATTTTCTTGCCATCAAGAGGGGACAAATCTACGGTGGGACATTGCGCGCTAATCGTAATAGGAGATAGTCTGGAAAGCGGCGTCAAATTGCATGATTTATCGGAAAGCGCGATATTCTGCAAGGTACTGAGATGCGCTAGAGCTGAAATATCGGAAATCTTAGTGCCTTGCAAATTAATTTGGGTTAGAGAGGTCATGGATTCAATCTGTGGTAGTTCTTTTAGAGATTTGAACTCGCTCAAATCCAGTGAGATCAATCCGGTAAAATGCTGCAGTCCTTCGACTGAAGTGATTTTTTGCAGATTATTCGTACTGCAATTTTGATATTTGGTTGTGTATTCAGTAAACGACAGGTTCTTAATTTTAGAGGCTTTTACTGAGGGGAAACCCTTATTGGATGCGTTGAGTACGGAGACTAAGCATGCAGCGAATTTTTTGTCAGGAATGACTTTGGAAAAATCGTTAGAAATAGATGATGCAGGGGACTTTTGGGGAAATGGTGTCTGCGCAACATTGTTATTCTGTCCAGAACATGCTGTTAAAGAACAGGCTTGCAATATGACCAACATTGCTAATGTACATGCGCGGACACCGTATTTCATATGGACTCCTTATAAACTGTTTCTATACAGGTTTAAATGGTTACTCGTCGTAATATGGGTGAGCATAGTTTGCTCCGTTGTAAGCCGAACGAATGCCAATATCTCCATAAGCTGCGTCGATAATTATTACATTTCTTCCATTCACTTCGACTACGACACCTGCATGGCTGGCGTCATAGTCATGAGCCCAAGCATCTCCGAACTTCCAGAAAGCGATATCTCCAACATGTGGTGTATGACTGACACGCCCACGGGATCTGTACCAATCGTAGTTATGGTGTGGCCAGCCGGTTTTAGCTCCGTCGCAGAGGAAAATGTCTAAACCAGCAGAATGGAATATGTACCAGACAAAAGCCATACATGGTCCGAATGGGCAAATGAGTCCTCCATTTGCAGCGAGCACACCTGGACAATCAGGATGCTGATTTAAGAGCGCGCGTGCTTGAGAAGTCAGTCTATCGATGATTTGTTGTTTGTTGTATTGGGCTCCTGTGTGGGGATCGAAGAAATAATGATGCCCGTCAAGAATGGCTCCACCATGAATCATGCGACTACTGGTTTTGTCGTAATATACCCATTTCTTACCGGCGTCCAGCCATGTTCTGCCCTTGGCCAAGGCTCCTGTGACAGGTTTCATGTAGTACCACCCATCATTAATGTAGTGCTCGCCGTACTGCATCTTGCCTGTTATTTTGTCGTAGTATACCCATTTGTCATGTTGGCGAAGGTAGACGAAATCATGCGCCATTTTGCCAGTGTTTTGGTCGAAATAATACCAGCCAGTATGTTCTTTGTCGTAGTTGAGATGGGCTTCGCCGTGCGCCATTTTGCCGGTGACCACGTCGTAGTACACCCATTTACCATTGTTGGAGGATATGTGTTTAACTCCCTTGGCCATGGCACCTGTCTCTTCGTCAAAGTAGTACCAGCCGCCATTGCGGTGATCTTCTCCTTTGACTAAATTACCGTTTTCGTCAAAACGAACCCAGATGCCGTCTTTGCGGTTGTTGGGAGAACTTGAAATGAATACGTCCTTGCTGACGGCCATAGTGCCGTTTTCGTAGTAGTGCTCTTTATTCTGATCCCAACCGTTTTCAGGTTTGTCTGGTTTAGTTGGTTCGTTAGGACTGGTGCTGTCGTTATTCTTGTCCGGTTCGGAAGAATCGGGTCTGTCGTCATTCCTGTTCTGTCGGCTGGAGTGAATTACACTGTTCGGTTGTGTTGATTCGGATGCCGAATCAGAAAATTGCGAGGCATCATCAGCGTCTGAAGTGATTGTATTGGAATCACCTCCTTGGATACTATTTGAATTCTGATTCGGTTCGGCAGTTTGACTATTGGAAGATACTTGCATTGCGTTGGATTCGCTGCCCAGCGCGATTGCCGGGTAGGTAATTCCCTGCAGTACTGTAATGGCTAGAAAACTGATTAGAATTTTTCTCCGTTGAAGCATTATTCCCCTTTCCCCCTCATTATTTGGGGATAATTATAGCTGTTGCTATGACAAAAAGTTTGTTTTACAAGTCGTTCATTTACAAGAGGAGTTGATGTTTTTGGCGTGTGGCTAGAGGCGTGGTGGTGCCGATGTACAAGGAAACATTTGAAGGTGCATGACGAAGTTGCGGACAGCGTTTGACTATTGCGTTGATAGCATGACATACACTGTTAGACATGACTCATGATATGGAAGCGAACGGGCGTGGAGTTCAGATGAGACGTGAACCGACACTGGCTTTTGTGATTCCTTGTTTTAACGAAGAAGCCGCATTGCACGTAACTGCGGACGTTTTGAAGAAAAAGATGATTCAGCTTGAGGATTCGCAGGCTGTTGCGCGAGATAGCTTCGTTATTTTTGTCGATGATGGGTCCCGCGACAAGACTTGGGATGTGATTGCATCGCTGCATGAGAAGGATCCCTCCTTATTTCGTGGCGTGAAGCTGGCTCACAATAGAGGTCATCAGAATGCTCTTTTTGCTGGCTTAATGCAGGCATTGAGCATGAATGTCGACGCTGTTGTTTCCATGGATGCTGATTTGCAAGACGATCCCAATGCTGTTGATGGCATGGTTCAGGAATATCGTCAGGGAGCTGAAATCGTATACGGTGTGCGTGATAATCGCGATACTGATACTGCATTCAAGCGCGGAACGGCCCATGCCTTCTACTCTTTGATGAAGTGGCTTGGTACGGAAACCGTGCCGGATCATGCTGATTATCGTTTGATGAGTCGTACTGCATTGACGGCTTTATCTCAATATAAGGAGTCCAATCTGTTCCTTCGAGGATTGGTTCCTTCACTTGGTTTTAAAACGGCGAAGGTGTATTACAAGCGCGGAACTCGAGTTGCTGGGGAATCGAAATATCCTTTGAAGAAAATGGTTTCTTTCGCTGTAGAGGGCGTGACATCATTTTCGACAAAGCCTTTGAGCATGATTACCGGCATCGGGCTGTTCTCTGTGTTTATCGGAATCATCATGTTGATTTATACCCTTGTTTCTGTTTTCTCTGGGCATGCGGTTGCCGGCTGGGGCTCCATTATGTTCTCTTTGTGGATTTTGGGTGGTTTTATTCTGCTAGCTCTTGGAATTACAGGCGAATATATCGCGAAAATCTACATGGAGGTCAAAGCTCGACCGCGCTATATCATTGAAACGACGATCTGAGCGATAGGAATTTCTTTCTGAAGAAGATGGGATTAGAACCAAGTGAATAAAAGTGCTGTAGCTCAAAAACAGCCGTTCATTAAGCAAGTGCTTCCGAGATGGCTGGTCACAGTCGCTTTGGGAATGCAAATCGCCATTGTGACGATACTGCTTATGCTGTCAGTCTTTTTCACCGTCACTTTTAAGAGAAACAGTCCGCAGCTTGGCAGTATTACTGAGCAAGTTGATTACCATTTTGGGATGCCATCGGTTGCGTTCGGATTGGGAACAATCATACTGCTTGGCATGATGATCTTGCTTGCGATTGGCTTTTCGAAGCTCCCGCAGCAATGGGTTCTTGCCATTCTTTTGATATATGTGGCTGCAATGCAGATCATTTGGTTGATGTCATTGAATCTGGTGACTTACACATACCCGGATTCACGGAGCTTGATGGACGCAGCCGATATTCTGCTTAATGGTAACATTAACCAGTTCGGTGCGGATTTTTGTCCGAAGGGCAGCATCCGTCTAGAATGCGGCGCGCGAGGTATTCCGAGCGCATATACCTATTTCTCCTACTATCCATTCCAAAGCGGCCCAATGTTGTGGTACCTTCTGGTTTTTGCGGTTTTTGGATTGGATAACATTCTTGCTTTTCAAATCGTGAGTGCTGTGGCGGTTACTGCTTTGGTGGCAGTGCTATGGCGATTCGGCAGTTTGATCGGTTTGAATGAGAAAGGACATGGGGCCTTCACCGTCATAGTCGCGACTAGTGTCCCTTTGCTGATGTTCGCTACGTTCGTCTATCCTAATGCGGTTGGCTTCTTCTTCACGGTATGCGGCACTTGGATGATTGCAGAAGGCTTCCGGCTGCAGAAAGTTTGGGCTAGCAGCCTTGCAATTGTTGGCGGATTCCTCATTTGCGGAATTGGAATTGTTTTCAAATCGACGTACCAGATTCTTGTGCTTGCGGCCCTTGTGGCAGTCATCTTTGCAGTTTGGCATAACCGTCGTGTTTGGCAGTTGGTGGTTTCTTTTCTTTCCGCAGTGGCTGCGTTCTTTGTTTCAAAACTTCCCGTATATGTGGTTCAGACTTGGACCGGGCAGAAGTTCGGTAAAGGGATGCCGATGTCTTCTTGGATTGCTATTGGCTTGGGACAACCGGATAATATGCCTGCTGGATGGTGGAGCCGATTTGCTATAGATGCTTTTGAACGTACGGGGAACGATTATGCCCTGCAATCTCAGATATCCAATGATTTTGTTCGGAATCGTCTGGCGTTTTTTGCGGGCAATCCTAGTGATGGGTTAAATTTTTTTACCAATAAACTTGCGTCAGAGTGGGCGGAGCCCTCTTTTATGACGTCGTTGTATTCAGAGTTAGGTGAATCCGCGAACCATTTCTCAGGATTAGGCTCATTCCTTTTGCTGGGGAAAGGCGCGGATGTACTGCTTCGATTTGAAAATGTTGCTCAGACTGTTGTCTATTTTCTGGCAATTATTGGGGTAATCGGTCTCGTGCATTCCTTAATGAAGGAACGGTCTCTTGGCGCTGATTCATCTCAAGTCTTTACGAGAGTTCTGCTGTGCGCCTCTTTCATTGGCGGATTCCTCTGCTATCTTTTCTGGGAAGCAAAAAGTATCTACACGCTACCTTTCTTCTTATTGTTGTTCCCAGTAGCAGCTTATGGCATTCAGAATATTGCTGATTTAATAAGCAGTATAAAAAAGAAAATCGCCTGAATCGAGATTGATATGGATAGAAAATATTTTTCGATGAATTCCATAGCGAGGAATAAATGGGTTTATGCGAAAAAGATCGCACTATCCGTTCTTTTCGGTTCGCTTGCTTTTTTCGTGTTGAATGCATGCTTCTACATACCCTACGCGCATGCTGAAGAACATGCGGATGCTTTGAATACCTCGTCTGTTGAGACTGCTCCATCTCATCCTGACAACGGCTGGGATTCGAACAAGGAACATTACTACGAGAATGGACAGCAAGTACGTTCCCAGGAAATATATGATGCGAAAGAAAAAAACTGGTATTGGATAGATGAAGATGGATCTGTCGCTCGGAATAAAGACGTCTATCTTCGTTCCAACGGTGGGAAATGGGTTCGATACAATGCTGCTGGACATATGGTTAAAGGCGAGGATTATCGGTATGGAGGCTGGTATTACTTTGATAAAAACACTGGAGCGATGGCGAAAGGCATGACTTTTGTCTCGTCCAATGGCGGTAAATGGGTTTATTACGATTTAACGTCAGGAAAGATGCAGTATGGCGAACGTTTTGTGAATTACGACCGATCTCATACTGGCTGGTACCACTTTGATGAATGCACTGGAGCTATGACGCATGGCTTCTATTACAATTCATCCCAGCATAAATGGGTTTATTACGATCGTTTCTCCGGCCAGATGATGTATGGAGAACAGTATATAAACAACCATTGGTATGACTTTGATGGTTCAACCGGTGCGGTGAGATACGGCTTCGTCTATTTGCCGGAATCTCAAAAATGGGTGTTCTATGATCGTCGAATGGGCTGGATGCTGTACGGTGAACAGCCTATTGACGGCGCATGGTATTTATTGGACCTACATACCGGTGCGGTGCAGTACGGATGGCAGAGATTTTCTGGAAAGACAGTATGCTACAACTGGCCTAGCGGCAAGATGCTCTATGGCCGTCAGAACGTGAATGGCGCCACCTATTACTTTAACAACCGTACGGGCGCTCTGGATATGCGACGCTCGGCTTCTCTGCCGAGCGATTATGTTCCATCCGTTGCGGGGGATTTCGGAAAGAACATTCGATTGGGGAAATACCATTCTGTTCGTATTCTTGGCGATAGTATCGCTGCTGGTGTGGGCGCTGCGAACCCATATCCTTGCGCGTCGCGTGAGCTATTTCGTCTTGAAGGGAATGTTTATTTTGAACCGTCTCATCAGACAGATTCCGCAGTGAATGGTTTGATAAGAGATTTGAAAGCGCGAGGGGTGAGCGTGACTAATGCCAGTGCTCCTGGAAAAGGTTCCTATTCCGCATACGATTCCATCGGAGATCAAACTCTTGGACATGAAGATGCTGCTATTGTTTTGCTCGGTACGAATGATCGGCTGAGACTCTCAAACAGCAATGATTTCGCACGAACCGCTGAGCGGTATCTCAACCGAGTTTCTGCAAGATACGGATCTAGCAACGTGTACGTGATTGCTGGTATTGATACTTTGTCAGATCCTAGACCACTCACTATGGAACAAGAAAATAACGTGTTGCAATCCCTCTGCCGGCAGCATGGTTGGTGGTTCGCTTCGGCATATGCGGCATTCCGCACGGTAGGACGCTCAACGGGAATGCCTCAACATGCATTGTATACAGACGGCATTCATCCAAATCGTATAGGGCAAGTCGTGCTGCGCCGATCCTTGGAACAATTGCTGGGCTTGTGAATCCGGCAAGTGGCGGAGAGAACCTGTGGAATGGGAGACTGAATAAATTCATGAAGCGCATTAGATTCTTCGACATTGCCAAGGGCATAGCGATATTGGCAGTTATTCTTGGCCATAGCGCAATCGAGGCTAATCTTTTTATGCCCCACAGAACGGCGCAAATTATTGTGTCAATCTGTTTTTCCTTTCACATGCCACTTTTCTTTATTCTGTCCGGTTACTTTATGCATCCGGAACGTAAGTTTCGATGGGCGAAGGAATCGAAGCAACTGCTGTGCACATATGCTGTGACTGCTTTGTGCGTCCTTATTGGCGTGACTTGTATGGCAACGTTAAACCATGAGAGCCGTGTACTCGCTTTGCGCCAATGGGGCATGGCTGCATTATATGGAAGTGGAGACGTTTCCGATTTGACGTTATGGCCAGTGGATTTTCGAATTGGTGCGATTTGGTTCCTGTTGGCATTATTCTGGGCGCGTCTTTTACTGCATTTTTTTGCGAAACTTCCTTATACCTTCATTTGGGTGATTGCTTGTTTCCTTGTCGGTTATGGTTCGTCTCGCTATGTGTGGTTGCCATGGAGCATTCAAGCGGGAATGTGCGCAGTCGCGTTTCTTTATCTTGGCTATCTTGCTAAAAAATACGATGTGCTTGATTTCGTGAGGCGCGTCCCTTATATCTGGATTATCGCTTTTTTAATTTGGATAATCGATATTGTATTTTTTGATGGCATGAGTATGGCTATGAATAGTTATGGCCCGCATCCAATTCTAGCTGTAGTCGGCAGTATCGCGGGAACTATATGCGTCATTGGGATTTCTCAATTGTTCGATAAGGTCGCGGTATTAGGAGATACATTTAGCAGAATCGGACAGGCAAGTTTGGCTATCTTATGTGCGCATCTTATTGAAGATGATGTGCTACTGCAATCTTGGCAATCATATCTTGACATGTTGCGGACACTCTTTCCACAGGTTCCGCTGGTCTTATTGAGTTTCATTGTTCGACTACCAATTGATTTCGCTGGTGCTGCCTTGCTCCATTATGTTCCAAAAATCAATGAATGGTTCTATCCGCAATTGGCAAAGCAGCATCAATTGAATCGGGCTGGTATCGTGCATAAACGTGCGTTTCCGTTGGAGAAATGAGGCTTTTTATGTTTCTCTTCAAGGGCTGAATGTAGTCTAGAAACCATGACTTCGATGAAATTTGCGAACATCTTGTTGGAGACGAATCCTCGCTCCGTTGCATACCCAGCTTTGTACTGCCGTTCCAATCAGCCTGTCGTCTTCGACAAGTTGATCCACGAATGGAAAATGTATGACGCTGGAACGTTCGATTTCAGTACTTATTTCAATTCTTTGTCGGTCATGAAACTGAAGCGCTATACCCGTGCGACGGGATTTACTCTGCATCTTGAGCTTAAGGGTGCCGCTTGCGAAGTGCTGCAGACTATGGGCGATGCCTTCGCGCATGATCCTATTCCGGTTGAAGGAGCTTCTAAGAAGCTGGAAGCGTCTACCAATTGGCAGACTGTTGATTTGCCTTTGACCGTCACTGACGACATGGTAATCGTCGGCTTCATCATAAAGACCGAAGGAACTGTCTCCATTAGGAACAGCTATTACGAGCTTGACGTTGATGGCGAGCTGAACGATGTTGAGTTGGTTCTGTCCACCACTACTTTCAAGAAGGAAGCGTTCATTGAACGCAACATTGATTTAGTCAAGAACCAGATTATCGGTTCCAACGATTCCATTGCAGACCATTTCCACATGTATGTGATGGATAATGGCCGGACTTTGGATGCGGAAAAACTGAGCGGAGATCGCATCCAGGTTATTCCGAACGATAATGTCGGTGGTGCCGGTGGTTTCACCCGTGGCATGATCACTGCTATGGAGCAGAATCCGAAGGCCACGAATATCCTTCTTATGGACGATGACGTTGCTGTTTCTCCGGAGAGCATCAAGCGTACCTATAATCTGCTACGCATCCTCAAGCCTGAGCATCGTGAGGACATGATTAGCGGCGCCATGCTCAATTATGAAATCGGCGAAGACCAGTGGGAAGATATCGGCAATATGACCCAGCAAGGCACCTTCGCTGGATGCAAGCCGCCGCTGCGTTTGACGCTGTTCGAAGACCTCATCTATAACGAGATGTACACGCCTACCAAGTGGCAGCGAAACAACATGTACGCCGCTTGGTGGTACTGCTGCATTCCGATTTCCGTAATCGAAAAGAATGGACTGCCTTTGCCGGTGTTTGTCCGTTGCGACGATGCTGAATATGGCATTCGTTGCAAGACTGGCTTTATTACCATGAATAGCCTCTGCGTATGGCATATGTCATTCTTCGAGCGTTATAACGCGGCTGTGGAACGGTACCAGACCACGCGTAACACCATGATTGCTCAAGCAACATGTGGAATGGCTCCTGGTGCTGACTTTATGCGTGAACTGCATAATAATATTCGCCTCGAACTGAAGAAATTCGGTTATGCAAACGCGGAGCTGTGCCTGGACGCATTCGAAGATTTCCTGAAAGGTCCATCCTTCATCAAGAAGCCGGGACAGGCTGAACAAAGCTTCATGGCTGCAAACCGCAACAAGGAGCAGCTCGTTGATTTCGCTACACTTCAGGCTCAGGCTAATCAAGATCCTGAACTTGCGGGCTTTGATATCAAAGAAATCGACAGGCAGCTTATTGAAGGGGACAAGCCACGCAGCTTGCCTGAACGTCTGGAAGACCTGATTACTGATAACAATCAGCGTTATATCAAGAAGGACGGTACTGGATATGCGGTGATTCCGTTGCAGGGATGGCTGTATCCTGCCGGTGCGATTCGTGGCAAGCACAAGCTGGTGGTTTTGGATTGGTACAACCGCAAGGGCACGATTCGCGTCAAGGACGTGAAGCGTTACCAGCAGATCAAGAAGCGCTATGCTCGGGATCTAAAATACTACAAGGCGAACATCGAACGCATTCGAAAGGAATACGCTGAGGCGCGTTCGGAGTTGACGTCTTTGGAGTATTGGAAGAACTACCTCAAGATGGAGTAAATCAAAACCATCTAGGATTCTAAGCCGCATGCGCTCACAAGGGGCGTATGCGGTATTATTTTGCTTTGTTACTGGTTTCCATCGTAGAAGAGGAACGGGATTATGGCATCTCTGGCAAGACGACTGCGTGAAAGGCTGTTCTGGCCGTCGGAGCGGTCTATGCAAAAGTTGATGGGCCGAATCGATTCCTTGGAACATGAGAATGCCCAGTTGCGTGATAGTTTGAAGGCACAAGAATCGGTTTTATTTGAAATTCGTGACTGGATGCATGAAATCGGCGAGGAATCCTGCAGGGTTGTTCATGAGGTTCAGCGTGCTCAAATTGCAGAAAGATCCAAAGAAGACATCCGTTTTTGGGCGCAGTATCGTGATCCCGGGGAGACCGATTTGGAAACACGAAAAAGGTTTTTCCTCAATTTGCCCAAGGCAGAGGGAGATCTCAGACTTCTGCAATCCGCTTTAAACCGAATGCTATGCGATTTTGCTGAAATTTGCCGGCAAAATGGAATAAATCAGTATTGGCTTGTCGGAGGTACGCTGCTCGGTGCGGTGAGACATCGTGGGTTCATTCCTTGGGATGATGACCTTGATTTGGGCATCATGCGTGATGATCTGACTCGTCTTCAGGAAGTGCTTACTAATAATTCAAAGTACAAGATCACCGTAATCTGGGATCGTATCGTCCATTGCAGGCAGATTCGATTCGCTCCTCGAGACACAAGAATTCCAGGGTTCATTGATTTGTTCCCCTTCGATTGGGTATCTTCGCCGAACCACGACACTTTCTTAAAAGTTCAGGAATACCGGAAAGCCGCGATTGAAACAGCCGAAGCGGATATGGTTATCCGTGAAGCCTGGGACAGAAACGTTTATATTCCAACGGAATCAGTGGCTGGGAAGCATATTGCGGATGCTTTCGATACGCAGCTTGACAAAATGCGCAGGGACGGCGTGGTCTGTTCGCATGAAGCAGCGGCAGGCATTGTCCGCGCGTATGACAATATGGACCATCCAAGCGGTTTTGAATGGATAAGTAGTCTTGACGAGTTCTGTCCGCTGGATGTTCAAACTTTCGAAGGGGAGCAGTACCCTGTGCCGGCCAACTATATGTATTTGCTGACTCATGCTTATGGCAACATCTTCGCGTTGCCTAATGATATCGGTTTACATTTCGAACATGTCGATAAGAAAGCGCTTGCCCAAGTTGACGAACAGACTGTTCGCGAATATGTGAATCGATAAGATTTAGCAGAACAACGGAGTGATGGGATGGAATCTGTTAAGAACGTTGCAATCGTAGTAGCTGGCGGATCGGGAACCAGGATGGGGCAGGACATCCCGAAGCAGTTTATTAATGTATTCGATAAGCCAGTGCTTATCTATACATTGGAAAGCTTCCAGCGGCATCCTGATATTGACGCGATTGAGGTGGTATGCATTGAAGGCTGGGAAACCATGGTGGAAGCATACTCGAAGCAATTCAATATCGACAAGCTTAAGTGGATTGTGCGGGGCGGCGCAAGCGTTCAGGAATCCATCAGAAACGGTGTGGAATTCCTTGCCGACAAAATCAGTGAGGAAGACAATGTCATCATTCATGATGGCATTCGGCCTTTGATTGATGCTGATGTTCTGACTGATGTAATCGATGTTTGTAATCGATATGGCAATGCGGTGACTTCTTTGCCGTATAACGAGCAAATTTTCGTGATTAGCCAAGAAGACGCTTCGACTACGAAACAATATGTGCCTAGGGAACAATTGCGCCGCGTCTCAACACCGCAAGCTTACCGTTATGGGAAATTGCTGGATGCATATCGTAAGGCGTTCCGCGAGAATATTGGAATTCACGGTTCTAGCTATACGAATACCATGATGGTGGATCTTGGTGAGACCTTGCATTTTGCCAAAGGGTCGGATAAGAATATCAAGCTCACTACCAAAGGCGACTTGGAACTGTTCAAGGCATACATCACCGCAGATGAAGATACTTGGCTGAAATAAGGCGAGGGAGGTACTTTTGCCCAGTCGATTTGACTCTTCACTTTATCAGCAGGATATTGAGTATTGTGCCAATCTTCCCTTGCAATGGGACAAACTGGCGGATAAAACTATTGCGATTTCTGGCGCAACAGGGATGATCGGGACTTTTTTAATTGATGTCTTGATGAAAAAGAACGAAGACCCGAAGTTTAATTGCCAGATTATTGCGATTGGACGCAATAAGAGTCGCGCACGGAGTAGATTCCCATATTTTGATGAGGCTCATTTCCATTTTGAGCAGCTGGATGTGTCGATACCAGGTGTTCGTCCCAATCGTCCGGCTGATGTTGTCATTCATCTTGCCAGCACAACACATCCCAGAGCATATGCCTCCGAACCAGTGTCAACGATTACCTCAAATGTGACTGGTTTGCAGAACCTTCTCGAGTACTCATTGGTGGGCGGAAACGATCATCGTGATGGCAGATTCGTTTTTGCCTCATCCGTGGAAATTTATGGAAAGAACCGCGGCGATGCGGAGCGCTTTGATGAACAGTATTGCGGCTATATCGATCCGAATACGCTTCGTGCTGGCTACCCAGAGGCCAAGCGTCTGGGCGAAGCTCTTTGCCAAGCTTATTCCGAACAGCATGGAATTGATTTTGTCATTCCCCGCATAGCTCGAACTTATGGCCCGACTCTGCATAAGGATGACAGCAAGGCGCTTTCTCAATTCATCCACAAAGGGTTAATGAAGGAAGACATTATTCTGAAAAGCGAAGGAACGCAGCTGTTTTCCTACGCATATGTCGCTGATACAGTTGCTGGTCTGCTGTATTGCCTACTTGAGGGTGAAAGCCGAAGCGCATACAATATCGCAGCACCTATTTCCGATTGCCGGTTAAAGGATTTGGCTTCCTTGGTAGCTTCAAAGTGTGGTGTGAATGTCCATTTTGAACTCCCCGATTCCTTGGAGACAAAAGGGTACTCTACTGCGACGGTTGCTTTGATGGATGGACATAAATTGCAGACTTTAGGCTGGAATATGAAATATTCGATTGAAGAAGGAATCGGACGAACATTAAGCATCATGCGCAACGATTGATGTAATAATATTTCGGGCATTCGGCAACGCTCGATGACTAAGGGACATCCACTGATAGGATACAACTTGTGAAACAGTTGGTGAAAAAGATACGGGACAGATACGGGTATGCATGGACCGTCCTGCAAGGTTTGGTAAAGACGGATTTCAAACTTCGTTATCAAGGATCTTTCCTTGGCATCGCATGGTCGGTGCTTAAGCCCCTGATGATGTTTTGCGTAATGTATGTGGTATTCGGTAAATTCCTGCGCATGTCGGATGGTACTTCCACATACCCGGTCGTGCTGTTGCTAGGAATTAGCTCTTGGCAATTCGTTACCGAATCGACGAATGTCGGACTTCGATCCGTGGTGGATCGAGGGGATTTGCTCCGCAAGATTCATTTCCCGAACTATATCGTTGTGGTTTCGGCTACTGTCGGTGCACTTATCAGTTATGCGATCAATCTTGTTGTTGTTTTGATTTTCGCCATTATCGCAAGAGTCCATTTCACTTGGCGAGTGGTGCTGCTTCCTCTAAGCATCATCGAGCTTTACGCAATGACGCTTGCCGTCACATTGCTCATGGCCACTATGTACGTGTATTTCCGTGATATCGCCCATATCTGGGATGTTCTTCAGCAGTTGATTTTCTATGGCATGCCAATTATCTACCCGTTAACATATGTGACCAATCGCGGTGGACTTTTGGCTGATATCGCCCGTTTGGAGCTTATCAATCCATTCGCTCAGGCGATTCAGGACATTCGGCATAATTTCATTGCACCAGAGACTCAACCGACCGTTTGGAATCAGTTCAACAATTGGGGAATCCGTCTGCTGCCAATTGCTCTGACCGTTGTTTTGTTGTGGCTGGGCGTGGTGTTATTCCGCCGTAATAGTCGCAAATTCGCGGAGGTTATGTGATGTCCGAAGAGAAAAGCGTAAAAAAAATCGATTATTCCAAAAATCCAGTTGTATTGTCTGCGAGCCATGTCTCCAAATGCTTCAAATTGCCGACGGAGCAGGCCACTGGTCTTAAACAGGCGTTCATCAATTGGACTAGAGGAATCAAAGGCTATAAGAAGCAGCAGGTTCTTAAGGACATCAGCTTTGAAGTTCACCAAGGTGAGTTTTTCGGCATTGTCGGTCGAAATGGTGGTGGCAAATCAACCCTGCTTAAACTGATTTCGCAAATTTATTATCCGGAAAGCGGTTCCATTACTGTTTCCGGCAAATTGGTTCCATTCATCGAACTGGGCGTGGGATTCAATCCTGAACTTACCGGCCGAGAGAACGTGTATCTAAATGGCTCTCTTCTGGGATTCACACATGAAGAAGTCGACGCGATGTATGACGATATCGTCGAATTCGCCGAGCTTGAAGAGTTCATGGATCAAAAGCTGAAGAATTACTCTTCTGGTATGCAGGTCCGCCTTGCTTTTTCTGTTGCGATTAAAGCACAAGGGGATATTCTGGTCCTCGATGAGGTCCTTGCCGTTGGCGATGAGGCATTCCAACGTAAATGTGATGACTTCTTTACGGAAATCAAAAAGGATCCGACTAAGACGGTTATTCTCGTGACTCACGATATGAATTCCGTCAAGAAGTATTGTTCTAGGGCAATGATGATTGCCGATGGCGAAGTGGAAGCCATCGGCGATCCGGAGACCGTATCACAGCAATACACGCTTGCCAATCTCGAAGCGGAAGAGAAAGCCGAACGTAAGCGTCAAGAAGAACGCGGAGGCTACCCGAATGGTCTTAACGAGCGATGCCCGCTGTTGAGAACTATTGCCGTTTCCCCCAAAGTCTGCACCAGTGCGGATATGTTCAGGTTTGATGTTGAATACCAATATGATGAGCCGGGAGATTTTTACCTCGCCATTGCGTTGCATGACATTCGCCGTGGTGGAATCACTTATGATACCGGTTCAAAAGTGTTGAAGATGGATAAACATGGCCATCAGGTTGTGCATTTTGAGATGCCTCTCAATCTGTTTAATAATGGCGAGTTCCGTCTGATTACATCACTTCGCACTCCTAGTCCAACTAATCCAAAAGCAACCGATGCTGTGGGCGTCGCCCTTGATGACAATGCATGCAGTTTCGTGATTCGTGATGACCGAAACCGTGAATACGCATTGCTAAGTGACCGTGCTCTTACGATTAAACGTGTCTAATAGTTTTGGTTGCATTCGGAAATGAACTTGTCTATTCTTGGAGGCAATACCGTTCCTTCAAGAATGGACAAGAAGATGAGAAAAGAAATAAAGCATCTCACTGCATTATTGGGAGCAATATCTCTGGTGGTTCCATTTGGAACTCAGATGGCGACTGGTGCTGAAACGAATTATCCAGATATGGAAGTCGGGGTATTTTGGAACAGCGACTCGGATCGTTCTGATACCGTGTACATGTCATACAATGGTTCCGACTTCCAGCAAATCAGCACCGCATATAAGACTGATGGTAACGGTAGCTCGCATGTTTCTGGAAAACCGAGCTACGTCAATGCCATTCATGATCCGAGTATTACGTATAAAGATGGGACGTTTTGGATTCTTGGCGGCTATGTGCAAAAGCAACAGAATCTGGGATGGCGTTTTTTACCCCGATGATGGGGTATTCCAAGGATTTGGTGAATTGGAGCTATCCTAATAGCGGTAGCCAGACGAATCTTGCTCCCTCTGTAAAGCCTTATACTAATGGGCTTGCGGATGGACAATTTGATTCCGCTGGAACAGATGGATTTGTGGATAGCCATGGCGATATGTGGATTGTGACCACGCTTGGATACTATGGCGCTTTTCATGGAAATGCGCAGAAGGATTATATGTATCCGTATATCGTTAAGGTATCTGGCCTACAACCTGGTGGTGATCCGTCAGTTAATCCTGGTGCCCAGCCTAAATTGAATTATGGTAATTTAAATCCCATTAAATTGCCTGATACAAGCACTAGTAATTGGCTTGATCCTTCTCTGTTTGAAAAAGATGGTACCTATTATCTCAGCATTAAGAAAAATGGGGTCACCAATCAGATTTATTCTATTCATGATTTGAATCAAGCCGGGAACGTCAATGCATGGCATTTGGTAAATTCCAATGTGGTCACTGGGTATGAAGGACCATCGTTAACGTACTATAACGGGCAATACTTTTTCTATACTGATAAACTTAAAGATTATCCGTATGGCAAAGCCGATGGCACTGCGGGTACTTTCGTTACTCAGTCATCAAACCTGAATAGCGGTTGGCATGGTACGCGTCGAATCACTACAACTAATGTTGATGGACGTAGCATTCCTAATCGGCACGGAACTGTGATAACCGTGACGGATCCTGTTGCAAAAAATATTGTTTGGAATGCAAGGATTCGTGCAGGTTATGGAGCATATCGGCCTGGAACAAATGGTTGGGTCACGGAGAACGGGAAGCGCTACTGGTATGACAATGGTGTGAAGGCGGTCTCTAAAGAGGTGTATGACCCAGCAAGTGATGCTTGGTATTGGTTCGATAAGGATGGATCCCTTGCGGTGAATAAAGATGTCTATATTCCGTCGGGGAACAAATGGGTTAGGTATGATAACAATGGCCATATGATTAAGGGTGAGGATTACCGCTACGGAGGCTGGTATTACTTCAACCCCACCACAGGAGCCATGACTAAAGGCATGCAATACGTGCCCTCGAACGGCGGAAAATGGGTGTACTACGATTGGACGACCGGCAAGATGGCTCATGGCGAACAATATGTGAACTATGATGCGCAGCATACAGGTTGGTATTTGTTTGATCGATATACAGGCGCCATGTTTCACGGGGATACTTATGTTCGTTCCAACGGTGGAAAATGGGTCAGGTATGATTTCACCACAGGAAAAATGGTCAAAGGTCTAAACCGTCATGATAATTCCTGGTATTACTTTGATCCAACTACGGGGGCGATGCAGAAAGGCCGTGTCTGGGTTCCTGAATGGAAATCTTGGCATTGGTTTGATCCAACTACAGGAAGAGGATGAGTTGAGATAGACTGGTTTTGGCGCAATGCAAATTGTGTCAAAACCAGTTTTTATTTTATAAAGGGACCTAATTTGCCTCAACATTATTCCGGTGAACGTCGACAATATCGCAGAGAACTAAGACTATCTGTTCCTAGTTGTATTTCTCTACTATATTGGATTGGTTCTATCGTAATTGGAAGCGTGATTATTTTTTGGGGAAAATATCATTGTTTTAATGATAGGGCGGCGCACTGGGCGCGTATTCTGCAATTACGGTCAGGTGAAATAATACCTTCTTTTTCTAAAGAATATCCAGAATGGATTGTTTATTCTGAACATGGGAAAATAATTACTTTTAATAATACTGCTGTCAATTCTCCTTTTGTCTATTTTCCAAGTCTAATTTTTCGTGGCGATTTTCGCATTTCGAGCATAGCGACATTGATATGCTCGGCCAGCCTTATTGCCGTAGCAATACGTATTGCTGGATGTTATGCTAATATCATTCTGGCGATAGCAGTACTTCCTACTACTTTTTTCGGGATGATATTCCCAACTGCCGATGCTATAACTAATAGTTTTTCTTTATTGTTCATAGCTGTTGTGTTGTGTCTGTATCAGCGAGATGGTGCGTTGCATTTCAGGCATATTGTTTTGCTCTGTGTTCTGAGCATTATGTTGGGGCAGGTGAAGATTACATGCTCGATTATTGTTTTATTTGTATTTTTCCTTTTACCTAAAACAACCGATAAAAAGATGAAAGTATCTCTATCGCTTCCCGTGCTATGTGCTTTTACGTCTATGTGGTTGTGGCGTATGAAGACTTCGCATATAGCGGTTGCACCGAATCGTGTTTCCTTGCAGGAGACTCACGATTTTGAGATGCAGTTGATGCTTTCTCCTTGGAAAATATTTTCTTTGCTTGGACGTGTACTGTTTGAACCTTTAGATTTTGATTATGAAAAAATTGACGGTCAATTAGTAAATCCGAGAAGAAATCTTCAGTTTTTTACTGGAACCGAAACGGTCCAATTGCCTTTAATTGTTATGGCTCCGGTACTGATTGCCATTATGATGTTGCTGATTGTTCATACTTCATATAAGCGTATGTGCGGATATCAGATTGCAATTGTATTGGCGATTCCTGTTCTGTATTTTGTCCTGTCATGCGTAGCTATGGCAGTTACCTGGAGCGGAACGGTGGATGGTTGCGTGTCGGGTATGCAGAGTAGATATTTGATACCGGTTTTACCGTTATTTGCTTTGTTGTTTCCGGGTTTAATTGGCTTTGAGAATGTCAATTTAAAGAAATATAGAATGTCTGTATTTTTGTTAATATTATTTTCATATATAGGTATTTTAATTTCATATTTGGTTCAATGGAATTAAAAATAAGGGATATGATACTGTATTTAAACTTGGCATCATATCCCTTTAAAAGGCTGTTTTAAATTATTATTTAGCGTACCAGTGAGGCACTTTATTGCCATTGCGGCATTCGCAGATTATTGGCGTGCCGTCAGCATCGTTCTTTTGCTGTCCGTGTTCGGATTTCTTGCAATATTGTCCGCGGATGTTTTTCCCTCCAGTATTGCCGTTAGTGCCAGGATTGGCATTGTTGTTTGAAGCCTTACTGACAAAACGGCCAGTGACGGAATCAAAAGTTGCATATGAATTCCATTCGGGAACCCATGCGCGCCCGTGTGCCATTGCGCCAGTGGTCTGGTCGAAATAGTAATAAGCACCATCTTGGTAGTGTAATCCCTTGACCATCTTTCCGGTTATCCGGTCATAGCGTACCCATTTTCCACCGTTGGAACGAATATAAGTATCTCCATGGAACATGGCACCGGTATATTGATCGAACAAGTACCAGCCCGTATGGCTGCTGTCGTAATTCACGAAGGCCTCACCATGGGCCATTTTGCCGGTTGTCCAGTCATAATATACCCATTTGCCTCCATTGGAATGGATATATTTCATGCCTTTGGACATTGCGCCGGTTGTTTGGTCGAAGTAATACCAACCGCCGTATCGGTAATCTTCGCCTTTGACCATATGGCCATCCCCGTCATACCTGACCCATTTATTTCCGGAAGAGAGATACACGTCTTTGTCGTGTGCCATTGTTCCATCGGCATCGAGCCAATACCAAGCATCGCTGCCTGGATCATAGATCTCTTTTGAACGCGCCATAATGCCGGAATCAAACCAGTAGTATTCGCCGTCTTGAGTTACCCAACCGGTGTAGTCAGACTCTGGCGCCGACACGGTTTCTTCCGCGCTAGCTGGAGCAATTGGCAAAATCGTCATTGAAAGAGCCATGGTTGCGGCAATGGTTCCATGAATAAGTTTGCTCTTAGAAATCATATCCATCATCTCCCTCTTGTTGTTATGGATAAGATACTTAAATTTTAGACCTAAAGTAATTGCGACAGGGGTTATTGTGATGGTACATCTGAACCGATGTCGTGCGTAACGGTGTGGACGATTGTTTAAAGTGCAATGTAGCCACTACGATTAGTGGATGAACGGAGAAAATGGCGATAGGAGAAGACGCATGGGACAAGAGGTCTCTATGGATACTGAGCGAATGGACTCGTGGGAAACGGTGATGCGCGTTGTGTATCCGATCAAAGATGCTGAACAGACCCTCCCTCTGTATGCGATTGACTGGACTCGCCCGCATGTGGCGGAAACCACTCTGGATTCGCGTATCGACATGCGTCGTCTGGAATTCAGCTCCATGAACCAGTCCACATTGCAACGCATGTTACGGAATGCGGGATCCTCTAACGGGGTTTCCTGCGATTCATTCGAAATTACGGGACGTACTTCCGTAACACTACGAGATCATGGTCACATGTCCGGATGCACGTTCTTCAACGCGTTCCCTGCATCGTATTGGCGTCGTTGGACTGGTGTGAAGACCGTGCGCTTCGCAGTGTCCGTTCAAGGAAACGCCAAGATCAACGTCTTCCGGTCGACGGGTCGAGGCCTGATTTATCCGGTAGCGGAGCGGATTGTCCATGCTGCGGATACCTCGGCTTCCGTATGCGTGGATGTGCCTATGACCGGGCTCATGGACGGTGGTTACTTCTGGTTCGACGCGGAATCGCTAGGTGGGCCAGTCGTTATTTCCAATGCGACATGGTCTGTTCCGCGTGAAGCGCGCACAGCCAAGCATGGCACTTCCATGTCCATCGCCATTACCACATTCAATCGTGCCTCGTACTGCATGAACCAATTGCGCGCCATCGCAGGAGCGCCGGCACTGCGTAAGCGACTGGATACCGTGTACTGCACGGATCAAGGCAACGATCTGGTCAAAAATCAAGAAGGCTTTGCCGAAGTATCCGCCGACCTCGGAAAGCAGCTTACGTATATTCAGCAAGCCAATTTAGGTGGTTCTGGCGGCTTCTCTCGAGGTATGTACGAAACGGCGAAAGCTGGGAACAGCGATTTCGTGTTGCTGCTGGATGATGACGCCATCAGTGAGCCTGAATCGATTCTTCGTTCCATCCAGTTCTCCGACTATACGATCCGTCCGGTTCTTGTCGGCGGCGGCATGCTTCATCTTGATAATCGCACCATGCTTTATACGCAAGGCGAGAGGATTAATCCGCAGCGAATGTGGATGTATCCGTCCAAGAGCATGGGGTACAATCACGATTTCTCTATGGAACCGCTTCGTGACTCTCCGGATCGTCACCAACGCATCGATGAGGATTTCAACGGCTGGTGGATGTGTTTGATTCCGATTGCCGTGGTCAAGAAAATCGGCCTCTCGATGCCGGTGTTCATCAAGTTCGACGACATCGAATACGGTCTGCGTGCCAAGAAAGCCGGTTTTCCGACGGTCTGTCTGCCAGGTGTGGCCGTGTGGCATCAAGCATGGCACGACAAGGATCCGGCCCGTTCTTGGGAGGAGTATTTCACCGAGCGCAACCGCTGGCTTGCGGCCCTTCTGACATACCCGGACAGGCCTCCTCGCATGCTGGTGGAAACGTTGTACGGCGATGCAAGCCTTGGATTGCGTTTCGTGTATTCGGCCATGGCGTTGCACCACATGGCGTTGAGGGATATTCTTCGTGGGCCGCAGTATCTTGTGGACTGTTTGCCGACGAAGCTTGGCGAAGTGCGAGAATTACGTGCGAAATATCCGGATGCTCAGGCTAAAGATAGTTTTGAAGCGTTCCCAGAGCCTGCTGGTGAAACCGAACCGCCCAAGAACCATCCTTCCACCATGAAAAGCCGGTATAAGGCTGCGGTCGGTTTGATTGCCAAGAGCTTTGTCAAGAACGTCAATCCGGAGAAGGCTGTCCGTCCGGATGCTGCTATTCCGGCACGGGATGCTGCCTGGACCTGGCTTGCTTTTGATCATGTCAACTCGGCCTTAGTCACTACGGCTGATGGCAATGGCGTGGCATGGTTGAAGCGTGACAATAAGCGTTTCCGCAAGAGCATGCTCGAAGGGTATCGTCTTACTCGGCGTATCACCAAGCATTGGAAGCGTTTGGCCGCCCAATATCAGGCTTATGGCATTGCTTCCATGGAAACGTGGGCGCATATCTTTGGGGATAAATAGCCAAGAGTTATTGACATTCACCCTCATATATCGCCATGAGGGTAGTATGAGCATGAACTGCACATAGCTTTTGTGCGATTACTGTTTGTGGAAGGTTGTTTTGTTATGACTGATGCGGTGGAGTATCCCGATCTGGTGGTCGTGGGCGCGGGCCTGTTCGGCCTGACCGTGGCCCAGCAGGCCGTCGAGCACCTGGGTGTGAGGGTCGAGATCATCGACGTGCGCGACCATATCGGCGGCAACGCGTACAGCTACATGGACGAGGAGACCGGCGCGGAGATCCACAAGTACGGCGCGCACCTGTTCCACACGTCCAACAAGAGGGTCTGGGACTATGTGAACCGTTTCACAAGCTTCACGGACTACGTGCACCGCGTGTACGCCACGCACGACGGCGAGGTGTATCCCCTGCCGATCAACCTCGGGACCATCAACCAGTTCTTCCACGCGCACTACACGCCGGCCGAGGCGAAGGCCCTGGTCGAGAGCCAGGCCGGCGAATTGGCGGGCACGGACCCGAAGAACCTCAACGACAAGGGCATTTCGCTGATCGGCCGCCCGCTGTACGAGGCGTTCATCAAGAACTACACGGGCAAGCAGTGGCAGACCGATCCGAAGGACCTGCCCGCGGGCATCATCAACCGCCTGCCGGTGCGCTTCAACTACGACAACCGGTATTTCAGGGACACGTGGGAGGGCCTGCCCACGGACGGCTACACCGCCTGGATGGAGCGCATGATCGACGATCCGCGCATCCACGTGACCCTCAGGACCGACTTCTTCGACGAGTCCCAGCCGTACAACAGGAAGGCCTTGGCCGCGGCGGGCGTGCCGGTGGTGTACACGGGTCCGGTGGACCGCTACTTCGACTACTCGCTGGGCGAGCTGAAGTGGCGCACGGTGGACTTCAGGGAGGTGCGTTACGACGAGGGCGACCATTTCGGATGCCCGGTGATGAACTTCTCCGACCCGGACGTGCCGTACACGCGCGCGATCGAGTTCAAGAACTTCAACCCGGAGCGCAGGGCTTCGCAGAACCCGGACAGGACCGTGGTGTGGGAGGAGTACAGCCGTTTCGCCGAGCGTGGCGACGAGCCGTATTATCCGATCAACACGGAGGCCGACAAGGCGTTGTACGCGAGGTACGAGGAGCTCGCGAAGGCCGAACCGCTCACGGTGTTCGGCGGCCGTTTGGGCACGTACAAGTATTACGACATGCACAACGTGATCGACACCGCGTTGACCGCGTACGAGGAACAGGTCGAACCACTCCTCAAAAAGTGATTTTCTGCATATGAAAATAGGGCCGCACAGACATTTCCTGTGCGGCCCTATTTTTTCCGATTCCTATGGGACCTGTGTGAAAGCCAAGTCCTTAAGGTAATTCTTGCCCACGGTCTGGTCATATTGAACCAGTTTGTAATCTTTGAGCAGCTCCTTTGCTTTAGCGCTTAAAGCTGTGACTTTGATGTCGTTGCCATCATGATCCAGGTACGTCGCCTTACCTTGCCCGATACCGCCGTTAGTGCCGATCACACGGCTCATTGCAGGGACTTCTTGTTGCAATTCCGTAAGCATCGCAAGATACGGTGATACCTTAGCGTTCATGTGTTCTGCAGCCAGCGGCATGAAATAGTTGGATGATGTGTACGCGGTGGTTGTGGGATTAACTTTCGTTCCATGGGAAGACGAAGCAGAATTTGACCAAATGAAATAATCTGTTTCATGCAAAACGGTTTTATTGTTCTTGTTCATATCTGCCGTGTCGTAGATGCCGGGCAGATGATCTCCATAGAAGATAACGGTGATTGGCTTGTCCATTTGGTCGAGCTGATTAAGGAAATCCGCCGTTTCCTGGTCGGTCCAGTTAATTCCTTTAGTGTAGGTATTGATATTCCAACGTTCCCCATCAGATAAATCCTCTGAAATATTGGCGTCTGAAAACTCGTTATTGTCATAGTAATCGCCATAGGGCATATGGTTCTGCATGGTAACGAGTTGCAAGAACTGCGAGGACTTCGAATCTTGTTGCCTATCGAGCAGGTCAAGAATGCTCTGATACGCTTCGCTGTCACTCACATAAGGCGAACGGTCGATGCAACCGGTATGTTTCAGCGGAATTTTGCTATCAAGCGTGTACAGGTATGAGAAGCCAAACTTCCTGTAGTTGATATTCCTCAGATACATGCTTTGCTGGAACGGATGCACCGCAGTAGAAGCATTTTTCCCATACTTTTTCATCCAAATCTGGTTGAACGAATAAGGATCATTCTGGTTCGGAACCAATTGCTGGTACGGCACAATCAAAGAATCATTGAAATTCGCAAGATTCAAGCCGGTCAAAGCCTGATATTCGATATTCGCGGTGCCACCGCCGTAACCGGGGGACAGCATGAGTCCTGAAGTGGTCGTGTTCTTGATATTACGGATGTTCGGTATTGGATCGAGACTAAAAGAAACGCCCGGAACGCGAGTGGGGTCGGAGAAAGTTTCAGACAAAATCATGATGACGGTATTGTCCGTAAGCTCACCTGTTCGAGTATGATTGATGGCTTTCGCTTCTTGCGTATACTTCTTAGCGAGAGATTCCATAGTTTTTTGGCTGTAGTTGCCGGGCTTATCCATGGCCTTGACCTTTGACAGGCTAAGAAATGTGGTGGCCGGATTATTGGCTTGAGCATCACCTATGGCATTCCATAATTGGGGCTCGTAGCCATTATCTTTAGCCCATTTGTAGGTGCCTGAGCCGGGCGTGCCTAAACCTATGACATAAGTGCTCAGTAGCACAACGCTGAGTATTGCTGCGAGTATGCGGAAGACATTGCCAATGATGTTTTTGATGTTGGCAATGGGATGTCTCCATGAGCAATAAATGAAACGTCTGCGGCCGTCCAGAACAAAAAGGGCGAAGATGATAATTGCGAACCAAATTACGAAAGTAATTGCGCCATTAACGAACGTTTGACTGGATTTCGGTACAAATGACATGATGCTGCCGGTGTCACCGCCTGAAAGGAATGTCAAATCAGCGGGAATGATCGGTTCATTTCGCAGCTGGACTTTGATGCTGTTGGCGACTCCAAAAACCGTAAGGGCAACGCCAAAAACAAGAGTGGCAATCCAGAATCGGTTCGTTACAAGAATTAACGCAAGATAGATTAAAGCCAGTCCCATAAAACTGACGAGATAGACGTTTTTCTGTTCAAGCCACATTTGGCTGACAAATCTGGTGACTTGTCCGCCAACGCTTTGAAGGACTTTCGTCGTTTCGTCAATTTCAGTGCCCTTTTCATATTCGGGCTCGGAATACATTCCCCATTGAAGGAAAATGACTTCCGCTGAAGTGAGCAGGAAGAACACGATGGTGTAGAAGGCGTATGAGAACCTCATGCGTTTCTTCCAGAGTGCATATACTTTCTTGAAGAATTTGATGATGAGCTGTACGGCTTTGAAGTTAACGAAGGTATGCCATGCAGTTTTTACTGCTGTGGCAGCTGTGCGGATGGCGTGGCCGGTGGCGTTGACAGCTTTTGCGACTGCATGTCCTGCGGTGGAGAGTGCTTTTGCCGTAGTGTGTACGGATTGTTTGCAGACCTCGATAGCCTGCATCAGAGGATGCTCGTTAGCTTGCGCGAGTTGAATTTCAGCAGATGGGGGGGCTGAATGGGTACTGTTGTTCGCAGCTTCGTTAATGGCTTCGTCAATGGACTTGTCGTCAGTCGTTTTTGGCAGATGGGGCGCATCGACTTTGGGAATGAAAACGCTTGCGTTATCGGAGATGGCGTGAATTGCTGATTTCTGCGTATACAGCTTTGAACCATGGTGACCTGAAAGGGCGGATAGAGCGCAAGCGTTGCTATCTTCGTCATTCGCAAGAGGGCGATACGTTCCGCCCGTAATCGGCTGCTTAGTAAGTTTTACGTATGAAGGTGCACAAGCGTGACGGTCGGGCGAGAAAATAGGCATCGTCGCATCCTTCAAAAAGATAGTCCCCTTATAATTGGAGGCTCTGTACGATTAAACCGGGTACATTTTAGTGTTCGGCTGTGGACGAACGAGTGTCTAGCGGATGTCTGAAAGGTGGCTGGAAGGTTAACTGGGTGACGGGCAGCAAACAGATGTGTTCAAGGTGGACAACATGTGCGTGCGCAAGTGTTGGGCGTCATTTGCTGGTAGTGCACCAAAAAGCGCTGTCTGCATGAAGCCTTCTACAGCAGTCCCGCCATGTAGATCGGCAGCTTGACCACGTCATTTTCCACGACCAGCGGTTTCGGATGCAGCACGTATCTGGTGCCGACCTTCTTATCGAATTTTGCCTTGAATTTGTCTAACGAGACCGTGCGGTAACGTTTCGATGACTTGACCTCGATGGGGCTGACCCTGTACTTCATTGCCGCGTTCTCGTACGGTTCGACGATGAGGAAGTCGATCTCCATGCGGTTCGACGGGTCGTCGCGATCGCTGCGCGAATAGAAGAACAGCCGGTGCCCGTTGGCCCGGAGAAGCTGTGCGACGACGTTCTCCGCGAGCATGCCCTCGTTGATCTCGATGCGTTCTAGGAGGATGTCCCGGTACAGGTTGCTTCCGGTCTGTTCCGAGTCGGCCAGGGCGAGAGTGGTGAGAAGCCCTGTATCGGCGGCGTAGCATTTGACCGTCGAATGGTCCTCGCTAATGCTCAAGCCCACGCTCGGATCGGTGGAATTGAAACAGTCGTTGGTGATGAACGCGTCGGAAAGCCAGAAGAAGGCGTCCTCGTAATCGCGGGTCTTCGCTTCCTTTCCCAGCGATGTGATGTTGAACTTCTTCTCCTTCTTGGAAAGCTGACCCACCAAGTTGTCGAAGATGCGCGTGATGCGTATCCGGTCGCTGCCGCCATGCTTGGAGATGTCCTGCCTGTACAGTCGGAGGATGTTCCGTTTGACGTTGTCGACTTTGCTGAAATCATGGGTCTCGACGTACTTCGACACAGCTTGGGGCATGCCTCCGACCAGCATGTATTCACGGAACAGCCGCATGGCTTTCCTGTGCAGCGAATCGGGGAGCGGCCTGCGCTTCTTGAACGAGTCCGCGATGAGCGTGGACAGTGGCTTTTCTCCCAAAGCCCAGAGGAATTCATCGAAATCCATGGGATTCAGGCGGATCGACTCCTCCTCTGATGGAATGAGGATGTCCTTGACGTTCTCGCGGATAGAGACGAGCGAGCCTGTCTCGATGTAGTCGTAACGCCCGTCAGCCACCAGCTGCTTGATGGCCTCGCGGGCCTTCGGGTACAGCTGCACCTCGTCGAAAATGATGAGGCTATCCCTCCTGTGTAGTTCCACTCCGTAGAAGGATGACAGGTACATGAAGAACGCGTCGAGGTCGTTGCGCAGGTCGACGAAGTAGCCCAGCACGTCATCGGGGGCTTTTGAGAAGTCGACGAGCATATACGATGCATAGTTCCGTCGTCCGAATTCCTCCGCGATGGTGCTTTTCCCGACGCGCCGCGCGCCCTCGATGAGCAGGGCTGTGCTTCCTTGGGAAGAATCCTTCCAGGAAGCCAGTTTTTCGTACGCTTTTCGTTCGAAAGTCTCCATGTCTCACCGCCGTAAATACACCGAATCAAGGGTAATAACATGCTTAATTATACACCAAATCAAGGGTAATGTAATGGCGGTTTGCTGATCGGCTTGAATTAGATTTCTGACAGGTGGTCTTATATATGGTAGATTCTGGCGTTTGTCCGGACGTATTTCGCTTATATGTGGCAGCTCGTTTTTTGTGACAGACCGGTTAGAGGGTAATTGTGTACCCTCTAACTGCGGTTTTCCCGGAATGGACTGCCATACATAGGCGAGATGTCTCCGGTCAGCCTTCCAAATCTGCCATATATAAGCTCGATATGTTGAGAAAAAGTTTTATTAGGCGGAAATCGATGGCTGAATCTCGTTGGAGCCTACGATGGTTTCATCTAAAGCAACGGACCGTCAAACAGTTCGTCGTGGGATCCCAGGCGAATGAATCGGATTGTTGACGCTTCCGATCGCTCCGAGTAGATCACCAACACATCCATTTTCCCTTCGGCAAGATGGAATTCTGCATATCCCGAGTAGATTCCTCGTGGGCGATCAAGCATGTGAGGATTATATGATTCCGGAACGCGTCCGTACTCCTCAATGGCTTCGATCACATATTCGAGTTCCGTGACGATTTGAGGTATCCGTCGTGAGATGCGTTTGAAGTCGATCTGAAATTGTTGGTCGAATTTGATGGTAATCATGGCGTTTTGCCTGTTCAGCCGTGATTGTTGTGCAGCCAGGTGATGGCGTCTTGCGCGCTGTTGAAGGTGGCCGCGTCGTCTGGGAGGATACCGCGTTCCTTGGCTTCGGCTTCGAGCATGGCTCGCTTGGTCTGCTCGTTTGGCTCCGCGGCGCGCACGGAAGTGTCAAAAGGCAGGCGTTGCTGATTTACGAGCTGGATGCTTGCCATGGTTACGTAAGTGTTGAAATTCATGCCTATGGCGTCGAGTGTCTGGTTGACTCGAGCTTTCAAATCGTCGTTCATACGAATGGTAATATTGCCCACCTGAATCACCTGCCCTAATTTTGCGTGCAATTAATGTGTATTTTATGTCAAATGCACGCATGTTGCAATTGATAATGGGGATAAGTGTAGTTTCTGACAAAAATGACAACTTGTCGGTTTTCAGAAACTAGTATGTTGAGGTGGGGCGAAACTGTGTGGGAGAATCATGAGTGCTGTTTCATTTCCTCATCGGATCGGTTTAGCTCTAGAAGAACCGTGATCGCATCGGGGAACCGTGTGCTGGTCGGTGCGGATGGTGCGGTTGTGGAAGTGACGTCTTACCGTGCATTTTGGCCGCTAGCTCAACGGTCAGCCTTCCAAATCTGCCATATATAAGCCAGTTTGTGGAATCGCTTTATGGCTATGCAATCCTGCCGGTACTCTGAAATTGTGAGTAGTGAGATTTTCAAGCCGCGCAATATCATCGTGACCGGCGGCTGCGGGTTTATCGGAGCCAATTTCGTGCGCTATGTGGCACGTAACCATCCTGACGTGCGCATAACCGTGCTCGATAAACTGACCTATGCCGGAAATCCGCAGAATATCGCCGGTCTTCCGCAATCGCAAGTCAAACTTGTGCAAGGTGATATTTGCGATGTTGCGTTACTGGAACGTATCGTGCCTGGTCATGACGCGATCGTGCATTTCGCGGCCGAATCGCACAACGACAATTCCATCGCCAATCCTGAACCTTTCATCACAACAAACGTGGAAGGCACGTTCCATTTGCTTGAAGCCGCCCGTAAGCATGACGTGCGATTCCACCACATCAGCACCGACGAAGTGTACGGCGACCTCGCGCTCGACGATCCATGCAAATTCACTGAAAACTCGCCGTACCGCCCGTCAAGCCCGTACAGCGCGTCGAAAGCCGCGTCCGACCATCTGGTGCGCGCGTGGACGCGCACATACGGCCTGCGCGCCACCATTCCCAACTGTTCCAATAATTACGGGCCATACCAGCATGTGGAAAAATTCATTCCACGACAGATCACATCCATTCTGGAAGGCGCGCGGCCGAAACTGTACGGCACCGGCGAGAACGTGCGCGACTGGATTCATACGGAAGACCACTCTTCGGCGGTATGGGCGATTCTGACGCGCGGTCGCATCGGCGAAACGTATCTGATCGGCGCGGACGGCGAAATGAGCAACATTGCCGTAATGCGTATGATTCTGCGGCTTATGGGGTGTGCGGAGGACGCATTCGACTGGGTGCGTGACCGTCCTGGGCATGATCGACGTTACGCGATCGATTCCAATAAGCTGCGTACCGAACTCGGCTGGCGGCCCGTGCATACCGATTTCGAAGCCGGTTTGCAGGCGACCATCGCTTGGTATGCTGCCAACCGCGCCTGGTGGGAGCCCGCCAAAGCCGCCACCGAAGCCCGCTACCGCGCCCAAGGCCAGTAAGAATTCGGTTCGTGTGGCGCAAGCCGGACAATTGAAGTTCGGTAAGCGGTGATCGAGGAGATGCGTTGCAGGCGAGTCAACCTCGCCGGGGAATGGATGTGTGGTTTGGCGTACATTTTGTTCGCTAGCCTTAGTTGCAGATCCAGGTTTGGTGAAGGATGAAAAACGGCCGCACCTCGAAGGTGCGGCCCCTATTGCGTCTCCTGGTGCGTGGCAACTGATAACTTTTGTCAAATGGAAGGTGTTGTCAAGCCTCTAAGCGACGCGAGGTCGCGCCTGCACAGCATAGATGCGTAATTCATGGGCATATCTCGCTTATGTATGGCAGATTTTGGGGTTTGTACGGAGGCATCTCGCCTATGTATGGCAGTCTGTTTTTGAAACAAGCTAGTTAGGGGGTAATTTTGTACCCTCTAACTGCGGTCTTTCCGGAATGACCTGCCATATATAAGCGAAATGTCTCCGGGCGACCTGTCGAATCTGCCATATATAAGCCCGATGTGGTGCGAAAATGCTTGTAATGGGGGCGAAGTTGCAGACTTGGATGACTTTGGCCCCGTTAAACGTAGGGTTTGGCGCTGACGTCGGCGCTAACCGTCGGGGCGGCTTACCTGACTTACTCGGCGGACTCGAGTCTGAGTTCTTGGCTGGCGACCACCGACTTGGCGGCCGCGTCGAGTTCGTTGGTGATGTTGCGCAGGTTGTCGGCGTATTTGCGAATGTCGTCCGTCGCTTTGGTGAAGTCGCTGGCATTGCCGCTTGCGGGGCATGCTGGCGCGCTTTCCACGGCTTTGGCCAGTGTGATCGCATCCTTCAGGGTTTCGAGCGTGGTGCCGTCCGCCACGTCATTCACGGTGAGTTTCGCTGCTTCTTCAGCTTCTTGTTGCGCTTCTTCAAAGCTCTCCTGATGCGTGGCGAGCGCCTTCGCATTCAACGCGCAGGTGTCGCTGGCGGCTTGTGTCATTTCGCGCTTGTTGGAGACTGCGATGATGGCGACGGCTGCGAGCGCGATGGCAGCTACTGCGATCATGGCGATGATGGCGATGGTCTTGCGCTGTTTCACATTGTTTTTCTGCATGGTTGGCTGCATGGTGGTTCCTCTCTTCTCGTGTGGCTCTCATTTCAGACAAAACGTTGCGAGTATACAAAAAACACTTCCGAGAAACGATTTACCGCTGGAAATAATGCGGATTATTTTGCTGTGAAAGGAATTTGTTTGTGATTGCGATGCTGGGCGCGTCAGGATCGCATGGCATTTATGCTGGAGGGAGAAACGTTTTAAGGGGGTTTGATGGCGTATCGTGCGACACTGAAGGATGTGGCCGCTGCCGCGGGGGTGTCTGTGACGATGGTTTCGCTGGTGTTGAATAATCGACCGGCTCGCGTGTCCGAGGAGAAGCGCAAGGCCATTGCCGACGCGGCAAAGAAACTGAATTACGTGCCGAATCAGAGCGCGCGAAGCTTGGTGACCAAGCAGTCCCAGCTGGTTGCGCTGATCGTGCCTGATATTGAGAACTTGTTTTTCGCGGCGCTTGCCAAGTGCGTGGAGGATGAGTGCGCCGCGCAGGGGTATTCGCTGATTGTGGCCAATTCCGATGATTCGCGTGTTACCGAGCATGAGTTGTTGCAGCGCCTTCCGGCTCGTGGGGTGGACGGTGTGATGCTGATTCCGGCGCGCGAGTCCTGCGATGGCGATGCTGCTGAGCGGTTGCGTGAGGATGTGGCGCTTGTGTCGTGCCCTGTGGTGTTGATTGATCGTTTGACGCAGTGCGGTTGGTGCGATGCCGTTGGTTTTGACAATTATCTTGGTGGTCGTTTGGCTGCCCGTTATCTGTTGGAGGGTGGTCATACTCGTATTGGCATTGTGACTGGCGATACTGCGGAGTCGAGTGCTGCGGAGCGTCGTCGTGGGTTTGTGGATGCCGTCGAGCAGGCGGGGGAGTGTTTTGATTCGTCGCTATGCGTTGAGGGGGATTACCGTTTCGGTAGTGGCTATCATGCTGCGGATCAGATTATTGATGGCGGTGCGACGGCCGTGTTCTGCTGCAATGATGTGATGGCGCTTGGTTTCCGTCAGCGTATGGCGGAACGTGGGTTGCGCGTTACTGAGGATATGCAGGTGATTGGTTACGACAATATTCTCAAACGATTCGGTCTTGGTTGGCGTATGACCACCGTTGAGCAGAGCGTGGCTGATTTGGCCGCCGCCTGTTGGGGTATGTTGCGTGAGCGGATTGATGTTGCGGTTCGTGCCAAGTCCGGTACGGAATCAGGGGATGCTCGCCCGTGGCTTTCTAATCCGCAGGTTGAAGTGCTTACGCCGAAACTGGTGCAGGCCGCCTGCGCGTAGGATTGAGGATTTTTAGATACCTGCGGATCATGATGAGACGGGTGGCGCTGATAAATCTTGATTAAAGTGTCGTCGGAGTTTCTTATACGGTTAAATTGCTGGAAATAAAAGCAACACGCCGTATGGTAGTGCCGAATTTGCGTTCCTGATAAAACGCTTTATCATAAATCTTGTCAACACACAACATAAATGAGAAAGTGTTCGATACATAACTGACGACGCACCCGTATGGTGGCGGACCGTCGTCAGGCCCGTCAAAGAGGAAAGGCACACACATGAAAAAGATGATTCTTGATCTTGATACCGGCGTTGATGACGCGCTTGCCATTTCGTATGCTCTGGGAAGCCCGGAGATTGAACTGATCGGCATCACCGGTACCTACGGCAATGTGCTCGTCGAGCAGGGTGTGCGCAACGCACTGGCCGTGACCGACCTGCTCGGCCACCCGGAAGTCAAGGTGTATCAGGGTTTGCCGCACTCCAGCACCACCGACCATTTCGAAGTACTGCCAATCTCCGCGTTCATCCACGGCGACAACGGCATCGGCGACGTGGAAATCCCTGATTCCAACCGCTCCGTCGAAACCGAATCCGCGGTAGACTTCATCATCGACGCAGTGAAGACCTATGGCAAGGATCTCGTCTACGTGCCGACCGGCCCGATGACCAACATCGAAGCCGCACTGAAGAAGGCTCCGGAAATCAAAGACGAAATCGGCCAGATCGTGCTCATGGGTGGCGCACTGACCGTGCCCGGTAACTGCAACGCCTGCATGGAAGCCAACATTTCGCAGGATCCGGAAGCCGCCGACTACCTGTTCCGTTCCGGCGCTCCGACCACTATGATCGGCCTCGACGTGACCCTGCAGACCCTGCTCACCTACAAGGAAACTCAGCAGTGGCGCGATCTCGGCACCAAGGCCGGCAAGTTCCTGGCCGACATGACCGACTTCTACATCAAGGCCTACGAGACTACGTCCCCGCACCTGGGCGGCTGCGGTCTGCATGATCCGCTCGCCGTCGGCGTGGCGGTGGACCCGACCCTCGTCACCACCCTTGACATCAACATGAAGGTCGATGTGGACGGCCCGACCCGCGGACGCACCATCGGCGACGAAACCCGCCTCAACGACCCGGTCAAGACCATGAAGGTCGCCGTCGGCGTGGACGTGCCGAGGTTCCTCAACGAATTCATGACCCGCATCTCCGGCCTCGCCGCAAAAGCGCAGTGAACGACGGCTCGCGCGGAAAACGTTCCACGGAGCGTTTCCCGCGCAACCCTCACCACGGAATCACCATCGAAATAATCGCAACACAACATCACAAAAACCAAGCGAAGAAGCGAAAGAAGAACTGACATGTCTACCAGCAACGCAGCCGCAACGGCAGTCAACACCGCACCATCGCAAGCCCCCGTCGACCCGTTCGACGATCCGGTGACCAGCAACAAGATGGCCGTCCGCGCCCTTATTCCGCTGCTGATCACCTTCGTGCTCGGCACCCTGTGCCTGCAGGGATTCAACCTCGTGTTCCAGCAGGTCGGCGCCGACGTCGGCGCGCCGGCGCAGGCGTCCCTCATCACCGCGTTCCCCAGCATCGTGCTCGGCATCGTGTGCTTCATCTATGGATCCCTCGGTGACTTCGTCTCCCTGAAGAAGCTCGTCACCTTCGGCCTCGTGACCCTGTTCATCGGCTCCATCTTCGGTTTCGTGGCCAACTATTTCTTCGCCGCGAACCTGTGGACCGTGATCATCGCTCGAGTGCTGCAGACCGCAGGCGAGCAGGTGGCAGGCTCCGCCTTCCTGGTGGTGGCCACCAAATACCTGCGCAACGACCTGAAGGTCATCTTCTTCGGCCTGTTCACCGCCGCATACCAGCTGTCCGCTTCCATCGGCGTGTTCGCGGCCGGCATGCTCAGCTCCATCGCATGGCAGTTCCTGTTCCTGATCCCGTCCGTCACCATCCTGTTCCTGCCGATCCTGCTCAAGACCCTCCCGTCCAAGAGCGGCAACGGCCAGAAGGTCGACGCGTTCGGCTTCGTGATCTTCGGCTTCGCCACCGCGTTCCTGACCCTGTTCTTCTCCTACATGTCCTGGTGGATGCTCGTGGTCTCCCTGCTGCTGTTCGTGGCATTCGCCTTCTACATCAACAAGGCCTCCAACCCGTTCATCACCCCGGCGTTCTTCAAGAACACCCGTTGGCTGCGCGCCATCTGTCTGATCCTCGTGTTCTACTTCGTGAACTACGCACTGAGCCCGATCTTCAATGCCATTGGTACCAACATCTACGGCATGACCACCACCCAGGTTTCCCTGCACATCGTGTGGGCCTTCGTGGTCGCCGCTGTGGTGGGCACCTGCTCCGGCATGATCATCCGCAAGATCGGCATCAAGGCCGGCATCGTGACCGCAGGCACCCTCATGTTCCTGGGATGGACCGGCGCGGCATTCTGCGTGAACTCCGGTTTTGTGGTGCTGACCCTGTGCGCATGCGTGTTCTACGCGGGCTGTGGCCTTATGTACTCTCCAGTCGTTTCCACCGTGCTCGGCACCATTGAGAAGGACGAATCTGGTCGTGGCGTCGGCATGAACGATCTGGCTATGAACGTATCTCCGTCCATCGGCATTGCCATCATCGGCAGCCTGCTCGGCTCCAACGCCCTCGCAGGCAGTTCCGTCACCGGTGCTACCGGTGACGCCGCCAACTATTCCAACCTGCTGCTGATCGCCGCCGGTACCGCACTGCTTGGTCTGATCGTGTTCTTCGTCTTCAAGAAAAAGATCTACGAAGGCAACCATGCGTTGGAAACCGAGGAATCGGCTAAATAATCGCACATAACATCCTCAATATAAACAATGGAGATTTGCGATAATTGCGAATACTGAAAAACAATATTCCGCAAATCTCCTTTTTATTTAATTAATGTAAGGAAGTCAAAGATGAGTGCGACTGAAGTTCTCTCTGCATTGGACCGCATCCACGGCACAGTGTCCGTAATCGGCTCGATGAATGCGGATTACACCGTCACCGCACAGCGTCTGCCAGGGCCGGGGGAGACCATCACCGGCGGTCCGCTGCAGCTGCTGCCAGGCGGTAAATCCGGCAACCAGGCGGCCGCCGCAGCGCGCATCGGCGCAACCGTGCAAATGTTCGGCGCGGTAGGCTCCGATTCCAACGCCGACTTCCTGCTGGGCGCCCTAGGTGAAGCTGGTGTGAACACCACGCATGTTCGCCGCGTGCTTGGAGCATCCGGTACAACCGTGATCACCGTGGACGCAACTGGCGAAAACACCATCGTCTACTCTCCGGGATCGAACGCGCAGGTCACTGTGGACTATGTGGAATCCGTGCGTGAGGCGCTGGTACGGTCTTCCGTGCTTGGCCTATGCTTGGAAAGCCCGATCGAGACCGTCACCGCGGCCGCGCGCATGTGCCACGAGGCGGGCGTGAAGGTGCTGCTCAACGACTCGCCGTTCACCCCCTCCCTGCCGGTGGAGCTGGTCGAGGCCTCCGACATCCTGCTCGTCAACGAGCATGAGATGGCGCAGCTGCTCGGCATCGCGGAACCGGAGGATGATGATTGGGACGCGTTCGACTGGCGTCACGCGTTCGATAAGTTGCGCGGATTCGGGTTTGAACAGGCGATTGTGACGCTCGGCGGCGACGGCTCCGTAGTGCTTGATGGCACGGCGGACGATCCGGAGCATCGCATCCAGCGCATCGCTCCGGTGCGGGTCAAGGCAGTAGACACCACCGGTTGCGGCGATTCGTTCATGGGTACCGTGCTGGCCGGCCTGGCCTCCGGCATGACGTTGTCGCAGTCCGCGGAACTCGCCTCGTATGTGTCGGCCTACGCGGCCACTGGATATGGCGCGCAGGCATCCTACGGCACCGCGGCGCAGATTCGTGAGGCCTTCGCCGACGCCGAGTAGACGGAACGGGGAGGCGCTTCCACAGAAGCCGCGTGGCGTGGGCACCCACGTTGTTATATTGGAGTTTGGCTTAATTTCACGCACCGAACAATTGGGAAGGCAAGCATGTCGGCGATTCTCGAAGGCACTCCGGATAAGAAACTGGCTCTGGTGACGGGTCGCGCGTACCCCGAGCAGGCTCAGGAAACCGCAAAATACCTGGGAACCGACGTACTTGAGACCACCGCATACGATTTCGCCAACGGCGAGATGTACGTGCGCTACACCGAGCCCGTCCGTGGCGCCGACGCCTTCGTGATGCAGGCCCACACCGAGCCGATCAACAAGTGGATCATGGAGCAGCTCATCATGGTGGACGCCATGAAGCGCGCCTCCGCACGTTCCATCACCGTGGTCGCGCCGTTCCTCGGCTACTCCCGCCAGGACAAGAAGCATCAGGGCCGCGAGCCCATCACCGCACGCCTCATGTTCGACCTGTTCCGTTCCGCCGGCGCCGACCGCATCATGACGGTCGACCTGCACGCAGCCCAGGAGCAGGGCTTCTTCGACGGCCCGGTCGACCATCTGACCGCCATGCCGATCCTGCTTGACTACGTGCGCAACAGCATGCCGCTGGAGAACACCACCATCGTGTCCCCGGACGCCGGCCGCATCAAGGTTTCCGAACAGTGGGCCGCCAAGCTCGGCGGACTGCCGCTCGCCTTCATCCACAAGACCCGTGACACCACGCGCCCGAACCATGCCGAGGCACACGGCATCATCGGCGACGTGAAGGGACGCGACTGCGTGGTCGTCGACGACATGATCGACACCGCCGGCACCATCTGCGAGGCCGTGCGCACGCTGAACAACGCCGGCGCGAAGTCCGTGACGCTCGTCGCCACCCATGGCCTGCTGTCCGGCCCGGCCGTGGAACGCCTGAAGAACTGCGGCGCACGCGAAATCGTCCTCACCGACACCGTTCCGGTGTCCGAAGAGAAGCGCCTGCCGAACATGACCGTCCTGTCCGTGGCCCCGCTGCTGGCCGCTGGCATCCGCTCCGTGTTCGAATCCGGCTCCGTTTCGACGCTGCTCAACGGCCTGCCCGAAGACATGCGCCCGCGCAACATCTACGCCTGATATTTCGCGCGATTGCCATACGGCTCTCGCGACATTTCAGGATTTATTACGATTTTTTGCGATTAAGCCCCGCTTGCGAGCGGGGCTTTTCGCTTGCCTCCGCACGTGATTTCGCACCCGGCAGACGCCGTTTCGATACGTCGCGGCGTCGGGGTAGCCTGTACAAGTTGCCATCAATCGTATCCATATGTTCATTGCGACTTATCGATGCCTGAAGGCAGCACGCATACACACTCCTGCCATGGAAGGTCCATGGCCGATAGTCCGAAGGAGGTGGGTGATGTCTGCGCATAAGTACGAACTGATGTTCATTGCTGATCCTGAGCTGGATGAGCGCGGTCTGAAGAAGCTGACCGAGCAGTATCTGGAAACTGTCACCAAGGAAGGCGGTGCCGTCGAGAACATCGACATCTGGGGCCGTCGCAAGCTTGCCTACGAAATCGCCGGCAAGACCGAAGGTAACTACGTCGTGGTCAACTACTCCGCTGAGCCGGCCACCAGCGACGAACTCGATCGTCTGCTGAACCTGAACGAATCCGTCATCCGTACGAAGATTCTTCGCAAGTAAGTAAACCAAGCTTTCTAAGCTGCAAAGTAAGTAGGTAACGACATGGCAGGTGAAACTGTAATCACCGTGGTGGGTAACCTCACGGCCGATCCGGAAATTCGTACCATTGGCAGCGGCGCCGCCGTTGCCAGCTTTACGATCGCCTCCACTCCGCGCACCTGGAACCGTAACTCGAACCAGTTCGAAGACGGTCAGGCCCTGTTCCTGCGCTGCTCCGCGTGGCGCGACATGGCCGAACATTGCGCGCAGAGTCTGTCCAAGGGCATGCGCGTCATCGCGCAAGGCCGTCTGCAGCAGCGTTCCTACCAGGCGCAGGACGGTTCCCAGCGAACCGTCATCGAGATGCAGGTCGACGAAATCGGCCCGTCCCTGCGCTACGCGACCGCCCAGGTGACCCGTCAAAGCTCGTCCGGCAACGGAGGCTTCAGCGGCAATCGCGGCGGCTACAACAACGCCAACAACAACGGCGGTTTCGGCGGCAACAACGGCGGATATCAGGGCGGCTCCAGCTATGCTGGCGGCGCCGGATATCAGGGTGGAGCCTCCGCTCCGGTCAACGTCGCTCCCGCACAGTCCGCTCCGGCCTCGGACCCGTGGTCAAGCTCGGATAACTCCGGCTCGTCCTTCGGTTCCTTCGGCGCGTCCCAGTCCTTCGGAGGTTCCTCCGAATTCGGCGGCGACAGCGACGAACCGGAATTCTGACGGACCGAACCCCGTCCGCAATATAGGCGAACAGCGAAACAAGCAGCTTAATCGCAGTATTTCCAGATTTTAAGGAGAACATCAAGATGTCACGCAAGAGGCCGCAGCCGCCGGTCAAGCCGTTTAAGAAGAAGCCGAATCCACTGAAGGCCGCCAAGGTCACCGAGATCGATTACAAGGACGTCGCCCTGCTGCGTAAGTTCATCTCCGATCGCGGCAAGATTCGTTCCCGTCGTATCACCGGTGTCACCGTGCAGGAGCAGCGCGAGATCTCCAAGGCTATCAAGAACGCCCGCGAGATGGCCCTGCTGCCGTACGCCACGTCCGGCCGCTGATCTTAGAGAGGTTTGAACAATGGCTGAAACTAAGGTTATTCTCACCAAGTCCGTCAACCACCTGGGTCACCCGGGTGACGTCGTGGCCGTCAAGTCCGGCTACGCCCGCAACTACCTGTTCCCGCAGGGCCTGGCCTTCGCTTGGTCCAAGGGTGCCGCCGCCCAGATCGAGGCCATGAAGCGCGCTCGTCTGGCCAAGGCCGTCGCCACCCGCGAAGAGGCTGTTGCCGCCAAGGAAATCATCGAGGGCTCCACCGTCGAAATCGCTGCCAAGGTCTCCGAGTCCGGCAAGCTGTTCGGCGGCATCTCCGCAGAGAAGATCGCCATCGCGCTCTCCTCCAAGGTTGAGGTCAACCCGAAGAACATCACCGTTGAGCCGATCAAGACCACCGGTGACTTCCCGGCAACCGTCGCCCTGCACCCGGAAATCACCGCCAACTTCTTCGTGAAGGTCGTCGCTGAGTGATTTCGCCCCATTCACCGCTCGACGTCCTTACGGACCGGCGGTGAATGACTTCAGGCTGAAACACGTCTGAGCTTAAGCATCGAAAATCCCCCGTACCGATTGGTGCGGGGGATTTTCCTATATCCGCTCTTTAGCCGGCATCAGTCCTCATCGTCAATCGTGACGCTGAGCTTGCCATCCCTGATGCTGAAGCTGCCGTTGACGGTGAAGTGGGTGCTGTCGTCCTGAGACTCCCACGAATCGTCGAAATTCTTCTCTTCATACGTGCACTTCGCCTTGCCCTGCCGGGTGGAGAACGTGCCGTAATCGAGATCGATGTCGGACAGCTTCGGATAGACGCTGATGGACCATGCGAAGTTGCGGTAGTAGTCCTCGTCGTACAGGTCGAAGCCGAACGGGCAGCCTTCCGGCGCGTAGTCGGTGGACTTCGCGCATTCGTCCAGCTTGGCGTTCACGGCCTTGCTCAAGTCCTCCTTAAGCTTGGCCGTAGGCATGATCTTGAGATCGGCGGCATCGGAGTCCGCGTTCGTGCGCACCATGGTGATGCCGCTGGTGACATACCCCGACTTGCCGATCGACACCTTGTACGAACCCGGGTAGACGCGCAGCGTCCACGTGCCGCTGTCCGACTTCTCCGCATTCTTCGCGGTCACGTCAACACCGTTGACGGACAACGATTCCACGGCATTGGGCACCGACACGGTGATGGTCTTGAGCAGTGGGCTCGAGATCTTCCAATTCGGGAACAGCAGGAACTTCGACCCGTCCTTGTTGATGGTGAGCGAATCGTTGACGTTCTTGCCGTTCAGCGAATACGTCACGTTGACCTTGGCCACGCCTTCGACGGTTTTGACACTATCGATATGCGGGTTGGCGATCGTGGCGTTGTCGGCCTTCGCTACGGTGTCGGACAGCAGCTTGAGCTGGTCCTTGTCCACCTGCGGATCGGCGATGTCATTGGCCTTGTCATACTTGCCGTCGGCAATCGCCGTCAGATAGCTTTGCGCCACGGATTTCGCGCTGAAGACGGTCGAGTTGAGCACACCGTAGACAATGCCCAACACAATCAGGGCACCAATTACGATGCCGCTGATAAGGATCGTCTTCTTAGTTTTTGGGTCGAGCGGCTGACCTGCCCCCGGAGCTGCGACCGGCATAGAAGCCGCGCCTGCTGGCGATTGCGGCAGCGGCACCGCACCCGTTGCCGTGTTGCCCGTTGTCGTATTGGGCATGGACGTCGGGGCGACCGGTTGTGGAACGGCCTGTGAAACAGGCGTTGCGGTAGGAGCGGTGGGCGCGGGCATCGGCGCAGCCGGCGTCGCGGGCTGGGGGACCGATGCGGCCGGAGCTGCCGGAGTAGTTGGATTGGCCGGCTGTGCGGCAGCCGAAGCCGTCGGCATGGTCGCTGTTGCGGTCGTGCCGCTCGCCGTGGCAGAGGTCTTCTTCATGCCGTAGGACGGATCGCAGGACTTGACGTAATCGACCACGTTCTGCGGGGTCTGCTGCACGGTGCCACCGACGATGATCCGCCACATGCCCGGCAGGGACGCCACCAGCGTCGGACCGAACGTCATCGCGGCCACCTCGATCAGGAACGCCCAGATGCCGGCGACGAGGAAATACCACATCGGGGTCGTCATCGACATGCTGGACGAGGCGTATCCCGCCGCGAAATAAGTGAACAGGAACTCCGCGGCCAGCCAGAACACCATCGCGGCCACCGGAGCCTTCCACGTATGCTGCCAGCCCGCGTAATACGGGTCGTACATATTGCGCGCGGTCTCACGCAGCGCGATATAGAACGTGGCAAGCAGGAACAGCACGAAGCAGATCCACAGAATCCAGCCATACTGGCTGAGGGAGGACACGTTGAACAACGTGATCGTATGGACGCTGTAGCTGGACGTCGAGAAGGCGATGCCGCCGAACGAGGACAGCGAAATCAGCATAAGCGGCAGAGCCGGGAACAGCAGCGGAACCAGCAGCAGACCGCCTGCGCCGAGATGGTTCGCGGCGGACATGGCGATCGTCGCCACCAGGCCAAGCACCAGGAACAGCACGCCGTAGATCGCAAACGATTCGACCAGCGTGCGCACGAAGCCACGAGCGCGGTGCGCCCAACGCCAAGCGGCGGAGAAGACGTTACCCGAATCGCCCGCATACTGTGCCAACGCGTAGCCGGCCAGCGCACCGGCCGCCGACAGCAGGAACGCCATGCAGAACGTGCGGAAGGACACGCCGGAAAGCGACGCGGAAGCGGAATAGTCGCTGTAGGAACCACCCACCGTCACCGGGAAGATGGCGGCGAAGACCAGCAGCACCAGGCCGGCCAGCACGCCGACGATCAGCGAGCTGATGACGCCCGTCCACTTGAAACGAAGCGCGAACCTGCGTGCCAGCATGTATGCGCCGAACGCGGCGCCGATCGCCAATGCCACGCCGGGCAGTCCGACCGGCAGCGTCACGCTGACGTGCGAGGCGTCAATGCCGAGATTGCTCAGCGAGAAGCCCTGGGAGCTGGTTTTGAGATTCAGCGAACCGCCAACGCCGAGCGTCATCACGGTGAAGAGAATCTGGAAGAAATTCGGGCCGGAGCCGGACACACCGTTGTTGCCCAGGAAGGAGGCGGTGTCGGAAAAGCCCGGAATGCCGGCAAGCCCGTTGCTGGCCGCGGCATTGCCCATGAAGAAGACGATCGATGCGAGCAGCGCGAACACCACGCTCGCGCCGAGACCGATGCCGAGGCTGGCGCCCATGGTCTTCATGGACTGCGGTGTGGTCAGCGCGGTGATGGTGGGATCGGCCGCCGGACGGGCGATTTGCTGGGTCGGCTGGCTTGGCTGCGGCGCTGCTGCCGGCTGCGGGGCCGGGGACGGCGCATACTGGAACTGCTGCGTCGGCGCGGCCTGTGGTGCCACCGTTTGCGTTGCCTGCGCCTGAGCGGTCGGCTGTGCTTGCGCCGCCGGTTGCGGTGTGGTGGGCTGCGGGACGGTGGTTTGCGGAGCTGCGGGTGCGGCGCTATTGGGCAGCGGGACGGCAGCGGTCGGCATCTGCGGGGCCGGTGCCATGTGCGGCGCGGAAGACAGCATGGTGTCGTCATCGGATTCCGGCGCGGCCGGCGCTTGCGGTGCCGCCGCGGTCGTTTGGGTGAGCGGTGAGCCGCACGAGGCGCAGAATTTAGCGCCTTCGATGGTCGGCTGACCGCAATTTGGGCATGCCATAGGTAAGCCTTTCTCCTTCTTGATGCGCGTCATATACTCCTGTGACGCGCCATGGTCCTTATTATAAAGGGCCTCTGGCGCGTCGACGGGCTCGACGATGATGCGTGCTATTCGGCTCGCCGCGGTGGAAATGTGTGATGGAAAAGTTCGTGCCGTTGACTGTCGGAGTGGTTGCATTGCGCCAGAATGTGAAGAAAATGTGATTACTTGGATTTTAGGGCGCCATCGCGCCGCATTTTTCGTCGTATGACGCGATGTGCACCATAGATGGCGATTTGCTGAAAACGTTGGAAAATAGCGGTTTTATGATTGCGACACGCCGAGGGTTGCGTTCTTCCCGATTCTGAGTATATTTACTCCATGTGCTCAGCGAGAACAAAAACCTCGCCAAGACCAACGCCCCTTTAGCTCAGTTGGTTAGAGCAGCTGACTCTTAATCAGCGTGTCCAGGGTTCGAATCCCTGAGGGGGCACAGACAAGACCCAAGCCAATGGCTTGGGTCTTTTTCGTATTTCGGACATGTGTCCACCCAAAGCCGCGTTACTTCCTCCGTACGGAGTAAGGTAGTGCGCTGTTGTCCGCCCAGAGCGGAATCGCAATTCATCTCGAATCGCACGAATCGTAAGAATCGTTAGAGAAGAAGCAATAGAGGAAACTGCAGTGGAATACACACTCTTCACCAAGCTTGCCGCGGAATTCGTCGGCACCGCCGTGCTGATGGTCTTCGGCAACGGCGCTGTCGCCAACGCGGAACTGAAAAACACCAAGGGCTACCATGCCGGCTGGCTGAACATCGCCATGGGCTACGGCTTCGGCGTCATGTTCCCGGTCCTGATGTTCGGCGGCGTCTCCGGCGCCCACATCAACCCGGCCATGACCCTCGCGCAGGCCGTCAACGGCATGTTCCCGTGGAACGAGGTCCTGCCGTACATCATCGCCCAGCTGCTCGGCGCAGTGGCGGGCCAGCTCATCGTGTACGTCACCTACCTGCCGCACTACAAGGACACCGACGATGCCGAAGCCATCCTCGGCACCTTCTGCACCACCGACGCGCACAACGACCGCGTGAACTACTTCCTCAACGAGTTCTTCGGCACCTTCATGCTGGTGCTCGGCGCCCTGTGCTGCCTGTCCCTGCCGTGGGGCAAGGCGAACCCGGCCGCCGCATCCATCGTCGTCGGCTTCATCGTGTGGGGCCTCGTGACCTCCATGGGCGGCCCGACCGGCCCTGGTCTGAACCCTGCCCGCGACCTCATGCCGCGCCTCCTGCACGCCATCCTGCCGATTCCGAACAAGGGCGATTCCCGCTGGGGCGAGGCCTGGATTCCGGTCGTGGCCCCGATCGCAGGCGCTATCGTCGGCGCGTTCCTGTTCAAGGTGCTGTTCGCCTGAGCATTACTTTGACGATTGCCGGCATTCGTCTGGCATGCTGGTAAGGCCCGTGATTCCCTCCGGAATCGCGGGCCTTACGCATAGGTGGTATGCATGGCGGTCGGCGGCTTCGGCATGTTGACTGAGACTGGTACTGTTGCCGAAGAGAGAAACATCACCATATCGGGAGGCTGGATTGAAGCGGATTCGTCGTATCATACGTGCGCTCGATCCGAAAGCCGACGCCACAATGGGCCAACGGGAACGGCTTGAGGCGTTTCGCATCCGCAGGGCCGCCGTGCTGGTGCTCGTGCTGTTCCTGCTGATCGCATCGATGACGTCCTGCAGCGTGCACGCACTGCTGGTCCGCATGACGCCGAACACGCAGACGACGGCACAAGCCACGCATTCGACGTCGGCCAAGAAGCCAGCCAAGAAAACAGCCAAAACCAATCAGCATAAGACGGCCAAAAAAACCAAACCGGAAACCAAACAATCGCAGGAAGAGCAGGCCGTCGCCAAAGCGGTGAGCGCGCAATCGGCGGCACTGAGCGACGACGAGAAAACCGCGATTCTGAACAAAGCGCAGGAAACCGCGCAAAACAGCGGCAAACCGGTAACGCAATACCATTACTGCATCGCAACCAAAGGAAACGTCGGTTCGGCCGACGAATTCGGCAACGCGGCGTTCCGCATCCTCAACGACGAACACGGATGGCCACGCGCCGGAGCCATATTCGACCAATCCACGGACGGCAACTGCGATTTCAATCTCGTGCTGTCCCAAGCGTCGGAAATGACGTCGTTCTCGCCATCATGCTCGGTGGAATACAGCTGCAGGGTCGACAACAACGTGATCGTCAACGACGACCGTTGGAACGGTGGCACGCAACAATGGCTCGCCGCCGGCGGCAACCTGGCGCGATACCGCACGATGGTGATCAACCATGAGGTCGGACACCGGCTGGGGCACATCGACAACGAAACGACCTGCGCCGGCGAAGGCCAGTTGGCGCCGCTGATGCAGGAGCAATCCATGCATTTGGACGGCTGCAAGGTCAACGAATATCCGCTTGACTCGGAGCTGTGGATCGGCTGAACGTCGACTGCTTCCCGTTATTTTCTGCTGCTTTCTGCTGTTTTCCGGACTGACCGGGTCGTCTCGGCAATTCGGCGAGATCCGGCCAGCCGTTGTCACAAGCCGAAATACGCGTCGAAATCGTCTTGGCTGATACTGCGGTCGGCCGTATCGGCCCGTACCTTACCCCAATCGAACTCCTGCAACGCCTCGACGGCGCTCATCGGCTGCGGACTGGTATGCGCGGAATCGCCCTGCAAACCAAGCAGCCACGCACAATAGCCGACAACCTGCTCCGCGGTGACGCCATGCGCGCGCAGCGCCCCCATATCCAAAGAACGCTCGCGTTTGGCGAGCCTGCGGCCGGCCGCGTTGTCGATAAGCGGCAGATGCGCGTACCGTGGGTTTTCGGGGTTATATGGGGTGTATTGCGATTGTGGTGCGTGCTGCGATGGTGCAGAAGCCTGCGTTTTTGCCTTGCGGAATCCCGCCTTGATAAGCGCTCGGCGAATGGCGATTTGCAGGGCGTTCGACCGGAGCAGGTCGCGGCCGCGCACGATGTCGTCGACGCCCATGTCAAGATCGTCCACGACCACCACCAGCTGGTAGGAGAACAGGCCGTCGGCGCGGCGCACGATGGTGTCGCCGACGTCGTGCGCCAGATTGAATTCCTGATGGCCGAACACTGCGTCATCGAATTGGACGGTTGCGTGCGGGTTTGTGTCGGCGGGCATGGCGATGCGCAGCGAATGGCGGTCGCCGTTGGCCAGCCGCTGCCGGACGGTATCCGGATTGCTGGCGATAAGCCGGCGGCACGTGCCGGGATACACCATGAAACGGTCGCCTTCCTGCGGTGCGGAGGCTGCGCGGATGTCGGCGCGCGAGCAGAAGCAAGGGTAAATCAGCGGGGTTGTGCCAGCGATTGCGTTGTTGGCTGCGCTGCCGACTGCGGGGGTGTGGTTGTTGCGCTCGTCAAACGGCGAATCGTATGCGTCGTCAATCGTCAGGTTTTCCAAGCAATGCAGCGCCTCACGGTACAGGTCGTGCCGAGCGGATTGGAACACCGGATCGCCGTCCCAATCCAAGCCAAGCCAATGCAGATCGTCCATCATCAGTTCGGCCGCGCCGGGCACCACGCGCGGTTCGTCGATGTCTTCGATGCGCAGCAGCATGCCGTCGCCGCGGCTGCGCGCGGACAGCCATGCTCCGAGCATCGCATAGATGTTGCCGATGTGCATGCGGCCTGATGGGGTGGGGGCGAAACGACCTGGCACGGGGTTCCTTCCTGTCGTTGGCGGGCGGTTCGGTGTTGCCGATGCGGAGACCGGTTGCGCCGATGCTTGCAACTGTACCTGCATCGGCGGCCGGAACGGCGGGTTTCGTGGGGCGCGATTGTGGAATGCGTTGCTGGACGTGCCGTGACGTGCCATGCCGAGGTTGCAGCGTGCTCCGAAAACGTGCCGTCGCTGTGAGATATCTCACAGTGTGAGAAGGATATTTAGCGCATGGTGATACGGGCCGCGCGTTTCGTTTGGGGTGTGCGTAAGGTGGTGTGCGTCATCCGGTATTCTGGGTGGTGATTTCGGCAATTCGGTCTATGCGTTATCGGTATGGCCGGTCAAAAGGGGATTTACAAGGGGCGAATATGACGAAGCGACAGTTCAGCAGAGCGGAAATCGAATACCTGCGTACATTGCCGTCGATCGACGCGGTGACGGACAGCAGAATCACGTATGCGAGGGAATTCCAAATCGACTGCATGAGGCGGTATCTGCAGGGGGAGAAGCCGACTGCGATCTTCATTTCCGCGGGATTGAGCCCATCGGTCATCGGGCACAAGCGCATCGAACGCAATATCGCACGCTGGAAGCGCGACGAGGACATCATGCGCAAGGCGGCCGAAGAGCCGGAACCGCATGATACGGCTGTGGACAGCCACAATGCGATGTCGGAAGTGCCGTTGGGCAAGATTCAATCGCTGGTATGCCAGGTGATGGTGTTGAGCGATCGCGTCGATAAATTGGAGCGTTTGGTGGAGGGGCTGCGCAAGGGGGATAAAATCTGAAAAAAAGTTTTCAGATTTATTGGTTTTTTCCGGCGGTTCGCGCGCATTTATCTGATACATTAAATGCGTAGACGGAGTCTTTGAAGTCCCCCTTCTACTGCCGTCTGGTTTTATAGCCCGCGCGAATTTATGACCGCTTTATCGCTTCACTTCAGGTCATCGCGCGGGCTTCTTTATACGTTGTCGGCGGTTTTCTGGTAACACTGGTATCGAAATATCAGCCGACATGCCGGAAACGGTGGTGCCGGCCGCGGACCGGCGGTCGAATGAACTTGCGAGAGGTGGACGATGACTGCATACATGGATCACAAGAACCTCGCCAACGAGGTGATCGACGATGCGCGCGCACGTGAGATCACGGACGGCGTGCATCGTGTGCTCGACCGCATCGCGGCAGCTGAGGAACAAGCCGGACGCGAAGCCGGCTCCGTGCGCCTGCTGGCCGCCACGAAGACGCGCGACATCGGCGAAATCATGGTTGCGATTGATGCCGGCGTGCGCATGATCGGCGAGAACCGTCCGCAGGAAGTGACGGCGAAGGCCAAGGGGCTGGCACGGCGATGCGCGGAACGCGGGTTTTCGCTGGGCGTCGCAGGCGCCGCGCCGGATGCTGCGGCGGAGCATATTCCATTCCACCTGATCGGCCAGCTGCAAAGCAATAAAATCGGCAAAGTGCTGCCGGTGGTCGACACTATCGAATCGGTCGATTCAATCGATTTGGCAGAAAAAATTTCACGTAGAGCCGTGGCTCGCGGTATTACTGTCGGCGTGCTGCTGGAAGTCAACGAATCCGGCGAGGAATCGAAATCCGGTTGCGATCCGGCGCACGCCATCCGCATCGCGCAGAAAATCGGCACGTTGGACGGCATCGAATTGCAGGGACTGATGACGATCGGCGCGCATGTGTACGACGAAACGGTGATTCGCCGCGGTTTCTCGCACCTGCGCAAGACCCGCGACCTCATCCTCGCATCCGGCGAACCGGGCACGGACCGTTGCCGGGAACTGTCGATGGGCATGACCGGCGACATGGAACTGGCCATCGCCGAAGGTTCCACCATCGTGCGCGTCGGCACTGCGATTTTCGGTGAGCGTGCGTTCATCTGAGCGCTTTCTTTGACTTTTTCTGTTTTTTTAAGGATTTGCGGGGCTCGTCCGCCTGGATTGCATTCGTCTGGCTTACATTCGTCTGACTTGCATTCCTCTGAAAAACGGCTTGTCTGAGCTGCGTTCCGCCGGTAGGTGGGGTGCTGCGCGGTTTGGTGCCATAATTGCCGGTTTCGTGCCTGAAACCGTTGTCTTTCTAGGGGTAAGCCCTCCTATAGGGGGCAAGGGCTTTCGTATGGCGGGTGTGAACATGGGTGTGTTCGAAGGAGAAACCCATGTTTTGGTCTGCCTCTCGATTGATGAGTAAACCCGTCCGTCTGCTCGCCCGCAGGACGGATTCCTACGTGCATGCGCATGCGGTGCTGCGTTCGCCCATGCGGCTGTTCGGTGCCGTGGCGGGCGCCTCGGCTGATTCCTATGATGCCGGTGATGATAACGATGGCATCGGCAATGGCGCCGGAGTCGGATCTGATGCCGGTGCAGCTGCCGACAGTGGTCATGCCGGAACTGTTGCGTTCGCTGGAACGTCTGCTGGAACGTTCGCTGGAACGCCGTCGTTTTACGAGGCGATTGACATTGCCGATGTGGTTCGCGCGCGCAGGCTGCGGCGGATTCGTTTCATATTGGTGCGGTGCGTGTCCGTGCTGCTGATCGTGGGCGCGGTGGTGGTCGCGTCGTTGCCGTTCGCCATGCAGGCGCATTCCGCGCGGCGCTTGGCCGAGACATCCGATTCGGCGGCTCGCACGGTTGCCGGATGGCCGTATCCGATGGCGATGGAGGAGTTGGAACGGGCGCGCGCATACAATCGGCGGCTTGCCGTGGAAGGACAGCCGGTATTGGGCGAGGCGGCCGATCCGTTCACTACCAGACCGGCTGGCACTGCCGGAGATGCTGATGTCGCCGACGATTCGGCGCCTTCCGGCGGTTCCGGGCTTTCCGCGGCGGACACGGACGCGAACTATCAGGGCCTGCTGGATTCCGGCGCAGGCATCATGGGCACGGTATTGGTGCCCAAAATCGGCGTGGAACTGCCGATTCGGCATGGTACGTCCGAACCGGTGCTCGCCGTCGGTGCCGGGCATCTGTGCGGCACCAGCCTGCCGGTCGGCGGCACTGGCTCGCATACGGTGGTCACCGGGCATCGCGGCCTGGTCAAATCGTTGATGTTCACACGGCTCGACGAACTGCACGACGGCGATTTCATGTACATCAAAGTGATGGACGAGACGCTGGGATACGAAGTGGACCGAATCAGCGTGATCGAACCGGACGACGTCTCACGGTTGAAAATCGTGCCCGGCGAAGACCGGCTGACGTTGATGACCTGCACGCCATACGGCATCAACACGCATCGGCTGCTAGTCTCCGGGCATCGCGTCGCAATACCGCTGCCCGCGCCAGATCCGGCCGACGTGCGCGACGAACGCGCGACCGAACTGGGCGCGCTCGCCATGACCATCGTTTGCACGATGGGCGGCATGCTGTTGTGCTGCATGGTCGTGCGGTCGATGCGGCCCCGACACCGAATCATGCGGCACGCTTCCACCTGGCCGCGTAAAGGATAAGGGGGAAGGCCGCGATTTTCGCGGGTCCGCACGTTCCCCGAACCCATCAATGGAGGGGACGGGTTTCAAAACGTTCATCCATAAGGTTCAAGGCATGGAGGCGCATAGGCAATTCGCCACAGCGCCATGAGAGATGGACATGTCATGAAGTGGATGAAGGACCCGCTTGCCGGCTTCATAAGCCGGTGTGGCGCGCGGATGGGAAAATTCACCGCATTGCTTGTCACGATTGCGATGCTGGCCGGCACCACGGGAGCCGGCGCGACCGCGTTCGCCGACGAAACGGTGACGGATGGCGGCAACGTGGCCGCCGAATCCGCAGCGAGCCAGCCGGAATCGACACAACAATCCGATGCTGAAAACGCAGTCGGATCGGACGTTGCCGACATTGCCGGGCAAGATGTTGCCGGACAGTCCGCAACGGACGATGACGACGCACAATGCCTTACGGACGACGGCGAATCGCAGCAGCCATCGAACGAACAAGCGCAATCGCAACTGCAGTCGCAATCGCAACCGGAACAACCGTCGGAGACGATGCCGGAACAGCGGCAGCCGTGCGATAAGACGGAACAGCCGAATGAGCAGAAGGAGCAGGAACGGCAGGTGGTTAGGCGGCCGACGGCTGAGAACGCTGACGTACCTGCAAATGGTGCTGCACCGGCTCAAGACGGCGATCGAAACGACCATGCCGGCGAAAATCGCACGGATGCTGTGGCGAATGGCGATGCGGGCGCGACAGCCGATGACGGCAAAACCGGCGATGCGGACGATGCTGACAACGATGGCAACACTGCTGAAGATGCCGACGATGCCGAACACATCATGCGCGATCGCTTCACCTTCAATCGCAAAACCGTGATGCGTGCCGCGCGTAACGTCGCCGTGCCGCAGCCGGACCACACGAAAAGCATCACATACAACAACGGCGGCAAATACACGCTGAACCTCAACGTGGTGGGCAAGGATACCCGCGAAAGCCATGAGACCACGGAGAAAATCGAAGTGGTGCTCGTACTGGACACGTCTGGATCGATGAACTACTGCATGGACGGAAGCCAAAGAAGATGCAACAAATCGAATCCGAAGCGGTTGACGGCGCTGAAAGAAGCGGCGACCAGCTTCATCGACGCCACCGAGACCACCAACGACACCATCCAGGACGAAAACAGCAAAGTGCGAATCGCCATCGCTCAATTCGGGCAGACATCCGGCGTGGTGAGTTCCCTGACCAGCGATACCGCCGCTCTGAAATCATCGGTGAGCAGGCTGTCCGCCAATGGCGCGACCCCTGCGGACAAAGGCATGGCCGCCGCGCAGACGGCATTGCTGCGGGCAAGGCCAGGCGCGAAGAAAGTCGTCATTTTCTTCGCGGACGGTGTGCCGACCACGCAAAACACTTTTAGCACGAGAGTCGCCAATGACGCCGTGACAACCGCGCTCGCCATGAAATCGGCCGGCACGCTCATCTACAGCATCGGCATCTTCGAAGGCGCCAATCCGGAGCAGCAATCGTTCGGTAACAGGGAGAACGACCAAGCCAACCAGTTCATGCACGCCGTGTCCAGCAACTATCCGAACGCCACCGCGTACAACAAAACCAATTGGGGTACGGGTAGCAACCTCGGCTACTACAAGGCCACCAACAGCGCTGACGACCTGACGAAGATCTTCGACGACATCCAGAAGGAGATCACCACGGGAAGCGCCTACAGCGGCGTCTCGATCGTCGACGAGCTGTCCGAATACGCGCAGGTCGATGGCGTTGTCTGGAACATGGCCAGCATGCGGAACTTCGGCGGAGCGACCTACTACCGGGTGACCGGCGGCGTGACGCTCAACGTGACGAATCTGTCTTCGGGGGCTACGCCTCCAGTGCTGGAACGTGATTACACATTGTGATACAGCGACGCCGGCAACGGCAAGATCCGCGTCGAATTCGCCGGCGATTACCAGCTGCTGCACAACGCGACCTACACGCTCTCGTACGGCATCGTGCCAACCGACAGCGCCTACACGCGGGTCAATATGGTCGACGGCGGCATCAACTACGACGCGACCGGCGACGCGGGCACCGGCACGACCTCCGCAGGAAAGCCGGGCTTCCGATCGAACGCGTCGGCGCAGGTCTGTTACACCTTCGACAAGCAGTCCGCCTGCGCGGCCTACCAGCATCCCGTATTGCAGGTGCCGTCCGCCAACGTGGTCGTGACGAAACATTGGGAAGGCGGAATGCCGGCGAGCGGAGCCACATTGCGCATCGATTTCATGCAGGGCGGCGCATCGAAGCTGGGCAAAGACCTTTCCGAAGATGACGAGCTGCCTACCGGCGAATGGCAGTACACATTCCGTGGCGTGATGGCAGGCGACTACACCGTCACGGAAGGCAACATCGCCGGCTATCACGCGAAAGGCAACGTCACCTCAGTGCCGATCAGCATCACCAGAGCCGACATGTGGAGCGCGTTCGACAAGGGACAGACCGCCACCTACGAAGCCTCGTTCACCAACGTGAAAGAGACGGTGGCCGTGCTGCCGCTGTCCGGCGCATCGGAAGGACGGACCTGGCTGGCCGTGGCCGGCGTCACGGCACTGGTGCTGCTGCTTGCGGGCATCGTCGGACTGGCTTTGATCGGGCGCGGACGGCCGTGACGGAACTGCCGGACGGCAATCGCAATTCTCTGATCGCAATCCGGCAATCGCAATTTTTCAATCACAACTAAAGAGCAACACAATATACGAAACTTCCCATAAAACCAACCAATCGGCTGCGGTAACAAGGCCGACCAAACCAAGGAAGAGAGGTCTCTCATCATGAAGACGAGAAGGCTTTGTGCAGTAATCGCCGCGGCGGCAACGTTGCTGGGCGGTATGGCGCTCGGCACCGCCGGAGCGTATGCGGCCGGCAGCGCATCGATCGAAGTGCGGCATTCGCAGAAGGGGCACACCTACTCCGCGTACAAGTTCGCCTCGCTGACGGTGGACGGCGACGCCGTGCAGGTCGACACCGACGCCGATTGGGTGACTGCTGTGACCGACGCGGTGGCCGCCGCCAACAACAACATGGACCCCGTTGTCAGCATGCCCTCCGAATATGACAGCAATCCGGCCGCGTTCGCCGCAACCAAGACCGGCGATAACGACGCCGCCTGGTTCCGCACATTCGCGGCCTCGTTGGCGGTTGGCGATGGCGTCGTTGCCGACAAAACCGTTGCAGGCAACGGCGGTACGGCTGCCATCGGTTCGCTTGAAGAAGGCTGGTATCTCATCACCGATGTGGACAAGGACGGCGGTCGGGGAACCAATGCCATCGTCGCCACCACGCTGAACGGCGTGGCCGCCACATTCAAAGTGAAGGGCGATCCGGCAACCGGCCAGGGCAAGATCAACGCTGTCGGCATGTTTGTGGCCAAGAACGAGAACGAGCCCGACCAGCCGGGCAAGACGGCCGATACGATTACCACCACTGAAGGCGTGAGCATTGGGCAGACCGTCGCCTACACCATCACGCTGGATATTCCGAACGCGGCCGAAGGCTACGACAAGTATCCGTACTTCGTGAAGGACGTGGCATCCAAGGGCCTGACGGTCAACAGGGACTTCAAGGCCGTTGTTCGAGCCGCGGATGGCACGGAAACGAATATGCCGTTCGCCTACGTGACCGTTCCGACCGTTGGGGCCGACGGCAAGACCACCACCGTGCTGGAATTCGACTTGGCCAACAAGAGCGGCCAGCTGGTCATCACCTACACCGCCGTGGTCAACAAGGACATCATCGACATGGGCAACAAGGTTACCAACAAGGCGGTCGTGTCCCGTGACACCGAGGTGTGGAATACGCCGGTCGAATTCGACTCCTATACCGGGGGCTTCTCCTTCCACAAGTACGGTGTCGGAAGCGATGCCAATGGTCTCGCAGGAGCGAAGTTCCACGTGTTCGAGGGAACCGAGGTTTCGCAGACCCCGCTCAAGTTCATCAAGATTGTGGATGGCGAATACCGCCTTGCCGAGGCGAACGAGAAGAATACTACCGAGAACGTGGTCTCCACCACCGGCAATGTGAGGATCATGGGCTTGAAGTCCGGCAAGTACACGCTGAAGGAAACCGGATTCGCGGACGGCTACGCGAAGAACTTCGTGCCGACCTTCACCGTCGAACTGACCGTGAATCAGGAGAACGGCGAATCGACCTTCAAGCTGGTCGGCGCCAACAACTTTGGTCTGGCAAGCGAGGTCGACAAGGTGATCTGGGTCAAGAACGTGAAGAACGTCACGCAGCTGCCGCTCACCGGCGCAATGGGCACCGTGTTGTTCACCATCGCGGCCCTGGTAATGGCCGGAGCCGGACTGGCGCTCGTGCTGCGCTTCCGCGAATCCGATACGCCGATGGCGGTCTGAGCGGGCCAGCAGACAGGCAACGGGGCTTGTTCGGGCGGGTGAGTCGTTGAGCGATCAACGGTTCACCCGCTTTTGCTGTGACGAATACGGGTGATTTAGGGTTTAGTACCGCCTGAAATGGTTGGAAAAACGCCATTCGTACCGGTATGATGGAACACGAAGCGAACAACGAATCGGATTGCGGCCTTGCATCGCAAACACGTATCGCAAGCGCGCATCGCAAGCCGAATCGCAAGCCGAACAGGGGAATGGCATGACGGAGGCCATTCGACTGCCGTGCGGTGGAAGGGAGCCGCCGCACGCCAAGCCGAAAGGGAACATCATGTGCAACGGTGGGGGAGCGTTCAGTCCGGAAGAAGTCGAATATCTGCGCTCGCTGCCGGTGGTGGCCGAAGCGACGTCGCGACGCATCACCTACACGGAATCGTTCAAACACAACTGCATGCGCCGGTACCATGCGGGCGAATCGCCGGTCGAACTGTTCCGCGAAGCCGGACTCGACCCATCGCTGATCGGCTATAAGCGCATCGAACGTTGTTTCGCGCGCTGGCGCAAGATTGCCTGCCGTATGGGCACGGACCGGCTGGTATCGGTTGATGGGAATGGTGGAGTGGTGCCATCGGCGTCGGCGGATGTGGCGCCGTCGGCGGAATCTGCGGAGGTTGCTCGATCTGCGGTATCGCAGCCGGTGCAGCCAACGCAACCAGCGGAAACGCAAAACAATGCGACGCTGCCCGCGCCGCGCAACGCAGCCGAAGTCCCGATTCTGTCGGGAGGTGACGTGCGCGACCTGCTCATCGCCCAGCAGGTGCGCCGCATCGACGAGCTGGAACGCGAGGTGGCGGCGTTGCGGGCGGAACTGCATCGCAAATAATCGCAAAAATCGTAAAAATGCGAGCAATCGGCATCGTCCGCAAAGCGACGCATGTCGAGAACGGCGGGCGTGGCGAGCGGGTAGACTTGCGGGTATGAGAATCGCACGTTTTACGCATAATGATGTACCGCAGTACGCCTTCGTTCAGACCGACAAGAACGACGGCAAGGACTATCTCGTAGCCTTGAACGGCTATCCGCTGTCCGGCCAGGCCGTCGAGCCGACCGGCGAGCGCTATCCGGTGGATGGTGACGGCATTCGTCTGCTGGCTCCGGTGATTCCGTCGAAGGTGTACGGTTTGGCGAAGAATTATGAGGCGCATGCGCAGTTCATGCATGAGGCCGGTCATTCCGATATCAAGCATGCGCCGGAGGATATGGTGATTTTCACCAAGCCGAGCACGTCGGTGATTGGTCCGGATGATCCGATTGTGATTCCGCTGTGTTCGAATGATATGAATTTCGAGCCGGAGTTGGCTGTGGTGATGGGTCGTATCGCCAAGAATGTGCCGGTGGAGCAGGCCATGGATTATGTGCTGGGTTTCACGTGCGTGAATGATGTGACGTTGCGTGATCTGCAGGGTCTTGATCCGACGTGGACGCGTGCGAAGGGTTTTGATACGGCGTGCCCGTTGGGTCCGTGGATTGTGACGCGTGACGATGTGGATTGGAAGGATGCGAAGATTTCCTTCACGCTCAACGGTGAGGATGTGCCGATGGCGTCGGGTACCACGGCGAATCTGATTCACGGCATTCCTGAGCAGATCGCGGCGATTACGAGTTTCACCACGCTGCTGCCGGGCGATGTGATTATGACGGGTACGCCGAACGCGTCGGGTCATCTGGATCCGGGTGACGAGGCGATCGTGCACGTCGAGGGCATCGGCGATCTGCGCAACGTGGTGGTGCGCGGCTGATTTTCGGCTTGCTGGCGGACTTTGGATTAGGCGGGTTTGCAACGTTTCGTGATTTCGTTACGTTGCTGCCCGCCTTTTTCGTATGTATTGCGATTGCCGGTGAGCGCTGGTGATTGTCTGTGACTGCCGTCCTGTGTCGAAAGACGGTTTTGAGAAACGCAAAAAGTTGAGTGTGTGGGACTCAAGTTTTGGGAATATAATGGCGATGAAGTCGGTTGAGCATATCAGACAACGACATATGCGTCCGAACGCCGGCCCGGTAGCGAAGGCCGGGCGGCCGGGCGCGAACCATGGAGGATGATATGGAACAGAAGTTCACGCAGATGGCGCAGGAAGCGCTTTCGGACGCCGTTCAGAACGCGGCGGCGCTGGGCAATCCGCAGGTAGACACCCTGCACCTGCTGGACGCGATGCTGCGTCAGGAAAACAGCATGGCCCGCGCGCTCATCGAAGCGGCAGGCGGCAACGCGCAAAACGTGAGCGCCGAAGTGCATCGGGCGATGCAATCGCTGCCGAGCGCCAGCGGATCGACCACAACGCAGCCGGACGTCAGCAGGCAGCTGTCGGCGGTGCTATCGCAAGCCGAAAAAGAAATGCAACGGAGGGGAGACGAGTACGTCACCGTCGACCTCATGCTGGTCGCAATCGCGGCCGCGAAACCTAATCAAAGCGCGGACATCTTGGAAAAGAACGGTCTTACCGCGGATAAGCTGCGTAACGCCCTGACCGCCGCGCGCGGCAGCGACCGCAAGGTGACCAGCGCCGACGCGGAAGGCTCGTACAAGGCTTTGGAGAAGTACTCCACCGATTTGACGGCCGCCGCGAAGGAAGGCAAGCTCGACCCGGTGATCGGCCGCGACCAGGAAATCCGCCGCGTCATCCAGATCCTGTCCCGCCGTACCAAGAACAATCCTGTGCTGATCGGCGAGCCTGGCGTCGGCAAAACCGCCGTCGTCGAAGGCCTGGCGCAGCGCATCGTCGCCGGCGACGTGCCGACCACCCTGCAGAACAAGAAGCTTATCTCGCTTGACCTGGGCTCCATGGTGGCTGGTTCCAAGTACCGTGGCGAATTCGAGGAACGTCTGAAGAGCGTGCTTGAGGAGATCAAGAAGGCCGACGGGCAGATCATCACCTTCATCGACGAGATCCACACCATCGTCGGCGCGGGCGCGGCCGAAGGCTCCATGGACGCGGGCAATATGCTCAAGCCCATGCTGGCCCGTGGCGAACTGCGCCTGATCGGCGCCACCACACTGGACGAATACCGTGAGAACATCGAAAAGGATCCGGCGCTCGAACGTCGTTTCCAGCAGGTGTTCGTCGGCGAGCCGAGCGTGGAGGACACCGTCGCCATCCTGCGCGGCATCGCGCCGAAGTATGAGGCCCACCACAAGGTGACCATCGGCGACGACGCGCTGGTCGCGGCGGCAACCCTGTCGAACCGCTACATTTCCGGACGCCAGCTGCCGGACAAGGCCATCGATCTGGTGGACGAGGCCGCAGCGCACCTGCGCATGGAACTCGACTCCTCGCCTGAGGAAATCGACGAACTGCGCCGCCAGGTGGACCGTCTCAAGATGGAGAAGTCGTACCTGCTGGGCAATCCGAAGAACGACAAGGCCGCGGAAAAGGCCGAAGCGGAACTGGACGACAGCGCCAAGGACCGTCTCGCCGATTTGAACCAGGAAATCGCCGACAAAAGCGAAAAGCTCAACGGGCTGAAAGCGCGTTGGGACGCCGAAAAGAACGGCCACAACCGTATCGGCGACCTGCGCAAGAAGCTCGACGAGCTGCGTACGCAAGCCGAAAAGTACGAGCGCGAAGGCGACCTGGCGAAATCGTCAGCCATCAACTACGGCGAAATCCCGGCCATCCAGAAGGAAATCGCCCAAGCCGAGAAGAACGAGGCGGAATCGGGCGGAGCCGACAATGCCAACGCCGACGTGCCGATGGTCCCCGACCGCGTCGACGCCGACTCCATCGCCGAAATCGTCTCCGACTGGACCGGCATCCCCGTGGGCCGTCTTATGCAGGGCGAAAACGAGAAGCTCCTGCACATGGAGGAGTACCTCGGCAAGCGCGTGATCGGCCAGAAGGAAGCCATCCAAGCGGTTTCCGACGCCGTGCGTCGCTCGCGTGCCGGCATCTCCGACCCGAACCGTCCGACCGGATCGTTCCTGTTCCTCGGCCCCACCGGCGTGGGCAAGACCGAACTGGCCAAGGCGCTCGCCGACTTCCTATTCGATGACGAGAAGGCCATGGTGCGCATCGACATGAGCGAATACATGGAGAAGGCCTCCGTGTCCCGCCTGATCGGCGCCGCGCCGGGCTACATCGGCTACGAAGAGGGTGGCCAGCTTACCGAAGCCGTGCGTCGCCGTCCGTATTCGGTGGTGCTGTTCGACGAGGTGGAGAAGGCCAATCCGGAAGTCTTCGACGTGCTGCTGCAGGTGCTTGACGACGGTCGCCTGACCGACGGCCAGGGCAGGACCGTGGACTTCAAGAACACGATTCTGATCATGACCTCCAACCTGGGCTCGCAGTTCCTCGTCAATCCCGACATGGACGCGGACGCCAAGAAGAAGGCCGTGATGGACGCCGTGCACATGCAGTTCAAGCCGGAATTCATCAACCGTCTGGACGAACTGGTCATGTTCCACCCGCTGACCCGCGAGGAGCTCGGCGGCATCGTGGACATTCAGGTCGCGCAGGTGTCCGCACGTCTGACCGACCGCCGCATCACGCTTGACGTGACCGATTCGGCGCGCGAATGGCTTGCCAACACCGGTTACGATCCGGCGTACGGCGCACGTCCGCTGCGTCGCCTGGTGCAGACCGAAGTCGGCGACCAGCTTGCCCGCATGCTGCTGGCCGGCGAAGTGCACGACGGCGACACCGTGCTGGTGGACCAGACCGGCGGCGACCACCTGGAGCTGTCCGCGTGGGCCGCGGACCAGCTGGAGGATATGGGCGAGGAGAAGACGGACGATTCCGCCGACGTCCCGAACCCGGCTGAGTGACGATTATCGATTGGTTACCTGTCGGTCGTAAGCCTGCAATACCAGGCCTGCGACCGACAGCACGGTCGAACCGAGCAGTATGGCGATCGCCAGCTTCGGTTGCACGCCGAACGCCAGCCACAACGCGCACGTCCACACCGCGACCACGATCGTCACCGACGTGGTGATCTGCAGCACACGTGCGCGGATCGCATGACCTACCACAGCGCGGAAGAGCAATTCTTCCGCGCTTTTTTCTTGCGTTGGCTCAGGGGATTTCGCTTGAGATCGCGCCGATTCTGTTGATTCTGTTGACTGTGCCGATTGCGCCTTTTCTGTTTCTGCCGTCTGCTGCGCGGTCATCGCGTGTTGCCGGACAAGCGTGCCAGCCAGCGAAAGCGTCGCGACCACGCCGACGAACGCGAAATACGGATCGCGCGAGCCGGCCGGGAAAATCCACGACACCACGCACAGCAGCAGGCTGTACGCGTAAACAATCGCCATGCCAAGCGAAACCAGCGAATCGCCGTTCGGACGTCGCCGCTGCAATGCGGGCAGGCCGCGGTGGTGAATCGGCGCCGCGCAATAGAACATGACCGGCGTGATGACGATGGCGTGCAGCCACGGATTCGTCAGCCAGCCCGGCATGGCGATTTTGGCCAGCGCCAGTAATGTGATGACGAACGTTGGAATGGTCAGGATAAGCGCGATGACGAGGCGCTTGCCGAGGTGGTCGGTGGGTTGTCCGTCGATGTCGGATGTCGATTCGCCGTCTGCCATCACTTTGCCGTCTATCGTCACTCCACCGTCGGTTGTGTGGGATGGGTCGGCAAATCCGCCGTCCGTCCGCAGCGGAATCGCCTGGCGTGCGTCCGAGCTTGGAAACAGCCGCAACAACGCCCAGGTGGCGATGGATGCGGCCACAATCGACACGGCCGCCAAAAACAGATCGAATCCCATAATGTCCCTTCGTGTTGGGCTGATGCATTTCGCGTTCGGCTGATTTCAGCATAGTGCACGGTTGTGTGGCATGCGGTCGGTCTTGCGAATGAATGTGGATGCGTGGATTGATGTGTTCCTGACGACGTGATACCATCGAACGTATGTTCGATAATCCTGTGTTTGTAGTGATATTGCTGGTGATCGTGGCCGCGCTCGGAGCGGCTGCGGGCTTCTTCGCGGGCCGTGCCAAAGGGCAGGATATGGCCCGTGGTGCGAAGGAATCCGACCTGAACGAGGCGAAGGCGCAGATCGAGGCGGACAAACAGGACATCAGCAATCTCAACGCGGCTGTTGTGCAATACCGTACGCAGGCGGAAGGATTCAGCCAACAGCTGACGTATCTCAAATCGCAATTGGCACAGGCCCAGCGTGCCGAGGAAATGCGCGTGGAACGTGAACGGCAGCGTGCCGCCGAAGAAGCGAACCGTCGTCAAGCCGAAAGCGAACGGAAACTGCAGGAGCAAAGCAAGGTGCTCTCCGCACTGGCTCCGGTGCAGAAGAACCTCGACGCCCTGCAGACGAAGGTCGCGCAAATCGAAGAGGGCCGCAAGCATGAGATGGGCGCGCTCGGCGAACAGCTCAAAGGTCTTGGCGAACAGCAGGCGCGATTGGATCGCGAGACGAGCGCCCTATCATCGGCATTGCGCAACAACAAGGTGCGTGGCGCGTGGGGCGAGGCGCAGCTGCGCAACATCGTGGAATCGGCGGGTCTGTTGGAACATGTCGATTTCGACACCCAAGTTGTGGTCACCGACGCCGATGGACATACGCAACGGCCGGATATGATCATCCACATGCCGGGCGGCAAAACCATTCCGATCGACGCGAAAGCGCCATACGCCGACTACCAGCGCGCATGCGAGATTCCAGACACCGCCTCACCGGAGGAACTGGCCCGCAAGAACGAGCTGCTGCATTCCCATGCCAAAGCGGTACGAGACCATGTGAAGACCCTGGGAGACAAAGCCTACTGGAACGCGTTCAGCGATGCTCCGGATTTCGTGATCGCGTTCATCCCTAACGAATCGTTGCTGCAGGCCGCATTGGAAACCGACCCGACACTGATGGACGACGCATTCGCGCAGAAAGTCGCGCTGACCTCGCCGATCACCCTATGGGCGGTGCTCAAATCCGTGGCATACGCATGGCAGCAGCAAAGCCTGACCGATGACGCGAAAATGCTGTTCGACCTGTCCCGAGAGCTGTACGAACGGTTTGCAGTATTGGGGGAGCGGGCCACCAAACTGGGTTCCGCCATCACCAAAACGGTCGGCGCATACAACTTGTTCGCCGCGTCGCTCGAATCGCGCGTGCTGGTCACCGCGCGCAAACTGCAACGCGTCGACCAAAGCAAGGTCATCGGCACCGTCGACATGATCGCGCCCGAAAAAGGGGATATCCGCGAGTTGTCCGCTCCCGAGACCAACGCCGAATGACCATGTTTATCGCTCATAAATCACCCATACCGCACGGTGAATGACGAGCCGAAAGGATAGGCTGGAACCATGACCGAAGAGAACACTTTCCGCAAGACGACACCGGTTCCGACGCATGATTCCGCTGCGGGCCAGTCTGTTTCCGCTTCGACGGAATCCACCGTCGATTTCGCCATGCTCGAACCTCGCGACCAGCTCAAGGCGCTGCTGCAGGCCGAAATGAAGGACAAGCCTTTCTCGGAACTCTCCTCCGTGCTGTTCGACCATCGCGGAGCCTCCATCGTCGGCCATATCCTGCTCGACACGTTGGAGGAAGCCGGCTATTCCGTCGACGATTTCGACGCGGTCGGCGCATTGACCGCCGCGGCCGTGCCGCTGGTCTCCGCCATGATCCAGGCCGCCGCCTCCCGTGGTGAGGATTTGGACGGTTTCGTCATGGACTTCGTCTATCCGTCCATCAAGGGTCCGTCGATTGCCGGCAAACGCGTGGTGCTGATCGACTCCTGGCTGTCTGAAAAATCGTATGTGCAGACCTCATCGCTGGTCACCCTGCGCAACGGCAACGAGCTGAGCCTCGACTTCTCCGTGGTGGAGAACGAAGGCGCCAAAGTGCTGGCCGTTGCCTCGCTGATCGGCGGTGTCGACATGGTCGACCCGACCATCAAGGTCATCAACCCGGTCACTTCGGAGGAATCCGAACTGCCGTTCGTCGAAGTGTTCAAGGAATCCGAACTCCACTGAACACCGAGTTTCCCGCCGACCGACCGCAAACATATCTGCCGTTGACGTCGTCGAATGTGCGATGACAAGCATGATGATGCATACGGATGCGCGGGCCTTTGACATATTTGTATTGCTGTTCCTATGAAGGGGAGAACGTGCACGATCCCAATCCCATCGATGTTGCCGCACAGGCATCCGGCGAACCGACGTTCCGCGAGGTCGGCGTAGGACCGTGGTCGCAAACCCATCCAGGCGAACCACGCCCGGACGATGCGTCATCCCCCAATTACGACATCCGCTTCGACTCCACCCTGCTCGACGAAGGCGACCGCCGCAACGTGCTCGACCGCTACCGCTACTGGACGGTCGCGGCCATCAAAGCCGACCTGGACTCCCGCGGGCGCCACGATTTCGAAGTCGCCGTGGAGAACTGGACCCACGATTTCAACATCGGCTCCATGGTGCGCACCGCCAACGCGTTCCAAGCGCGCCGCGTGCACATTGTCGGCCCGCACAAATGGAATCGCAAGGGCGCGCTCATGACGGAGCTGTACCAGCACGTCGAAAACCATCCATCCATAACGGAACTTGTCGAATGTTGGAAACTGCGCGTCGCCGGCGAAATCGCCGCCGCCCAATCGCAAGCCGCCGCCATCGCCTTCCATATGCGTGGCTCCGCAGCCGCGACGGACGGCACTTCCGGCACTGCCCCGAACACAAGCGAAACCATGGCCCAACTGGAAGCCTTGGACGCGAAAATAGCAGAACTGCAAGCCGCCCGCGTCATCGCGCTCGACATCATTCCCGGCGCGGTGCCCATGGAAACCTACCATTTCCCCAAACGCTGCCTCATGCTTTTCGGCGCGGAAGGCCCGGGCCTGTCCGAAAAAGCGCTCGAACTGGCCGATGACGTGGTCTACATCTCCCAATTCGGCTCGGTCCGTTCCATCAACGCCGGCGCCGCCGCCGCGGTCTCCATGCACGCCTGGATCGCCCAGCACGCCGCGCCGCAAGCCTGATCGCGCCATCGGCACGCGGCAAGAAAAGCCGTTAAGCGTCGCTTTGCCGCAATAGCGGATGCGTGCTCGCCGACCAGGCGACGGAACGGCCGTCGAACGGATGGCGGCCAGTCGCGGCCGGGTTGCGAACGGGGCACGAAATAGGGCACACGCTCGTCACACAGACGCGTTACTGTTAGGGTCATGCCTACTTTCACCAAAGAAGAAATCGTGCATTTGGGCGATCTGGCCCGAATCGCACTCACGGACGAGGAAATCACCCGTCTGCAGGGCGATCTGAACGTCATCGCCGAATCCATCAACAAGGTCCAGGAAGTCGCCACCGACGACGTGGAACCGACCGCGAACCCGGTCCCGCTGGAAGCCTACCTGCGTCCGGACGTACCCGAGACCCCGCTGACCCAGGCCGAAGCCACCGCAGGCGCCCCGGTCTCCGAGGCCGGCATGTTCGTCGCACCGCGCATTCTGGGACAGGAGTGATATGAGCACCACCGAACTCGTCAAGCTTTCCGCCGCCGAGATGGCGGCCAAGATCAAGGCCAAGGAAGTTTCCAGCCGTGAGCTGGTCGAAGCCCACCTTGCGGTCATCGAATCCGCCGAACCGAGCGTCAAGGCCTTCCTGAAGGTCTCCGCCGACCAGGCCCTCGAACAGGCCGACGCCTTCGACGCCAAGTCCGATGAGGACAAGGCGCAGATGCCGGAACTCGCCGGCGTGCCAATCGCCATCAAGGACATGATCGTCACCAAGGGCATCGAAACCACCGCCGCATCCAAGATCCTCGAAGGCTGGGTGCCGCCGTACGACGCCACCGTCATCGAGAAGCTCAAGGCCGCGGGCATGCCGCTGTTAGGCAAGACCAACCTCGATGAATTCGCGCAAGGCTCCTCCACCGAGCACTCCGCCTACCAGACCACCCATAATCCGTGGGATACCGAGCGCGTGCCGGGCGGTTCCGGCGGCGGTTCCGCAGCCGCAGTGGCCGCATTCGAAGCTCCGCTCGCCCTGGGTACCGACACCGGCGGCTCCATCCGCCAGCCGGGTTCGCTGACCGGTACCGTCGGCGTCAAGCCGACCTACGGCGGCGTCTCCCGTTTCGGCGCTATCGCCATGGCCTCCTCGCTCGACCAGATCGGCCCGTGCTCCCGTACGGTGCTCGACTCCGCCCTGCTGCAGGAAGTGATCGGCGGACACGACAAGCGCGATTCCACCTCCATTCCGGAAGGCCCGCGTCCGATGGTCGCCGCAGCCCGCGAAGGCATGAAGCGCGATCTGAAGGGCCTCAAGGTCGGCCTGATCAAGGAGCTCGGCGGCGAAGGCTTCCAGCCGGGCGTCATGGCCCGCTTCAACGAAGGCGTCAAGAAGCTTGAGGAAATGGGCGCGGAGGTCACCGAAGTGTCCCTGCCGCACCTGCCGTACTCCCTCGGCGCCTACTACATCATCATGCCGTCCGAGGTCAGCTCCAACCTGGCCCGTTACGATGGCATGCGCTACGGCCTGCGCGTCATGCCGCCGGCAGGCGTTCCGCAGACCGCCGCCAACATGATGGCCTACACCCGTGAGGCCGGCTTCGGCGACGAAGTCAAGCGTCGTATCATCCTCGGCACCTACGCCCTGTCCGCCGGCTACTACGATGCCTGGTACGGCTCCGCGCAGAAAGTCCGCACCCTGATCATCGACGACTTCAAGAAGGCCTTCGAAAAGGTCGACGTGCTCGTCGGCCCGACCAGCCCGGTCACCGCGTTCAAGTTCGGCGAGAAGACCGAGGACCCGATGGCCATGTACGCCATCGACATCACCACCATTCCGGCCAACCTCGCCGGCGTGCCGGCAATGAGCATCCCGGCCGGCCTGAGCGACGACGGCCTGCCGGTCGGCTTCCAGTTCCTCGCCCCGCAGCAGCGCGACGAGGTCATGTACAAGCCCGCCGCCGCTCTCGAAGCGGCCCTCGAGGAAAGCTGGAACGGCCCGATCTGGCAGTCCCTGAAGACCCCGTGGCTCGACGGACTGGACAAGTAGGAAGCATCGGAGGAAAGAAAACAAAATGGCTGAAAAGTTGATGAAGTACGCCGATGCCGTCAAGAAGTTCGACCCGGTCATCGGTCTGGAAACCCACGTGGAGCTGTCCACCACCACGAAGCTGTTCTGCCCGGCCGAAGTCCACTTCGGCGGCGAGCCGAACACCCAGCTCACCCCGGTGAGCCTCGGCCTGCCGGGCTCCCTGCCGGTGGTCAACAAGACCGCCGTCGATTACGCGATCAAGCTGGGTCTCGCCCTGCACTGCGAAATCGCCGAATGGAGCCAGTTCGCCCGTAAGAACTACTTCTACCCGGACATGCCGCGCGATTACCAGATCTCGCAGTATGACAAGCCGACCAACGGCAACGGCTACCTCGACGTGGAGCTTGAGGACGGCACCATCTTCCGTGTGCCGATCGAGCGCGCCCACATCGAAGACGACGCCGGCAAGAACACCCACGTCGGTGGCGCTGACGGCCGTATCGAAGGCGCCGATCACTCGCTGGTCGACTACAACCGCGCCGGCGTGCCGCTGATCGAAATCGTGACCAAGCCGATTGAAGGCGCAGGAGACCGCGCCCCCGAAATCGCAGGCGCCTACATGCGCGCCATCCGCGACATCGTGCGTGCGCTGAACATCTCCCATGCCCGCATGGAGCAGGGCAACATGCGCGCCGACGTGAACGTGTCGCTGCGCAACAGCCCGTCCGATCCGTTCGGCACCCGTTCCGAAACCAAGAACGTGAACTCGTTCCGTGGCATCGAGAAGACTATCCAGTACGAGATCCGCCGCCAGGCCGCCATCCTTTCCGAAGGCGGCGAGATTCTGCAGGAGACCCGTCACTGGGACGAGGCCTCGCAGACCACCGCCGGCGGCCGCGTGAAGTCCGACGCCGACGACTACCGCTACTTCCCGGATCCGGATCTGGTGATGCTGCACATCACCAAGGAGCACATCGAAGAGATGAAGGCCCAGATGCCGGAAATGCCTCGTGAGCGCCGCAACCGCCTGAAGGGCGAGTGGGGCTTCAACGATCTGGAGATGCGCGACGTGCTCAACGCCGACGCTCTGGACCTGCTCGAGGACACCGTCAAGGCCGGCGCTTCCGCCTCGGGCGCCAAGAAGTGGTGGCTGGGCGAGCTGTCCCGCGAAGCCAACAACAAGGGCGTGAGCCTTGAAGAGCTGCCGATCACCCCGGCCGACGTCGCCGAGGTCGAGAAGCTCATCGCCGACGGCAAGCTCAACGACAAGCTCGCCAAGCAGACCGTCGCAGGCGTGCTCGCCGGCGAAGGCACTCCGGACGAGGTCGTCAAGAAGCACGGCTTCCAGGTCGTTTCCGACGACGGCGCGCTCGAAAAGGCCGTCGACGAGGCACTCGCGGCCAACCCGGACATCGTCGAGAAGCTCAAGAGCGGCAACATGAAGCCGATGGGCGCGATTATCGGCGCCGTCATGCGCGCCACCCGCGGCCAGGCCGACGCGAAGGCCGTCACCAAGATCGTGATGGGCAAGATCAAGTGACATTCCGGCGATTGCCGAACGTTGCCTGATTGATGGCATCGAAAGGCGTGCGTTTTTGCGATGAGAGGAATCGTAAAAACGCACGCCTTTCTGCATTTTGTTGCTTTTTATCTGCTTTTACATGCCTTTTCATACGATTCACGCGTCGGCTGGGGAGGTTTCACAGGGATTTTGCCTAACAAAACTCCCAGCTGGCGTTCAGTCGGGTACAATACCGTCGGTATGGGTGCGGCGAGGGACCGCGCCGAGAAACATAGGGAACGATAATCATGTCAGAGTACGCTGAAACCACAGCGAAGGAACAGACGACGGACCAGCGGGCGAGGGAGCTGCCGGAACGCATCGTCATTCCGCCCATCAAGGGCGAGATGGTGCACTTGCGCCCCGCCACCATCGACGACATCGCACGCATGGAGGTCATTGAGGCGTACGTCGGCGCATCCGGCATCACCGGCAAGGACCGCGTGGCCGAACGTGGCGCTGTGAACGCGTGGGTGCGTCGTTCCGTGGCATGGTCCAATGGCGAAAAATCGAACGAATCCGGCGTGGGGGATCCGGAATCTCGTCGTACCATCGCATGGTCCATCGTCACCGAAGCCGACCATGACGGCGACGGCGAGCTTGACGCGGCCTCTTCCGACAACGTGATCGGCATGATCTTCCTCATCGACATCGACGGCTGGGCACGTTCCGCCCGCATCCAAGTGGTGCTCGGCAAGGACTACCGCGGCCGCGGCTACTCGCGAGACATCATGCCCCGCGTGATGACGTACGGCTTCGCGCCGGAACCGGCGGGCCTCGGCATGCACCGCATTTGGGTGGCCGTGCCGGAACAGAACACGCGTTCCGTATCCGTCTACCAGTCGCTCGGCTTCGTGCCGTCCGGCCGTTCGCGCGATGCCCTGTGGAACGCGTCGGAGAACCGTTACCAGGACCTCATCGTCATGGACACGCTCGTCGACGAATTCGACCCGATCCGCTCGCTCGACGCGTTCGGCATGCACGTGATCGAAGACAATCCGGGCGTCAAGGAGGCGTTGAGCGCCCGCGAACACTCGATCGCCATCCAACTCAACTCCGTACATAAGGGCGATGCGGACGATGCCGCAGCGGCAGGCCAGAGTGGAGACACGGCGCAGACCTCCGCCGACGAGACGTCTGCCGCGCCATCGCAGGAATCGCAGCCGAACGAAGCATCCGGAACGGCGAAGACGGACCAGAAGGCCGGCGATGCCGACAACAACTGGCCGTACAGCTCGGATGAGCGCAAAACCTCGAAGGATGCTTGGTGGCGCACGCTTGGACGTGGCCGCAAGCGCGACACGGAAGGCAGACGATGAGCGCCGAGGACCTCGACAACTACGAAACCGACGCCGAGCTGTCCCTATACAAGGAATACCGCGACGTCATCAAACTGTTCACCTACGTTGTGGAGACCGAGCGCCGCTTCTATCTGGCCAACAAGGTCGATTTCAACGTGCGTTCCGCCGGCCAGGACGTCTACTTCGACGTGCGGCTGACCGACGCGTGGGTGTGGGACGTCTACCGTTCCAGCCGTTTCGTCAAGAACGTGCGCATCGTCACGTTCAAGGACGTGAACGTCGAGGAAGTGCAGAAAACCGACATCGACATTCCCGACAGCATGTAGCGGACCTACGGAAAACCAGTCTTCGGCGGAAGCCGTACGGCTGGTTTTCCTTCTATCAGGGCGATTGCTGTCGGACTTGGCGGTGATTTTGTGTGCATGCGCACAGGTGCGCTGTGCGTTTCCCTACCTTCGGGTAGAATATCTTCGATTTTGTTTGTAAGGAGACTTCAAAGTGACGCAAAAGCAATCCGTGGTCATCATCGGTGGCGGCCCTGCCGGCCTGACTGCCGCTTGGGAGCTCGTCAAGGACGGTGGCTCCGAACAGTACGACGTGACCGTGCTGGAAGCCACCCGCGAATTCGGCGGCATCTCCCGCACCGTCAAGCATGACGGCAATCGTATGGATATCGGCGGCCACCGCTTCTTCTCGAAGGACGACCGCATCATGGACTGGTGGAAGGACGTTCTGCCGCTGCAGGGCGCACCCAGCTATGATGACAAGAAGCTCCACCGCGAGCATGATATGGAGCCGGGCGGCCCGGATCCGGAAATCGAAGACAAGGTGATGCTCAAGCGCCACCGCGTGTCCCGCATCTACTGGAACCGCCACTTCCTCGACTACCCGATTTCCCTGAGCGCCAACACCCTGAAGGCCATGGGCTTCAAGCTCACCATGGTCGCCGGCTTCAGCTACCTGAAGTCCATGGTGCACAAGCTGCCGGAAACCAACCTGGAGAACTTCTACATCAACCGTTTCGGCCGTAAGCTCTACTCCATGTTCTTCGAGGGCTACACCGAGAAGCTGTGGGGCCGTCACCCGTCCGAAATCTCCGCCGACTGGGGCGCACAGCGCGTCAAGGGCCTGAGCATCATGGGCGTGCTGAAGAACGCCTTCCAGAAGCTCCTGCCGAAGAAGCGCGACAACTCCGAAGTCGAAACCTCCCTCATCGAGGAATTCTGGTATCCGAAGCTCGGCCCGGGCCAGCTGTGGGAAACCGTCGAATCCAACTGCGAAGCCGCCGGCGTGAAGGTCATCACCGACGCCAATGTGGTGGAAATTCGCCAGAAGGACGGCAAGATCGCATCCGTCGTGTACGAGGATTCCGAAGGCAACCGCACCGAAATGGCCGCGGACGACTTCATTTCTTCCATGCCGGTCAAGGACCTTGTCAACGCCGTGGACGCCTCCGACCAGCCGGCTCCGAAGGATATGACCGAAATCGCCAACGGCCTGCCGTACCGCGATTTCGTCACCGTCGGCCTGCTCGTCAAGCACCTGCGCCTGACCAACACCACCGACATTCCGACCCTCGGCAACCCGCCGATCGTGCCGGATTGCTGGATTTACGTGCAGGATCCGGGCTACAAGGTCGGCCGTCTGCAGATCTTCAACAACTGGAGCCCGTACCTGGTCAAGGACGTCGACAACACCGTGTGGATCGGCCTCGAATACTTCTGCGAGGAAGGCGACTCCTTCTGGAACATGACCGACGAGGAAGCCACCAAGTTCGCCATCCAGGAGCTCACCCGCATGCAGGTCATCAACGGCCCGCAGGACGTGCTCGACTCCCACCGCGAACGCGTCAAGAAGGCTTACCCGGCCTACTTCGACACCTACGACCGCATGCCCGAACTCGTCGACTACCTCGACTCCTTCGGCAACCTGTACTGCGTTGGCCGTAACGGACAGCACCGTTACAACAACATGGACCACTCCATGGCCACCGCCATCGAAGCCGTCAAGGACATCAAGAGCGGCGAAACGTCGAAAGACAACGTGTGGTCGGTCAACACTGACAAGTCCTACCACGAAGAAAAGTAGAAAAATAAATAACGCGTGCGCATACGCCCTTTCTCCGGCGCTCGACGTACCTTTGTATGCCTTCGGCCTCAGACGGGCGTCTTCGCACGCGTTATTTATTTTTCGCAGCGTAACTTTGATCAAGCCCATGCTTTTTGGCATGGGCTTGATCATTGCGATTTTCATTGCGATTGCGCGGTGCGCGAACCGCACGGGCGGACCGCGCGTGCCCGCTTTGCGTTGGTCTGGGTTGCGTTGTATGGTTAGGACAGTTCGAAAACCGCGATGTTTCGCGGCGGACTTTTCATTCGACGGAAATTTTCCGCGATTCTTTTTTACAGCTGTCGCGGGCGCATGCCTGTGGAAGCCAAGGAAAGGCAACTACCAGTGGCAACAAGCCCTAATCTCGATGATATGAAACTGCCCGAGCTCAAGGAGCTCGCCAAGCAGATGGGACTTCGTGGTGTCTCCACCATGCGCAAGACCGAACTGATCGCAACACTTCAAGCCGCCCGTTCCGGCGGCCAGGCTCCGGCCGGCGTCACCGTGCGCGCGCCAAAGTCCGCTCCCGCCGCAGACGCTGAGGTCAAATCGGCAAAGGACAAGAAGGCCGATGAAGCCAAGCAGGAGGAACGCCCCGTCCGTGCCAAGCAGGCCAAGTCCGCGGAATCCTCCGAAGTCGCGGATGCCGTGGCAGCGGTGGACGCGTTGAAGCCGAACGATGAAGCGCCGAAGCGTCGTCGCCATCGTGACGCCGAAGCCGGCGCCGACCTGCTCGCCGAACTGGGCCTTGACGATGCCGCTCCGAAGCAGGATGACCGCCGTCGCCGTCGTGATGACGACCGTAGGAACGATTTCGAGCCGCGTCGCCGCCGTCGCGTGGCGGACGGGCCGAAGAGCGAAGACGTCGTGCGCGACCTTGATGACATCCTCGCCACGCTGCCGTCGCAGGAAGACGCCGACGATGATAAGCGTCGCGACGAGACCGAAGACAACGAATACCGTCACAGCCGTGGACGCAACGATCGCCGTGGCCGCCGTATGCGTGGCCGTGACCGCGATTACGACGAGCGTGACGAGCGTCGCGGCAGGGGCGATCGCAATGATCGCAACGACCGTAACGATCGCGCCGACCGCATGGACCGCAACGCCGACCGCGACCAGCGCAACGATCGTATGGATCGCGCCGACCGCGACCAGCATCGCGACGAGCCGAAGGAAGACCTCGTGCCGGTCGCCGGCATCGTCGACGTGCTCGACTCCTACGCGTTCGTGCGTACGTCCGGCTACCTGCCGGGACCGAACGACGTGTATGTCTCCATGGGCCAGGTCAAGAAGTACGGCCTGCGCAAGGGCGACGCCGTGCACGGCTCCATCCGCGCCCCGCGTGAAGGCGAACGTCGCAACCAGCGTCAGAAGTTCGTGCCGCTGCAGTCCATCGACTCCATCAACGGCATGAGCGTCGAGGAAGCGCAGCATCGTCCGCAGTTCAGCAAGCTCACCCCGCTGTATCCGCAGGAACGCCTGAAGCAGGAGACCACGCCGAACAAGCTCACCGGCCGCCTCATCGACATCGTGGCGCCGATCGGCAAGGGCCAGCGTGGCCTGATCGTGTCCCCGCCGAAGGCCGGCAAGACCATCACCCTGCAGAACATCGCCAACGCGATCGCCACCAACAATCCGGAAGTCCACCTGATGGTCGTCCTCGTGGACGAACGTCCGGAGGAAGTCACCGACATGGAACGCACGGTGCAGGGCGAGGTCGTCTCCTCCACCTTCGACCGTCCGGCCTCCGACCACACCACCGTCGCCGAACTGGCCATCGAACGCGCCAAGCGTCTCGTGGAGCTCGGCCAGGACGTGGTGGTGCTGCTCGACTCCATGACCCGTCTGGCCCGCGCCTACAACATCGCCGCGCCGGCCTCCGGCCGCATCCTGTCCGGTGGTGTGGACGCGCAGGCGCTGTACCCGCCGAAGAAGTTCTTCGGCGCCGCCCGCAACATCGAAAACGGCGGCTCCCTGACCATCATCTCCTCCGCGCTGGTGGAAACCGGTTCCAAGATGGATGAGGTGATCTTCGAGGAATTCAAGGGCACCGGCAACATGGAACTGCGCCTGAGCCGTGAGCTCGCCGACAAGCGCCTGTTCCCGGCCATCGACGTGAACGCCTCCGGCACCCGCCGCGAGGAGCTCATCACCGATCCGCAGGAACTGCCGATCATCTACCGTCTGCGTCGCCTGCTGGGCGGCCTCGAGCCGGAACAGGCCTACCAGACGCTCGTGCCACGCCTGAAGAAGACAGCGACCAACCGCGATTTCATGGCGTCGCTCATCCAGCAGAGCGGCAACGCCACCAACGGCAACTGAGTCGTCGGCTGCAAGCGAATCTGAAGGTTTGAGGGGCTGCATGGCAATCGCCGTGTAGCCCCTTTCCTATGCGTACGTTTCGACGAATTTCGTGAAATTGGCCACTTTTTGGACAACGTTGTCAATTAAAAAATAGGTAAAAATACGACGAGAAAAGATAAATGGGAAAAATATATATGGTCGATATGGGGGTATGAGCTAAATAAAACAAAGATATTTCATGACAGCGTTGCGCCGTCCGGATAAACTGCGGCGATTCCGCGACGGTATGTGCGCGGTAGTGGGTGTGGTAAGGAAGAAAAAGAACATGGAACTGCAGTGGGGACGGTCGATTGCGGCCGGTGCAGTGGATTGTTGGAAAAGGGGTATGAATGACCAACAGTGACAATGGTCCGGTAGACGCACGTACGGTTGCGAGCCAGCTCGACGCGACCGATGGCGTAATCCTCGACATGCTTGAAAAGGATGGCCGAGCCACGCTGTCCCACCTTTCCGAGGCGACAGGCCTGTCCGTGTCCGCCGTGCAGTCGCGCGTGCAGAAGCTTGAGCGTCGCGGCGTGATCCGCGGCTACAAGGCGGTTATCGACGACGAGCGCCGCGGCCTTGCGGTGAACGCCTACATCGCGGTCACGCCCATCGATTACTCCCAGGAAGCCGAGATTCCAGACAAGCTCAAAAACATCGACGGCATCATGTCCTGCGATTCCGTCGCCGGTTCGCCCAGCTTCATGCTCACCGTTCGCGTCGAATCGCCCAGCAAGCTCGAAGAGCTGTTGAACCTCATCCATCGCACGGTGTCGGTCAGCACCGAAACCACCATCGTGCTGCAGCGTTACTTCGCGAAGTGACCGCTGTTCGGCAGATGCCGCGGTAGGGTGCGCGGTAGGCTTATACCCATGAGCGACAGCGAACATGACTGGCTTCGGCCAGAAGAAGAAACCGAATCCGAAACCATCATCGACGCGCGCACCGCGCAGAACAACCCCGAAGTGGCCGATGTGGTGGCTAAAATCGCCTCGCTGCGCCAATCGATAGACAACGTCGACACCGCCATCGTCTCGCTGCTGGCGGAACGGTTCAAATACACGTCGCAGGTGGGTGTGCTCAAGGCGCGTGCGGGCTTCGCGCCGGCCGATTACCAGCGTGAACATGCCCAGATCGAGCGTCTGCATCGCATTGCCGACGAAGCCGGACTGGATCCGGAAATCGCCGAAATGTACCGCGAATTCGTGGTGACCGAGGCCAAGCGCCGCCACAAGCGCATCGCCGAAAACGGGGGAGACCCGGGCGTACTCGACGTTTTCGCCTGAGCCGTCCGTTTTCCGCGCGCCCCGCGCGAACGTCCATTGCCGACGGGCATGCCGGGCACTACATTAAATGCCTTGGAAAGTTGTTTCGATTGCGATTGAGAGGTCCGGCATGCGCCACGCCACCGCGAACCGTCCATCCGGTGCCCGACGCCCGCTTGCCGCGGCGATCGCGGTCGCCGTCATCACCGCCGCTCCCGTCGCGGCAGTCGGCGTGAACGACGCGATATCGGCCTTGCAACAGAATGGGCAGTACGCGGCCGATGCATCGCATGATGACGTGATGAGCGCCTACACCTCCATCGACAAACCAGGCCGCCTTTTCCTGACCAACAGCGGATCCTCCACGTCGAAACGCGTTCCCAAAGGCGTTGTCGCATTGCCGTGGAAAATATCCGCCTCCTTCACCCTCAACGGGCCCGACGTAAGCGTTTCCGACGTTTCCGGCGCTTCCGGCATGATCGGCATACGCATCGCCCTGCATGCCACGAAACCCGACGTGACCGCCAATCTGACGCCAATCGTCGCCTTCACCATTCCCGGACGCGTCGGCAGTGACGTGACCGCCGATGACGGCGTGCTCGTCTCATCCGACAACACCTCGACCCTGGTGGCTGCGGTCGGCAAACCGGGCGAGGACCTGACCTTCAACGCCTACGTGACGGCGAAGCACTTCACCATGAGCTCACTGTCCATCGCCGCGGTGGAAGGCAACGTTCAGCAATCACTGCCTGACCTGACCAAGCGCGCAACCACCTTGGTGGACGGTCTGACCAACGTCGGCTCGCAACGCAACCGCAAGCTCATCGCCCAACTGGAACAGCTCAGAGACAACGAGAAAGCGCTTGCCAAACAGACCATCGCCGTACGTTCCAAAGCGCACGATCAGGCGTTCGACGGCTACATCGACGCGTACGTGGGCTCATACACCACGCATCTGTCCGGTTCGATTGGCAACGCCACACAGCTTCCCGCCATTCTCGGCACCGCGTCCGAACTGAACGGCGATACCTCCGTAGCTAAATCCGTGGCAGACCTGGCCAACGCCGTCAACGACGTGAGCGCCGCATACCGGCATATCGGCGCGGCCGACGCCGTCGACGAGGTGATTCGCACCATCGAACAGCGTGGCACATCCGGCTTGGTGAACGAGCTCACCAAGCGCGCCGGCGAGGAACAACAGCGCGGCTCCAAAGACTACAGTGCCGGCCAATCGCAGCTGTCCGCGGCCATGATCCCGTATTCGATGGATTTCACCGACGCATACACGGCTCGGCTTAAGGAACTGGGCGCCGCCGCAGGCACGGCTGGCAGTTACGAAACCCAGGCGATCGCCGACGTGCGTGTCGGCATCAAAGACAATGAGAAGCTCAAAACCGCGTCCGACAAGGTGTCCGCGGCGATGACCGCGTTGGCGGACGCCAGCGAGCACACCGGACAGGCCAGCGCATTCCACCAGATCGTGCTGCGATTCGCCGACCAGCTGGATTCGGATGACGACACGTCCGAATCGGGCGCTGCCGATGACGCTTCTGTGCTGGACACGTTGCGTTCCGCCTCCGCCAGCCAATCGTTGTGCGCGAAAGCCGAGAAACGGCGGTCCCGTGCGCAACGCAAGGCCGAACGCGCGCAGGCGAAGAACAACACCGCCGATTCGACCAGCTTGGTCGATGACAAGAACGCCATCAGCATGGATGATGTGATGAGCTACGCGGGCGGACTACGCCCGTCGTTCGGCGCCGCAGCGGACACCACGTCGAAGAATGTGGCGAAAGTCGGGGGAGTGGACGGCTCTTCGAAGAACAGCGGTGGCGATTCGTCCGACGGTTCGGCGGATTCGTCCGCCAGCTCGCTACCAATTACCGGCTATGGCTTGGCGAAAACCGGTTTCACGCCGGATAATGGCGATTTGATTGACGAGACGGTCGAATTGGCCGCCGCTGCGGAAGTTTTCGACGATGCGCTGCAGGCCGGATTGGGTGGGAACGGTTCCGGAAATTCGTCCGCTGGCCCGCAGTACCTCCTGTCCGTTCCGGTGCTGTAGAGCACGCGGTTTGTGCGATGCGCTAAATCCGATAGTGCTCCGTCGCTTACGTGGTACGTTTCGGGGTTTTTGATTGCGATTTCCGCCTCCGCTTGTGCATTCGTTGAGATTACGCCTATAAAAACCATTTTTCGCGTACGGGTTTGTGCGCAGGGGCAGGAATGTACGCTGAGAACAGCCGAGAACGGGATAAGGACGGTTCTATGCGCGCACGTCTTGCGATTTAGGGCGATTCTGCACGGACGTGAGCAAAAGGGGATATGATTTCGACCGTTTTGCCTGCGATTTATACCCCTTTTCGCTCACGAAAGCATTTTTCCCGCGATTTTGACTGAATATGAGCAAAAGGGGGCACGGTTAGTTGCAGACAGTGACGGGATATACGAGGGGCCTCTCCTTCATGCAAAGGAAAGGCCCCTCGTATGTGGGTGAAGTGAGCGGCTGCGCTACAAAAGCCGCTGGCGGCTCACCTCAGAGACTCACTTCTTCGGTTTCTTGGCCGGCGGTTCGCCTAGCTCGCTTTCGGCGACCGTCACATCGGCGGCCTCGTCCTCACCCTCGGCGGCAGCCGGTGCGGTGAAGGCGATCGGTCCGGTCACGCGACCAGCTTCGGCGATATCGCCCAGCGCGGCCTCGATGGACCCGCGCACATCGTCGGCAACGGCAAGCGTCACAGACAAGATCGGGGTCTTCATCGAAACCTTGGCCTTCGACTTGATGCCACGCAGCGCGGCCAGAGCCTCACCGGCATGAGCAAGCAGATCGGCGGATGCGTCGCCGGCGGCGGCCGCGTACACGTCGGCCACAGGCCATGCTGCGCGGTGCACGGAGCCTTCGCCCTCATGCATCCAGCTCCACACTTCTTCGGTGGCGTACGGCAGGTACGGGGCCAGCAGGCGCGCGAACGCATCAAGACCCAGGCCCAGCGTGGTGCGTGCGGACTTCACCGCGGCTTCGCTCGGCACGTTGCCGGTGGAATCGGCGGTGCCGTAGGCGCGGTTCTTGACCAGCTCGATGTAGTCGTCGCAGAACTGCCAGAAGTAGTTCTCGATGACTTCCAGAGCCTTGGAATGCTCGTAGTTGTTGAGATCGTCGGTGGCTTCGCGGACCACGGCGGCCATCTTGGACATCGCGGAACGGTCGATCGGCTCGGTCACGTCGGCCGGGTTCCATGCGGCGACTGCCGGAGCGCCCACGTGATGGTTCTCGTCCTCACGGCCGATGGCCAGCGCGAACTTGGTGGCGTTGAGCAGCTTGATGGCAAGACGACGGCCGATCTTCATCTGGCCCTCGTCGTACGTGGCGTCCAGGCCCAGACGTGCGGCCGCGGCCCAGTAACGCACCGCGTCGGCGCCGAACTGCTTGATCGGCTTGTCCGGCACGACCACGTTGCCCTTGGACTTCGACATCTTCTTGTGGTCCGGATCGAGGATCCAGCCCGACAGCGTGGTGTTGGACCACGGCAGGCACTTGTTCTCCAAGTGCGCGCGGTCCATGGTGGAGAACAGCCAGGTACGGATGATGTCCTGGCCCTGCGGACGCAGGTCCATCGGGAAGGTGGCATTGAAGATCGCCTGGTTCTCCTCGCCCGGCTCCTCCCAACGGGTCACGATCTGCGGGGTGAGCGACGAGGTGGCCCAAGTATCCATGATGTCCGGTTCGGCGGTGAAGCCACCCGGCACGTCACGCTGATCCTCGGTGTAGCCTTCCGGCACATCGTCGGTCGGGTCGATCGGCAGACGGTCCTCGCTCGGGGTGATCGGATGATCGTAATCCGGGGTGCCATCCTCCTTCACCGGGTACCACAGCGGGAACGGAACGCCGAAGAAGCGCTGACGGGAGATCAGCCAATCGCCATTCAGGCCGTGCACCCAATTCTCGTAACGCACGCGCATGAAGTCCGGGTGGAAGTTCAGTTCCTTGCCGCGTGCGATGAGCTCGGCGTTCAGCTTCTCGTCGGTGCCGCCGTTCTTCAGATACCACTGGCGGGAGGTGACGATTTCGAGCGGCTTGTCGCCCTTCTCGTAGAAGTTCGTCATACGCTTGGTCGGGGTCGGCTCGCCGTCCAGATCGCCGGCAGCGCGCAGCTCGTCGACGATGACCTTACGTGCGGAGAACGTGGTCTTGCCCGCGGTCTCCTGGAAGATACGCTTGCCTTCCTCGGATTCGATCCAATCCGGGGTGTCCATGACGATGCGGCCGTTGCGCTGGATGATGGAACGCAGCGGCAGGTTCAGATCGCGCCACCATTCGACGTCGGTGACGTCGCCGAACGTACAGCACATGGCGATGCCGGCGCCCTTGTCCATTTCCGCCGCCTTATGCGCCAGAATCGGCACCTTCACGTGGAACAGCGGGGAGTAGACGTACTGGCCGAAATACTGCTTGTAACGCTCGTCGTCCGGGTGTGCGATCAGCGCGCCGCAGGCGGCCAGCAGTTCCGGACGGGTGGTCTCGATATAGATCGGGGTGCCGTCTTCGAAACGGAACGCCACCTTGTGGTAGAAGCCCGGATATTCGCGCGATTCCAGTTCGGCCTGGGCCACTGCGGTCTGGAACGTCACGTCCCACAGACCCGGAGCGTCCTTCTGATACGCTTCGCCACGGGCCAGGTTGCGCAGGAACGCCTTCTGGGCCACGCGCTGCGGATGCTCGCCGATGGTGTGGTAGGTCTGCGACCAGTCGATGGACAGGCCGAGGGAGCGCCACAGCGCCTCGAACTGCTTCTCGTCCTGGGCGGTGAGCTTCTCGCACAGCTCGATGAAGTTCTTACGGGAGATCGGCACCTGGTCCTTGGCGTCGATCTTCTTGCCGTCCGTACCCTCGAACGGCGGCACGAAATTCGGATCGTACTTCAGGGACGTATCCACTCGCACGCCGTAATAGTTCTGCACACGGCGTTCGGTCGGCAGGCCGTTGTCGTCCCAGCCCATCGGGTAGAACACGTCGTAGCCGTTCATGCGCTTGAAACGTGCGATCACATCGGTGTGCGTGTAGGAGAACACGTGGCCGACGTGCAGGTGGCCCGAAACGGTGGGCGGCGGGGTATCGATGGAATAAACGGCCTTACGGTCGCGGGTGCCCTGGAACTTGTAGACTCCGCTCTCGTCCCAGACTCCGCGCCACTTGTCTTCGAGACCGTCCACGCCGACCTTGTCGGGCAGCGGCGTGAGGTTCGCGTTGATGGTGTTATCTTGGCTTTCAGTCATAGTCGCTAGTCTAGAAAGCGAATGTGACAACTGCCGTCGTATCAGCGCCTATCGAACCGAATGCCGGAATCGCAGGCAAATCGCGGAAAATCCACATAAAAAACCGTGGAAAAATCAGTGCAGCGTCAATCTGTTCAACGGCAGCAGACGGTCGGTCAGATTCTTCGGATACCCCTGCAGCCCATCGGAAACGGCAAGGAAGTTCTTGCGCGTGTACAGCCAGTCGCTGGCCGCGTTCTCGCTGACGGCGCGCGCGTAATCGCGCATGCGGGCCTGATAATCGTTGTCGTTGGTCGCGGCCATGGCATTGGCGTAAGCCTGCTGCGCGTCGCCGTTCTCGAAATGGAACACGGACTGGCCGTTGTCGAAGACGCTTGCGTCACCTTCGTCGCTCATGGTGGTCAGCGCGATGTTATAGGTGCCGGCGTTCATGCGTTCCGTCACGTCCGCGGCGGAATCGAGCACTTCCAGATTGGTGTTGATGTTGAGGTTTTCGATGGCGGTTTTCACGTCGTTGCCGATGCTTTCGTATTCCTTCGGCACCAGAATGTCGATTGGCGCGATGTAGTTCACTCCGAAATACGTGCGCATCCGTTGCCCCTGTTCGAGGTTGTAGGGGTACAGTCCGCTCAGGTCCTCATACCCGTCTTCCAGCGGGCTGATTGGCCCTCCCAGCGGCGCGTACGCGTCGGGCGCGTTCTTGGCGATGGTCTTCGCATCGATGGCGTATCGCGTCATCTTGCGGATCTGCTCGTCGGAGAAGGGGCTGTTGTTGTCGTTGTTGAACGCGAGCATCACCTTGTCGAAGCTGATGCCGCTGTCCGCGGTAATACCGTTGGTCTTGCCCAGTTCCGAGGCGGTTGAAGCGCTCAGCGGCAGCGCCATGCTGATTTTGCCGGCTTTCATGGCATCGGCCATGGATTCCTCGTTGGCGTAGTAGTAGAGCGTCACTTGCGATGATGCGGCTTTTTTGCCCCAATACGAGTCGTTGCGTTGCAGCACGATTTGCGATTGGTCCGCGGTTGACACGGTGAATGGTCCCGATCCGACCGCCGATTTCGCATAGTTGGTTTTGCTTTCCGCGTCGTACACGACGCCTGCACGGCCGGCCAGCGCGCGCAACAGCCGCGGATTCGGCTTGGCGAGCGTGATGACCACCGTATTCGCATTGGGATTGGTGATTTCCTTCAGATCACCAAGCTGGTCGGCTCCCACGTAATGGTTGTTGACGGCGTTCTGCAGCGACCAGACCACGTCGGACGAGTCGAGTTTGTGCCCATTGGCGAACGTCATGCCGTCGTTCAGCGTGAACGTGTACGTGAGACCGTCGTCGGAAGCCTGCCAGGAGCTGGCGATTCCCGGCTGCAGTTTGTTGGTTTCGCTGCGTGACACCAGCGTTTCGTATACGTTGCCGAGCAGCGCTTGCTCCACGGCGGTGCCTTGTTCGGTGCGGATGTCAAGCGATTTCGGCGCATTGCCTTCGATGCCGACGGTCACCGACGAGTCGGAGACGAGCGTGCCGAAGGATGTGATGGGATTCTTGCGGCCTGTCAGCGACAGTCCCAGCCACAGCAGCACACTGAGCACGATCGCGACGCCGAAGAAGATCAGCCAGCGCGTCGCCTCGGCTTTCAGATTACGTTTCCGCCCGTTTTCATCCATGCACCCGAGTCTAGTTGACGCGTGCTACACGCCCGATGGCCGGGTGCGATTCGACGGAGTGCCGGCGCGGCGGCTGGCATGCGTCGGAATCACGCGGCGAACGCGCTCGGACACGTGTCGTTGAGGGGGCAGTCGGCGCAATCCGGTTTTCGCGCATGGCAGATGGCGCGGCCATGCAATATCAAACGGTGAGACAGATCGGTCCATTCTTCGGGAGGGAAGCAGGCGGTGACCTCACGTTCGATGGCCACCGGGTCAGGGGAGGGGCTCGCCCAGTCGGACCGCCACCGCAATCGCCCAGTCACACGAATCACATGCGTGTCCACAGGAAAACCGGGCACGCCGAACGCGTTGCCCAACACCACGTTCGCGGTTTTGCGGCCCACGCCCGGCAGGCTGACCAGCGAAGCCATATCGGCTGGCACCTCGCCCCCGAATCGCACGCACAACTCATGCGACAGCCCGATGATGTTGCGCGCTTTCGTACGGAAGAAGCCGATGGTGCGGATGATGTCCTCGACGTGCTCGGGATTCGCGGCGGCAAGCTCCGCCGGACCGGGATATTCGCCGAACAGTTCCGGCGTGACCATGTTCACGCGCTTGTCGGTGGTCTGCGCGCTCAACACCGTAGCCACCAGCAGTTCGAAAGGAGAATTGAAGTTCAACGCGCATTTCGGATCGGAAATCTCCACGCACAACTGCTCGTATTCCTGATGCATGCGCGCGATCCGCGCCTTCTTCGATTCCCGAGGCATGCCTCCAGCCTACCCCTCGCATGCGGACGAACGCGGAAAACCTATGGAAACGTCGCAATCGGCAAAAACAGCGAAAATCCATCGAAAAAACGACAGAAAATCAGAAAAAAACAACAGGAAATCAGCGAAAGGCCAACGAAAACAAACGAAACCCGTCGAACATCAACGGAATGATCGCAAGAAAAAAGTCAGCTTTCGCCGGACTCGCCGTGAGCCGCATCCTTGGCCGCGGCCTCATGCTCATCCTCTTCCGGCGGATCGAAACGATAGCCGACGTTGCGCACGGTGCCGATGAGATGCTCGTACTCGCCGCCCAGCTTGGCGCGCAGACGACGGATATGCACGTCCACAGTGCGGGTGCCGCCGTAATAGTCGTAGCCCCACACCTCCTGCAGCAGCTGCGCACGCGTGAACACGCGGCCCGGATGCTGCACCAGATACTTGAGCAGCTCGAACTCCTTGTACGCCAAGTCGATCGGATGGCCATGCAGGCTGGCCGTATAACCGTTGGTATCCACCACCAGATCGCCGGAACGGATCAGGCCATCCTCGTTCTGCACGCCCTGCTCGCCGGTGCTAGCGGCCGTGCTGGCCGGCGCATTGCCCCGTTCGGACACCAGACGCAGACGCCCCTCCACTTCGGCGGGGGAAGCGGAGGCCACCACCACATCGGCAATGCCCCACTGCGAATTGACCACGGTGAAGCCGCCCTCGGTGAGAATGAGCACGATCGGCGTGGACAGTCCCGACGCGTGAATCAGACGGCACAGCGTTTTGGCGGTGGCCAGGTCGTCACGCGCATCAAGAAACAGAATGGTGTTCTCCGGCATCTTCACCAGGCTGGCCGCATCCATCGGCAACACGCGCACGCGGTGGGAAAGCAGCGCCAACGAGGGGAGAACGGTAGCTGGATCGCTAGCGAACGTCATAAGCGTAAGATCCGTCACGTCAGCTCCCTTTTGTTCTAAACTGATGCCGCGATTGTACACGCAAAATGTATTATCGGCGTTTCATCGATTGTAACTGAAGTATGTGGACACATACGGCTACATTTATTCATATTGCATACGTATTGACTACAATATGAAAAGGGGGTCCGAGATGACCGCTCCGCAGGCCGTTTCCCAGCAAAACCCGTCGAAGGTCGCTTTCGGCAAAGTATTGGCGATCCAGATCGTCGCGTACGTGGTATTGGTGGCGCTCGCGCTCGTTCCCGGCATCGCATACGGCGATTCCGCCAATCCCGCCGTGGTGCCGTTCACCATCATCGGATCGCTGGCGATGATCGCGCTGCTGGTGGTGTTCAGCCCGTTCCGCGACGGCACCGCCGGACACGTGATCGCCGTCATCGCCGGCTTGCTGTCGGTGGTGTGCGCCACGACGATGACGCTCGGACGGGCGATTTTCGCCGCCGACGCGACCGGCGGCAAGGACTTCTCCATGGAGGACGGCTGGATCGCCGGCGTCGGCGGCCTGCTGATCCTGCTGATCGTGATCTCCTTCGGACGCCAGATGGCCCGCGAAAACCGCACGCACCTCATCCGCTCGCTGTCGCACAGCGTGGTCGAAGGCGTCGCCATGATCGCCAGCGCGGGCTGGTGCTTCCTGCCGGTGCTCCTGCCGACAACGCATTCCAGGGCCGCCGCCATGTCCGCTGCCTCCGGAGCCACGGTGGACATGTTCAGCAACGTGACCATGACATGGGTCGTCGCCGCGATCGTGACGGTATTGGTGGCCGTGGCGCTCACCGTGTGCTCGTACTTCTGGCACCGCGACGCCGACCCCGAGCCGGATGCGCGTTCGCCGTGGATCGGCCTCGCACTGCTGCCGGTCATGCTGACCGGTCTCGCAGTCGGTCTGGCGGCGCTCGCCATCGTGACGTTCTGACGATTTGGCGGTTGCGTAATCGCCATAATTCACGTATTTAAAAAGCCCGTAATCATTGCGATTGCGGGCTTTTCCGTTGCGCTGAGTGCGCTGCTGTGGGCTGTAGCGTCAGCCGAGGAAGCCGAGATGTTCGAACAGCACTTTCAGGCCGATGAGGATCAGCACGACGCCGCCTGCGATCTGCGCCGGCTTCTGCCACCGCGAGCCGAACGCGCGGCCGATATACAGGCCGGCCGCGGAGAACAGGCCGGTGGTGACGCCGATGATGATCACCGAAAGCCAGATGTTGAGCGTCATGAATGCGAAGCTCACGCCGACGGCGAAGGCGTCGATGCTGCAGGCCACGGCGAGCGGAAGCATGTGTTTCCAATCGAAATCGGCGGTTTCCTTGGCGTTCTCCTCATCCTCTTCGAATGCTTCACGCACCATGTTGCCGCCGATGAGGGCGAGCAGACCGAAAATAATCCAATAGTCGACGGCGGTCACGTATTTGCTGAACGTGGACGCGGCGAAATAGCCGAGCAGCGGGAAAAGCGCCTGAAATCCGCCGAACCAGAGGGCGGTTTTGAACGCGTCGAGGACACGCAGTTTTTTGACGGTGAGGCCTTTGCCGATGGAAACGGCGAACGCGTCCATAGATACGGAAACGGCAATGAATAGTATTTGAACCAACATAGCTGGTATATAGGTTCATCCCGCCAGTTTCCCACGGGATGGGCCTCGACGGAGTCTCACGTCCGCCTACGCCTAGGGGTACCGGCATAGAACTGCCGCGCCAGCCAGCGGGCTTTGAATTCTGCGAATACTGTTCGCATGCCGTGAACTACGGGTTACACTATAGCGGCCCCAGCGAATATGCGCGTGTGATGAGTGTATCCCGCTTGTGGGCTGTTTCTTCCACTCGCTGGAGGAATCCGGACACTTGGAGGGTATGGTTTTGTCCGTTTTCTTCCAGTATCTGGAGGTTTTGGGACGTTTGGATACGCGAAAAGCCCGTTGACATGTGTAAGTACATACGTCAACGGGCTTTTCACGTAAAGTCGCTACCTAGAAAGGGGTGAAATCACTCAGCTTCGGATTCGGCGAGGCGCTTGCGGGCTGCGACGATTTCCTCCTCGGCCTTAGCGGCACCGGTCCAGTAATCGCCCGGCATGACTTCCTTGCCCGGCTCCAGAGCCTTGTACTGCTCGAAGAAGTGCTTGATTTCA
>OLZG01000061.1_pt1 | contig 75616 bp, 61 predicted proteins | sample 1644401 | NCBI WGS metagenome assembly OLZG01 (sample SAMEA103958119, study PRJEB25191) | human gut metagenome | biome: human-associated habitat [ENVO:00009003]; feature: intestine environment [ENVO:2100002]; material: feces | place: Germany | collected 2013/2015
TATTCACAAGCGACATAACAATCCAGTCGGCGGTGTTCCTTGTTGTGTCACTTGTATCGCTGATTGTGACACGACCGCTTGTAAAACGCTTTAAAAAGCGTAATAAAACAACGGGAACAAACGCAGACCGCCACATCGGTCAAGTCGGTTTTATGCTCACAGATTTAACCGATATTGACGAAACAGCACAGGCAAAGGTCGGTGCGGAAACATGGACGGTAAAGTCTGACAAAGCACCGCTTTTAAAAGGAACAAAAGTTAAGGTTCTTGCAATTGAGGGCGTAAAGCTCATTGTAGAGCCAATATCAGAATGAGAGGTAAATAATGTTAGGACTTATTATTTTAGGAATTATCCTTTTAATCCTGCTTATAGTAATTGTAAGCAATGTCAAGGTAGTACCGCAGGCACACGCATATGTAATTGAAAGACTCGGAACATATCATGTAACATGGTCAACAGGCCTGCATGTAAAAATTCCGTTCATCGACAAAATTTCAAAGAAAGTTTCACTAAAAGAGCAAGTAATCGACTTCCCTCCACGCATGGAGTGAATAAAACGATACCTTCTTGTAAATCTTAAAAGTAAGTGCATATCAGAAAATTGAAGATAATCAATAACAATTACTTATTTAATATTATTAACATCTTCGCGAATCCATTACCAGAGCGGGAATTATCTCAAGATGCTTGGTCACTTTTTTACCAATGACTTCCATCTCTTTACCGCTTTCAATACGACTGTAGATTTGATTGTTACCTTTTTTCTATTTGAATATAGAAATATTAGTTTTTAAAATTGCAAATGTGCTAAAAGTTGAATCTTGAATTTCAGTAATTAATTCACCGCCATATTTTTCAGCGATATCCTTAACAATTTTTAATCCGTACCCATGAAGTTCGGAGTTTTTCTTTGGATTTTTTATTGTTTTCGAAAATTTGTTTTTACATTTTATGTAAATGTTTTCATCATCTTTTTTACAGGAGATGTAAAGGGTTTTGTCGTTGCCATTATATCCTTTGAGTGCACTTATTGCATTATCCAAAAGATTTATAAATATTCGACATATATCTAAATCTGTGATATTTATGTTGTCATCAAGAATGATGTCATCCACAACTTTAATGGATTCTTTTTCAGCAATTTCTGCTTTATCGAACAAAACTGTATTTATAATTTTGTTGTTGCAATACTTGTGAGTTCTTGTGCTTCCCATAATATCAGATATTCCGTTGGCAATTTTTTTTGCTTTTTTATTACCCTCTGTGGTATTCTCTGAAAGTTGGATGTTAATTATCTGAACAAGATTGTTTATATCATGGCGTAGTTTTGCGGTATTATCGTAATTTTTAAGAATTTTTTCATAGTATTCGGCCTGCAATTTATTTTGATATTCAAGCATTTGATTTTCAGCTTTTATTTTGTAATATGATGAGCTACTTTTAGTAAAGTAAATTATAATACAGTCTAGTACAATAAACATGAAAATATACAAGTAAAAGAAGCTACGGTTCGTATTTTTAAAGTTGTACGGTATGTAATCCCATATGCTGTTATGATCGATAATCCAAAAAGATATGAACATAATTTCAATTGTTAAAAACAAAAGAAAAAACACAATGTTGTTTTTGTAAAAAATTTTAGTATCTTTACTGTAAAATTTATTCCATAACAACATGTTAACAGCAAAAAAGAAAATAACAATCATTGATGATATGATATATACATATGGTTAGGTTAAATAGTTTTCGGTAGAGTTAAAGAGAACCACAACTATAAGGTAACTTAAATAGTCTGTGAGAAATATTATAGCGATGGAAATTACTGATGAAATTAGGCGAATATGTTTTCGGTCTTTATAAAGGAAAAAATCGCAGAAGATTAATGACAGCATAGAGGCCTGAGTTGCCCATGCGGGGGTGCTGTCAAAATGTTGTGGGATTAATGAAATATACAAAATTACCAGGCTCAAAAGTATGGTAGGAAATCTTTTAAGTTTGCTTTTTAACATAAATGTTGTAGAAATAGTTGCAACAAAAATGTAATAGATATAAAGCCACATTTGTTGTGGTAAGTAATTAGCACTTTGAAATATCGAATGCATCATAATCCTCCGTTATAATCCGATCGTTGAAGCCTTATGTTCAAAAATCAATTTTTTTACATTTTCATAATGACTCCTGCTTACTGGAATTTTTTCACCTGTAGTGAGTACTATTTCTGATTTAAAAAGTTTAAAAATATATTTAAAATTTACCGCATAGCTTTTATGACATCTAATAAAACAACTATCAAATTTTTTCATAACATCGTCAAGCTTTATGTACTCCTCATAATTTTCTGAGTCTGTGTGATATGTAACTTTTCTTTTGTGACTTTCTAAGTAAATAATTCTACTTTTGTCAATAAAAGTGTCTTGTCCGTTAATTGAAATTTTGACAGAAGATGGTTTGCTGAATTTATAATAATTTATAATTTTATCAATGTAATAAAATAATTTATCTTTGTCTATAGGTTTTGTAAGAAGTCCCCATGGATTAAAATCTATAAAAATATCCTGACAATACTCCGTGTATCCTGTGATAAAGATAACTGGTACTGTAAGAATTTGCTCACGGATTTTTCGGAGCATTTCAATTCCATTATCTTTTTTAACGCATATATCCATAATGATTGCATCCGGAATTTCATTTTTAAAAATTGATGTCTCCAAGTCATTAAGAAAGTTATATGACTTAATAAGTATTTGATTACCAAATTTTTTATTAATCACTGATCCTATGTAATCAGTGATTTTTTTATCATCATCACATACCGCAATTACCATATAGCTCACCTCATTACGAATTATAACATAGTATCTGACAAAAATATTGCTTATACCAAATATAACGGCTGATTTTTACATTATTTATGCTATTTATTACATTTATCTGTAAAATATAAAAACTGTATTGTATAATGTTAATTGAAAAAATAAGGTAAAGAAACTTATTTTGTGAATGTTGTTTATGATGTAAATCTAAATTCAAATTATATTAAAGAGGAGAGATTGAGATGAAAAAAATATTTAAAAGAAGTATATCTTTGCTTTTGTCATTGATTGTTTTAATGACAGGAATCAATATTGTTGCAAATGCAGTGGGAGATAGTGACACTATCGAAAAACTTGTTTCTGTAGCAAAGAACGAGATAGGATATTTAGAAGAAACATACGATGATGGATCCTTCTATTCAAAATACGGTGATTGGTATGGCCTTCCAAACGGTTCATGGTGTGCTATGTTTGTAAGCTGGTGTGCGAATAAGGCTGGGATATCTACATCTGTAATTCCAAAATTTGCATCCTGTTCGGTAGGTAGAACACAGCTTCAAAATATGCAAGTATGGAAAGATAGCGGAGAATATACTCCTAAAAAAGGTGATTTAATATTTTTAAATAACTGTACACATGTTGGAATAGTTGAATCATTTGATGATGATATTATTACGACTATCGAAGGAAATGCAGCTGATGCTAATGGTCAGAATTTTGGAGTTCGTGAAAGGCGCTATGCTATTACCAGTAGCAAAATTACAGGTTATGCAGCACCAAAGTATGAATTAACAAATGATTTTAATGGCGTTGGAAAGCAGAAATCTACCGCCTATATGTTACCTGACAGTACATCCAAAACTGTGTGGGAAATCTGGGCAAATGACGAATTAGATGTTATTTGTGAAGACGGTAACTATTATTTGGTTATGTATCCGTTTTTGAGTACGGGTAAGTATGTGTGTGCTTATGTTGAAAAAGGTGCCGTTACTTTGAACGGAAATGTGCCAAATGCATCTGAGTTTTATTTAAATAAAATTGCAAAAACCAAGAAAAATGTAACTTTGTATCATAATCCCTCAGATGAGTCTTTGATGTCCAATTCCGGAGTTGATAAAAAAATAAGAGGAAATATAGAAAGTGATACAAATGTTCAAATATTATTCGAACGCAACGATTATTATTTTGTGAAGTATAATGACATTACAGGATTTGTTAGGCGTGATGATTTAGACGTTATTGAGAATACCACATCTTCATCTAACATAAAAATCGGTGATGTAAATAATGATGGCAAAATTTCAGTAATGGATGCAACTGCTATTCAAAAGCACACGGCAAAATTAATTGTATTGGATGAACAACAATGTATTGCTGCAGATGTTGATTTTGATAAGAAAGTAAGTGTAAAAGATGCTACTCTTATTCAGAAGTATATAACAGATATAATAGTAGAATTTCCAAGTCCTACAATTCCAGAGGAAACTTCTACAGCACCGACAAATACTACTACTGAGCCAACTACATCTGCAATAAGCACTTCACCAAATGTTGATGTTACTGCAATAAATGTTTCAGGTCCTGAAAACATTTATCTTGGTGATTCTGAAAAAATAAATTATACAGTATTGCCAGATAACGCTACCAATAAAACTGTTTATTGGATAAGTAGTGATGATGCTATTGTATCAGTTGATTCAGATGGTACATTACATGCTAAAAGTTTAGGAAAAGTGCGTATTGATGGTATAAACCCAAACGGAATCCGTACTTCATTTTATATCAATGTTATTAAGAAAACAATTGAACCTGAAAAAATAGTTATTGATAATAGAAACCCTAAGGTAATAAATACAGGTGATACATTACAGCTTAATGCTACGGTTAGTCCTGCAGATACTACAGATAAAAGCGTATCATGGTATTCTTCTAATGAAGATGTGGCTGTAGTTGACGCAAATGGTTTGGTAACAGCTAAAAATGCAGGTGTTGCAACAATAACCGCAAGTACAATAAATACTAACATTTATTCGACTTCAACTGTCAGAGTAAATAAAACTACTACTTATTTGGAAAGTGGGACATATTGTTTAAAACTTAAGGGAACCAATTCTTATCTTGATCATCAAGGAGGTACATCAAATGGTGTAAATGTACATCTTTGGTCCGGAGATGGAAATTCCAATGGCAATCAAAAAATAAATCTTGAAAGAATTGATGATAACAGATATAAATTATGGAGTTCATGTTCTACAGATTTATTGATTGATGTCAATAGAGGTAGTTCATATAGTGATCCTATTGAAGTGGGGAAAAATATTGATATTTGGAAAAATAACGACTGGCAGGCACAGGAGTGGTTATTTACAAAAACATATGATGGATATTATATTCTGAGATTAAATATGTATCAGGGTGGAGCCATTGAAGCAAGCGGAAAAGGAAATGGCGATAATATTTTCTTTGGTGCCTATAATCCTGAAAACGATATGCAAAAATGGGAACTTGTAAATACATCTGATTATGTTGTTCCTGAAACGACAGCTTGGATATACAATACATTACCTGTTGGCAATGTACATGTTCGCAGTGGTCCAGGAAGAAGTTATTCTTCAATAGGCGGTTTTAATGAAGGTCAGAAAATAACAGTTATAGGCGGTCTTAATGGAGATTTTTATAAAGTAAGAGGTGCTAATCGACATGATGGTAGTGTTATTGAAGGATATACTCACAAGGATTATGTGACCTTTGTTAAACCAGAAACACCTGTTGATCCAATTCAAAATAAATTTAACGAATTGCGTAACCGTTATATAAATGGACAATATTGGAATAAATACAATGATCCCAGTGGAAATAAGTCAGGTACAATTCCGTGTAAATGTAGTAGAACTTGTACAGCATCATGTTCATGTAGATGTGGTGCATTTATATATAACGGAACAGAGGTTGCTTGGCAATGCCATGGATATGCTTTAAAGTTAGGATATGAGATGTTTGGAACTAACCCAAACGGCTGGCACAAGGAATATAATTTAAATAATGTGCAACCTGGTGATATAATAAGATATCTTAATAATGGACATACAGTTATGGTTACCGGCGTTTCTGGTAATACTATTACATTTACCGATTGTAACTGGTCAGGTCCATGCAAAATAAGATGGGATGCTAGTATGAGTAAGTCAAGTTTTACAGGTTTGTCTTATGTATTAAAACACCCGTAATTAGCGATGAATTGCAAGCAAAGCATTAATAATTACAAACAACTAAAATAGTATTACACTCGATAATCGTCCCGACTTGAAATAAAAAATCAAGTCGGGAAATTTAAAACTTTTGCTGCTTTGCTTAATGGATGTGTATTTTTATCTCGGTAAAAATACAAGCTCTGTTTTCACACACTCTGGCAGCGTTGAAAATTTGTTTCGCAGCAATTGGAGCAATGTATTTTTCGTGCGTGGCTTCGGCTGCGCACTTTTTAATTTTCTAGGAGGAAGATAAAATGAAAAAACTAATGAATATAATTTCGTTACTCTTGATTATCTCAATTTTTTTGAGTATTGTACCCTATGTACCATTCACAGTAAGTTCCTTGGAAATACTTAAAAGTGGTAATTATGAATATAGAATTCTTGATAATGGAACAGTAGCCATTACTAGATATAATGGTACATCTGAAGAAGTCATAATTCCGCAATATATAGATGATAAAATGGTTGCATGCATTGATGATCTTGCGTTTGATCATTGTTTAAATCTTACATATATAACATTCCCTGAAAGTGTTATCGAAATAGGAGATAACGCATTTAGAGAGTGTTCAAATCTTACAAGCATCAAAGTTAACAGTAATAATACTGAATTTTGTTCAATGGATGGTATTTTATTTGACAAAAATATAAAAACATTGATTACTTTTCCTGCAAATAAAAAAGTAACTTCATATGCAATTCCTAGCAGTGTTACAACAATACACGATCATGCTTTTGAACAATGCATAAACCTTACAAGCATAACAATTCCACACAGTGTCACAAAAATTGGAGCATATGCATTTTATTACTGCTTAAAACTTTCAAGCGTATCAATGACAAAAAGTATAACAAGCATTAGCGGATATACTTTTTCTGGCTGCAAGAACCTTACAAATATATCAATACCAAACAGCGTGACAAGTATTGGCGAATACTCTTTCTGGAACTGCATAAACCTTACAAACATAAAAATTCCTGACAAAGTGACGATAATTAAATATGGAGCTTTTTGCAATTGTGATAACCTTACAAATGTATCAATGCCAAAAAGTATAACAAGCATTGGCGTATATACTTTTTCTGGCTGCAAAAACCTTACAAATATATCAATACCACAAAACGTTAAAAGCATCGGTGATAGTACTTTCTGGGGATGCGTGAGTCTAGAAAGTGTAACGATTCCCAACAGTGTAACAAGCATTGAAGATTACGCTTTCTGTAATTGTGAAAAGCTTAAAAGTATAACTATCCCATATAGCGTTAAAAGTATTGGCAAATATGCTTTAGGATGGTATTTAGGAAGTTATATGTCTGAATTCACTATTTATGGACTAAGGGGTTCGGCTGCAGAAAAATATGCAAAGGAGAATAACATTAACTTCGCCAGTGCAAGCAACTTGAAAGGCATTGAAATAGAACCATTAAATGATATTGAAGCAAAAAGGATGCTTAGTTTTTTATTTAATGCAGAATCTAAAAATGTGAACACAGAATATAGTGAATTTTATGAATTTTTGACTGGCCAATATAATTCGCAACCATATAAATCAAATTATGTTGGATACTCACTTTTGCTTTCTTCGTATATTAGTACTGGTACTAATGCAAATAATTATAATAACCTACAAAGAAAATCATCTGACGCAACACTTTACTGGCTTCAGCGTATGGTAGGAAATGAAGATATAAGTTCAGCAGTGGCAAATGAATTGTTAGGTGAAGCTAAAAATACTATAAAACGGTCATTGGTACATTGCGTTGCATCCGATTATGATCTCAATTGCATTGACAGTTGTATGAGCACGGTGACTACAATCATAAATTCAAAAGATAAAGTAAATGAGTATGTTAATAAACTTTTTTCTACTGTTTCAGGAGTTTGTTTTTTTGTAAATTATTCTAAAAGCGGAATGTATAATTATTTTGAACAATATTTGAACTTGCGACCATCTTTTGATTCAGCAGATCAATACTTTAATATGCTTATGTGGGGATATTATTCAGAGTATAGATATTTGCCCTCATATTGGAAGTATAGCCAAGATGAATTAAATAACTGGGCGGAATTGCTATATAGCATAGAACAAGAATTAATTTCAAATTCATATTATGAACCAGAAACTACATCGCCTATAATAGAACCAACAAAACAACCTACGACTCCACTTGTAACAGAGTCAACAGAAAGACCTACAATCCCATCTGTAACAGAGCCAGCGAAAAAACCTACAATCCCATCTGTAACAGAGCCAACGGAAAAACCTACAATACCATCTGTAACAGAGCCAACGGAAAAACCTACAATCCCATCTGTAACAGAGCCAACAGAAAAACCTACAGTACCACCTGTAACAGAAACAACGAAAAAAAGCACAACAACACCAACAGTAGAGTATATTTACACTGACAATGATACAGGTATTACTGTAACTATAGAAAATGAGGCGGAGTTGATTATTAAAAATCTAACTGACAGTGAAAGCGTAGAAAAGGCAAATATCGCTCTTGGTGATAGTGATAAACTTATTTATTTATATGATATTTCACTTGTAAAAAATGGTGTTCCAATTCAATCAAATAGCACAGCAACAGTTAAAATCCCGACTTCATATAAAAATGCTAAAATTTACGAAATAAAAGACAATGGAACCAAAACGGATATGAATGCGCTTTACAAAGACGGATATTTAATATTTTCATCTAACCAATTAAGCTCATATGCTTTAGCAATCTCCAAATCAAATTTTCTTATTGGCGATATAAACCAAGATGGTAATGTTGACATTAAGGATGCTACATTGATTCAAAAATATCTTGCAAAGATTGTTGATTTTAATGATGAACAGCTTGCCACTGCAGATACAAACGGCGATGGAAGCGTTTCAATAGCAGATGCAACACAAATTCAAAGATATCTTGCACAACTTATCCCCTCACTCGGATAACACTTTAAAAAATCCTATCTGGCTATTGCAGTCAGGTAGGATTTTAATACATATCAAATATATTGACAATTATGTTTATATGTGCTAATATTCACTTGAGATGATAATGACTATGACCTGTGTAATCTACGCACGATATTCAAGTGATAATCAGTGTGAAGAGTCTATTGAAGGACAGTTGAGAGAATGTAAAGAGTTTGCAGAGAAGAACGATATTACAATTCTCGGCAAATATATTGACCGTGCTTTATCTGCTAAAACAGACAATCGTCCTGATTTTCAGCGAATGATTAAGGACAGTGAAAAGAATATGTTTGATGTTGTGCTTGTATGGAAGCTTGACCGTTTTGCACGCAATCGCTATGACTCCGCTCATTATAAATCCATTCTTAAAAGGAACGGAGTTAAGGTTGTTTCTGCAACTGAAATCATTTCACAAGGAGCTGAAGGTATTTTGCTCGAATCCTTGCTTGAGGGTTATGCCGAATACTACTCCGCCGAGCTTTCAGAAAAGGTCATTCGTGGTATGAAAGAGAATGCACTAAAATGTAAATACAACGACGGCACACTTCCATTGGATATGTAATTGATGAAAACAAAACATAAGAGAAGTAACCGACAAAAATCTTACCAAAGCAGGCTACAACTATATCTATACCGATGCTGACGGTACAGACCATTACCTTAAACTTGCTCAGGGAGAAACCGCAAAATGGGAAGATGAAGACGGTTTAGGTCTTACACTAACCAAAGATGAAAACAACATTTTCATTGATAACGGTTCAATAACTCAGACTTACGATTCAACCGCAAACGACGGTAAACTTCTCTCTGAAAAAGACGAACACAAGAATACAATCACATATACCTACACCGACGGTGACTTAACTAAAATCACAGACGGTTCGGGCAGAGAAGTTCAGTTAAAATACAAGAGCAGTACTAACGGCAAAAAGGTTGTATCAAGAATTACAAAGCCCGACGGCACAAAAATTGATATTGCTTATACAACCGCAAAGGATAAGGTTACTTCAATTTCATTCAATGACGGTCACACTTCACGATTTGAATATGACGATAATTATAACCTGATTTCAATTTCGGGTGTATCTGACAGCTATATGAAATCCCTGCCGACACATAAATTCACTTACACAAACGGCAAAGTAACAAACATCACAGAATACGGTACGGACGGCACAGAGGGAAATCACCTTAACATAAGCTACAAAGCCGACAATACAACCGTGTTTACTGATAAGCAAGGACACAGCGAAACCCATATTTTTGATAACAGCGGTTCAACTGTTTCTGTCCTCAATTCAAACGGTTATGCAACTTCGTCTGAAAATACAGGACTTGTAATTAACAACAGTGCAAACGCATATACTAAAAACTACATTACAGAGTCCTCACAGCAGACAGAAGTAGGTGGCGGTAAGTATTACTTTGTATCAAACGGTGCAAAGGGTAGTACAACAAGCACAGGCGGTAAAGTAACAGTCGATAATTCTGCCGCAACAGAAGAGGACGGTTACTATCAGTATCTCGGAACAACTTCACTCAAGGTTGAAAATCCGACAAGTGAGAATAACTCCGCATTCTTTACAGGCTTTGCTCATCAGTTCAAAGAAACAACTTTCAACGGCAAAGATGTAACTTTCTCCGCATATGTAAAAACAAAGAATGTAAAGCAAATTTATAGTGGCGGCTCAGTCGGAGCAATCCTCAAAGTTAAGTGTCTTGATTCATCAGGCAAGACTGTAAAAGAAATCAACAGTATCGGACTTACAGGCACACTTGATTGGCAGAGAATCAGCGTAACAGCAAATGTGCCGAGTACAACAGCGTCAATCCGTGTTTATGGATTGATAAGATATGCATCGGGTACAGCATGGTTTGACTGTATCCAGTTTGAAGAGGGTAATTGTGCCAACAACTTCAACGCTCTTCAAAACAGCGATTTCAGCTCAAATGACAACTGGCTCACAGAAGAAAACAAGAGCATTTCAGCCAACAAAGGAACTGTAACAATAGGCGGTACAGCAGGTGCATTTGATGATGAAAATGCCGATTCATCAAGCGATGACTCGACAGATGAAACACAGCCGTCAACATACACGAAAACCGTTACAGAAACTGAACCTAATGACAGTATCACTACATATGATGATTACGGCAACGCAATCAAGTCTGAACAGGGATTTGTAACAAGAACTGTAAAGAAAACTTATGAAGTTGAAGAAAATGAAACAACGGAAGAAGTTACAAATCCAAGTGATTCTGATACAGATAATTCTGACGATAATGATAATTCCGATACCACTGATGATAACTCATTGGGTAACAAGTATATCTATCAGAATATCAAAGTAGGCAGAGCAGGAGTATCGTTTAAAATTAACGGTACAGCAAAATCAAATTCAGTTCCGCTTTCAAATGAAAACAGAACTTTTGGTATTGCACTCAATATTTACTACAATAACAGCAGTACACCTGAGTTCCATTATCAGAACTTTAGTGCAAACACGGACGGTTACCAGCAGGTATCACTTTCTGTAACTCCCGAAAAAACAAACGAAATTGTAAATTATATTGCATTTGCTTTCGTTTACGGTTATAATGAGAATAAAATGACGGTTGATAATGCGGAAGTAAACATTTCACCGTTAATTCAAAGCTCTGAAGATTCTAAGAATGAATCATCTGAAAAAGAGGCTGTTGACGAAGAAGTCTTATCTGAAAGTATTGATAAGTCAAAGCCGTATATGCAGACAAGCTCTGAGTATGACAGCACAGGCAACTATGTAACTTCCGAAACAAATGAGCAGGGAAGTACAACAAAGTATGCTTATGATGCGAACGGTAATAAAACTGCTGTCACAGACGGAAACGGTAATGTAACTAATTATACCTATGATACGAACGGAAATGTATTGTCCATAAAGAACGGTACTTCCGGAAATGATTATTCCTATACAGGCTCAGGCTCTGTATCGAAAATCGCTCATAACGGTTTTAGCTATTCATTTAATTATGATGTATTCTATAACCTTGTTTCAACTAAAATAGGCAATGTTGCAATTACAAGTAATACCTATGATAGTAACGGCAATCTCGCAAAAACAACCTACGCAAACGGTGATTATTTTGAATACACTTATGATGATTACGGCAATATTTCTGTAATCACAGGCGAAACAGGCAAAATTGCCGAGATGATTTACAACAAGCAAGGTCTTGTTACAAAAACTGTTGATTATTCAAGCGGCGAAACCTCATATTACTACTACACATTTGACGGTTCACTTGAAAGCGAATATCGTACATCATCTGACGGCAGTCTTACTCACTACATCATTACCGATTCTAACGGCAATACAGTCGAAAAGACATCTGTAAATGGTCAGACTAAAACTATCACTACGGGTACTGATAAAGACGGAAAGTCATTTGTAAGCAATGACGGCGTAACTAACGAAACATCAACCGATGATTTCGGCAGAACTACACAGGTCAGAACTGTTCGCAGTGACGGTACTCTTGTATTTAATACAGACTATGAGTATGCAGACGGCAAGGCTGAAAATTCAACAACTAATCTTATTAGCAAGTTCAGCCAGTCATATGGCGGTGACAGCGTTTTATCCTACGATTATTCTTATGATAACAACGGTAATATTACCGAGATTAAGCAAAACGGCAAACTCATAAACAAGTACACTTATGACAGTCTTAACGAGCTTAAAGAAGAATATGATTATGTAAATAAGTTCTACATTAACTATTCTTATGACGGAGCAGGAAACCTGCAAAATAAATATGAACAGGTTCTTGATCCAAACTACGGTTATCCGACAGGAACACAGCATGGTAATACATATGAGTACACCGATACCAGTTGGAAAGACAAACTGACAAAAATCAATGGTGACAATATTACCTACGATGCAAACGGCAACCCGCTTTCATACCGTGACGGAATGAGCTTTGAATGGGAGAACGGAAGAATTCTCAAAAAAATCAACACTTCCGACAAATCCGTTCAAATGAGCTATGACTCAAACGGTATGAGAACGCAGAAGTCTGTTGACGGAGTTAAGACCAACTATTACTATGACAGCAACAAAAATCTGATTTCACTTGTAAAGGGCAATGATACTCTGTTGTTCTACTATGACAGTGACGGAAGTGCAACATCATTCTCATATAACGGTACAATGTACTTTTATGTGAAGAATCTGCAGGGTGATGTAATCAGAATTATTGACCTCGCAGGTACAGAAGTTGCAAGCTATGTTTATGACGCTTGGGGTAACATAAAAGATACCAAAGGCGATCCGACAGTCCGTGAACTGAACCCAATTCGTTATCGTGGCTATGTTTATGATACCGAAACTTCACTCTATTATCTCCAAAGTCGCTACTACAATCCATTCACAGGCAGATTTTTGAATGCGGATATATATTGCGATACTGGTACAGACACTACATTAAGCACTAATATGTTTGCTTATTGTGAGAATAACCCTATTAATAAGTCAGATCAGACAGGCTTTAGGGTAATTGATATAACAAACCGATTAACAAAAGTAATGCTAAAAAACGCAAAATACTTGTACAACTTAGCACGAAAATGCAAGTGGTTTGGAATAGCAGGAAGAGTGGGTTTGCTTTATAAATTTTACAAATTAGTAAAAACAGGCGGAAAATGGGACCTTAAGAATCAAAAATCTTGGAAATTATCAAAGAAAAACCATTTTAAATTTCATGGACGTATAATAGATTCACAAGATGTTGGTAATATACATTTTGGGTTTGTTGGCTCAGTTGTTTTCAAAGCAGTAACATTATGCACGGGAGCAGGTATTTATCAAATATTCAGTGGAACATCATCTTGGAGTTATTGGTATAGTTTTTTTGACGATCCCAGAGATACTCGTTACATATTGTTGGGCAGGAAGTATTGGAGATTACTTTATAATCGGAAGGTGTTTCAATGGTAAAGAAGTTTTTTACGCTTAATTGCTTTTTTGTGGTTATGATTTTAATTAGTATTTTTTTTACAGCGTGTAGTTTGAAATACTTGCCCCATGGCGAGTTAATTGATACTACAGTATCTCCTAATAATGAATATGTAGTAAACGCTTACCTTTGTTCGGGGAATGCAACGACAGACTTTTCAGTAAGGTGTGAAGTAGTTGATTTAAAAACGAATAAAAGTCGAAATATATACTGGAATTATCATCAAGAAGATGTTTCTTGGTATTGGAAATCTCAAGATGTTATTGTCATAAATAATATCGAACTTAATGTTTTGACGGATGAGTATGATTGGCGAAATTATTGACCTTATATCAATTGCTCAGTGTAAAAAGTGAACAATAAAAAGACATCCTATGATAGAATAAAACCTATCATAGGATATTTTGTTATGTAAAAAATTAACTCGTATAATCCGTGAAGTTTTGTAAAAAGCACAAAGTCATCAAAACAAGAGGCATACCGAGCGGTATGCCTCTTGTTGCCTGAATTAGTTTTAGCATTTTAAAGATGAGAGATTTATGTTTAATTTTGAAATTTCGCCATTGTGTATGAAGCGTAGGGAAACTTTAAGCCAAAATTCTCTTACGGCATAATATAACTGCATAGGCTGTTTGTCGTCAACGGTAATTGCTTGCAAAGGAAAAGTTTCTTTCTGAATATCTTTTTTATCAGAAAGAAAGTAAAATGTTATTTCATCGTAAGCCAATCTGATATTGTAATTTAGCCTGCGTTTGTATATGGTTATTATAAAAATGAAATGCCAGTGTAACAAATCAAACATAATGATTTCGGCAGAACTACATAGGTCAGGACTGTCCGCGAGTGATGATGTCCTTGTATTTAGTTCCGATTACGAGTATGCGGATTGTAAGATTATTAACAAAAACCACCTTATGGTAATTTGCTTATTATCATAGGAGGCGATTTTATTGTACATTTTGGGAGATTAGTTAAATGAATTTATCTGACAGAAAACGCATAAAATAGCAATAAAATAGTTTGACTAATATATAATATTGTGTTAAAATTATGCGAAAAGGAGGGTGACAGCCCTATGGAGCAATATATGCCGATAGTGTGGATAGGCTTTGCAATATTCATGTTGCTTTGCGAAGGCTTTACAACACAGCTTGTATCAATATGGTTCGTTCTCGGCTCAGTTTGTGCCGCAATAACAACTATATTCACAAGCGACATAACAATCCAGTCGGCGGTGTTCCTTGTTGTGTCACTTGTTTCGCTTATTGTGACACGACCGCTTGTAAAACGCTTTAAAAGGCGTAACAAAACAACGGGAACAAACGCAGACCGCTACATCGGTCAAGTCGGATTTATGCTCACAGATTTAACCGATATTTACAAAACAGCACAGGCAAAGGTCGGTGCGGAAACTTGGACTGTAAAGTCTGACAAAGCACCGCTTTTAAAAGGAACAAAAGTTAAGGTTCTTGCAATTGAGGGCGTAAAGCTCATTGTAGAGCCAATATCAGAATGAGAGGTAAATAATGTTAGGACTTATTATTTTAGGAATTATCCTTTTAATCCTGCTTATAGTAATTGTAAGCAATGTCAAGGTAGTACCGCAGGCACACGCATATGTAATTGAAAGACTTGGAACATATCATGTAACTTGGTCAACAGGCTTGCATGTAAAAATTCCGTTTATCGACAAAATTTCAAAGAAAGTTTCATTAAAAGAGCAAGTAATTGATTTTCCTCCGCAACCCGTGATCACAAGAGATAATGTTACGATGCAGATTGACACGGTTGTGTATTTTGAAATTACCGATCCAAAGCTTTATACTTACGGTGTAGAAAGACCGCTCAGCGCTATAGAAAATCTTACTGCAACAACATTGCGTAATATCATCGGTGATCTTGAGCTTGATAACACACTCACATCCCGTGATACAATCAACGGTAAAATCAGAGTGATTCTTGACGAGGCAACCGACGCATGGGGCATTAAGGTAATCCGTGTTGAGCTTAAAAACATTCTTCCGCCCCGTGAAATTCAGGATGCGATGGAAAAGCAGATGAAGGCAGAGCGTGAGCGCCGTGCAAGAATTCTTGATGCAGAGGGTGAAAAACGCAGTCAGATTCTCGTTGCAGAGGGTATGAAGGAATCTGCAATTCTTAAAGCCGACGCTGTTAAGGAGCAGAAAATCCGTGAGGCACAGGGTGAAGCTGAGGCTATTCTCACAGTCCAGAAAGCTAATGCCGACGCACTTAAAATGCTCAATGAGGCTTCTCCTACCGATAGAATTATTCAGCTTAAATCGCTTGAGGCATTCGGTAAAGCCGCTGACGGCAAGGCTACAAAGATTATCATTCCTTCAGATATTCAGGGACTTGCGGGTAATGTTACCGCAATTAAAGAACTCTGGAAAGATGATGTGCCAAAGGCATAAAAATGTGAAATTTACGGCAATTTTTCGGGCACAGAATTCTGTGTCCGATTTGTTGCATAAAATTGTGGGGGATAGGAAATGCAATTTTTACTCGACTTGTTGTGGTACTTCGTAATTTTCTCGTTTTTTGGCTGGGTGGCGAGCAGTTTTCGTTCGCTTCTTCTTGAGAAAAAATTCAGTAACAACGGTTTTCTGACATCACCGTTTTGCCCTATGTACGGATTTTCGGCGGTTATTTGTTATACGGCACTAAAACCGTTTGAAAACAGCAAGCTGATTTTATTCATCGGTTCAACTCTGATATTATCTGCACTTATGGTTGTGGTCGGTGTGCTTGTAGAAAAAACTCTCAAATTCAAGCCATGGGATTTTTCTTCCTCGAAATTCAGCATAGGCAATTATATAACTTTTCCTTATGCACTTTTTCTCGGATTGCTCGGTATGCTGCTTGTCGGATTGATAATTCCGGTGCTTCGCACAGCCGTTGAAGCAATTCCTTTCTGGATAAGTCTTATTCTTGTTCTTTGCTTCTGCGGAATTATTGTAATTGATTACGTTTTTTCAATGATAACAACAATCCGTCTGCTCAGAAGAATTGCAAAGCTTAAAAATTCTTCCGAGCTTATGGATAAAGGCGCAACAGAGGTTGAAATTCAGGAACTTGAAGAAAATTACAACCGACTTTTTACAGAGAATATTTTAAGAAAAAGACTTGCACACGCTTATCCCGATCTCACTCATATGGCTTATGTAAAGCAAATTAATGCTAAAATTGAGGAGATTAAGCAGGATAATATGAAAGAATATACACAAACCTTTGAAAGCAAAGATGACAAGCCGTTTGCTTACGGATTCTGTTTTACGAAGCTTTTTTATCTGTTTGTGATCGGTTCTTTCATCGGCACGATTCTTGAAACAATATGGGCGTTCTGCGTTGACGGACATTTTGAAATGCGTGTCGGCATGGTTTACGGTCCGTTTATTCCTGTTTACGGCGGCGGTGCGTGTTTTCTGACAGCCGCTTTGTATAAGCTTTACAAGCTTAATGATACGCTTGTTTTTGTGATAAGTGCTTTTGTCGGAGCAGGTTTTGAGTATTTCTGTTCGTGGTTGCAGGAGCAGATGTTCGGCACGGTTTCATGGGACTACAGTGACACTCCGTTTAACCTTGACGGCAGAACTAATCTTATGTATGCCCTTATCTGGGGATTTCTCGGTCTTGTCTGGGTGCGTTATCTGTATCCGTGGACAGCAAAGCTTATTGAAAAAATTCCTAAAAGAGCAGGTGCAATTATTACAACATTTCTGATTGTATTCATGGCATTCAACGGCTTTATGTCCGTAACAGCTACGGCAAGATGGACTCAGAGAACAGAGGGAGTGCCTGCGTCAAACAGCTTTGAAGAATATCTCGATGAAAAATTCGATAATGAAAAGATGGAATTTCTTTTTCCGGGTATGAAAAAGGCTGCAGAGGCGGGAGTTACAACCGAGGGCGTAATTTCCAATGAAAGACCGTATCTTGATGCTACAGATCCCGATAACGGCATGAAAATCGAACAGGGAAAAGATGTTTCCAAGATTAATTAATATCATGAAGTGGCTATGCTTTGCACAGTCACTTTTTGCTTTTTGGTGGTATTTTAAAAATAATTTCGCCTGACTATTGAATTTTAACTGATTTTTTTATATAATTAATTAGTAATGCTTTATTTATGTCGATTCAAAGCATAAATTGGCATATTTGTCCTGACTTTGTCTGCCCACGGCACGGTTTTTGCGGCAATTTATCAAGTGGGCGGAAAGGCTATGAGTAATTATGAAAAAGGTTGCAATTATTATGGGCTCCGACAGTGATTTTCCCGTAGTATCAAAGGCTGTCAGTAAACTCAAAGAATTTGGCGTAGAGTATGAGGTTCATGTAATGAGTGCACACCGTACTCCCGATGCGGCAATTAAGTTTTCGGCAGAGGCTAAAAAGAACGGTTTTGGCGTAATCATTGCCGCAGCAGGTATGGCGGCACATCTCGCAGGTGTTCTTGCGGCAAAAACAACCCTTCCTGTGATAGGAATCCCATGTAAGTCGGCTCAGCTTGACGGTATGGATGCTCTTCTCGCAACAGTTATGATGCCTACAGGAATTCCGGTTGCAACAGTAGCAGTTGACGGTGCGGCTAACGCTGCAATTCTTGCCGTTGAAATGCTCGCACTTTCCGACGATTCTCTTGCAGAGAAGCTTGAAAATATGAAAGCTGATATGGAAAAAGGCGTTGCCGAAAAAGACAAGGCAATGCAGGCTAAGGTGGCAGAGCTTTGATTAAGAACTATGTAGATATTGACACAAAACTTGACAAAGTAAATGACGAGTGCGGTGTGTTCGGTATTTACCGTAATGATGACGATATCGATGTTGTTGCCGCCGCAAATGACGCACTCTTTAGCCTTCAGCACAGGGGACAGCAGAGCGCAGGTATCACCGTGAATAAAGACGGTGAATTTACAACTGTCAAGGAACTCGGCATGGTGTCCGAGATTTTTACGCCCAAAGCACTTGAAAAACTTCCAAACGGTAAGATTGCAGTCGGTCATGTCCGTTACACTTCATCGGAATCACTCGACCGTGCATCTAACCAGCCTCTTGTTATGCGATATATTCAGGGTTCAATCGGTATTGCAAGCAACGGCTCAATTACAAACTTCAATGAAATAAGACAGGAGCTTGAAACAGGCGGTGCTGTTTTTCAGTCCAATTCTAATGCTGAAATTATGGCTTATGTTATTGCAACCGAAAGATGTGTAACAGACACGCTTGAAGATGCTGTTCTTTCTTCAATGAGAAAGCTCAAGGGCGCTTACTCAACTGTAATTTGCGCACCGAGCCGTCTTATCGGCTTTCGTGATATGCACGGATTTCGTCCGCTCTGTATCGGCAAACTAAAAAACAGCTGGATTTTCACTTCCGAAAGCTGTGTTATCGACAGTCTCGGCGGTGAATTTGTCCGTGATGTTGAGCCGGGTGAAATGGTAGTAGTTGACGAAGAAGGCTTTCACAGCTACAAATTAAAGCTTTTGCCCGATAAAACATCTTTCTGCCTTTTTGAATATGTATATATCGCAAGACCGGACAGCGTAATCAACGGTGTCTGCGTACATAATGCAAGATTCAGAGCCGGTGAACTTCTTTATGACGAGTTCCCGATTGAAGCAGATATGGTTTGCGGTGTTCCCGATTCGGGACTTATTGCTGCACAGGGTTATGCAAAGGCTTCGGGTATCCCGTTCAGCACAGGTTTTGTCAAAAATAAATATATCGGCAGAACAGTAGGCTCGGGTAAAGATAAAAAGAAAAGACTTCTCAGAACAAGACTTACCGCTTTGAAGGCTAATGTTAAAGGCAAGAGAGTTGTTATTATTGACGACTCAATCGTCAGAGGTGAAACCTCAAAGCATATTGTTCGTCTTATGCGTGAGGCAGGAGCTGCCGAGGTGCATATGCTCATCAGCTCGCCGCCGTTTGTATGTCCGTGCTACTTTGGTGTGGATATTCACGATAAAGAAAGTCTTATTGCAAACAAGTTGACAACAAGTGAAATCTGTGAATATATCGGTGCAGATTCACTTGGTTATCTCAGTATAAACAGTCTCAGAAAAATTGCTGAGGGTGCAAATATAGAATTCTGTGACGGTTGTTTCACGGGCAGCTACGACGCTGAAATCCCGAGAACAATCTTTGTAGATAAATACGCTAAAAAAATTAACAGAAAGTGACGGAGTGATTACAATGAACAACAGCTTTTCCGAAAGCTACAAAGCGGCAGGTGTTGATGTAACAGCAGGCTATAAGTCTGTAGAGCTTATGAAAAAGCATGTGGCACGCACAAAAATTGACGGTGTTATTTCAGGCATCGGCGGTTTCGGCGGACTTTTTGCCCCTGATTTCAAAGATATGGAAGAGCCTGTACTTGTCAGCGGTACTGACGGTGTAGGCACAAAAATCAAGCTTGCTTTTCTTCTTGACAAGCATGACACAATCGGTATTGACGCAGTTGCAATGTGCGTAAACGATGTAATTTGCTGTGGAGCAAAACCTCTTTTCTTCCTCGATTATATCGCAATCGGCAAGAACTATCCCGAAAAGGTAGCTGAAATTGTATCAGGCATTGCAGAAGGCTGTGTTCAGTCCGGCTGTGCTCTTATCGGCGGTGAAACTGCAGAGCATCCGGGTCTTATGCCTGTTGATGAATATGATGTTGCAGGTTTCAGCGTTGGTATTGCAGACAAGCCGAAGATGATTGACGGTTCAAAGCTTTGTGAGGGTGATGTACTTTTAGGACTCCGTTCTTCTGGTGTTCACTCAAACGGTTTTTCGCTTGTCAGAAAAATCTTTGATATCAACGAGGAAACAATTAATGCCGAGTATCCTGAGCTTGACAAAACTCTCGGTGAAACATTGCTCACTCCAACAAAAATTTATGTAAAACCTCTTCTCGCTCTTATGGATAAGGTTGATGTAAAGGCTGTATCACACATTACGGGTGGCGGCTTCTATGAAAACATTCCCCGTATGCTTACAGACGGTCTTTCTGCAAAAATCAAAAAGGACAATATTCCTGTTCTTCCTATTTTCAAGCTTATGCAGAGAGTAGGTAATATCCCCGAGCACGATATGTTCAACACATTCAATATGGGTGTAGGTATGATAATTGCCGTTGCCAAGGAGGATGCAGACAAGGCTCTTGAGGTTCTTGCGGCTAACGGTGAAGACGCTGTTGTACTCGGTGAAGTAATCAGCGGTAATGACGGAGTAGTGTTTGAATAATGAAAAATATTGCAGTTCTTGTGTCGGGTGGCGGCACAAATCTTCAGGCACTTATTGACGCTCAGAACAGGGGAGAGATTAAAAACGGAAAAATCTCTCTTGTTGTGTCCTCAAATCCAAACGCTTATGCACTTGAAAGAGCAAAAAACAATTCGATTGCAACTGAGGTTATCAGGAGAAAAGACTATGCCGAATTTGATGAGTATGATTCTGCTGTAACCGAGCTTTTGAAATCCAAGGATGTTGACCTTGTTGTTCTTGCAGGATTTATGACAATTCTCGGAAAGCAGTTTATTTCTGCTTTTGAAAACAGAATAATCAATATCCATCCGTCGCTTATTCCGTCGTTCTGCGGCGAGGGTTATTACGGACTCAGAGTTCATGAGGAGGCTCTTAACAGAGGCGTCAAGGTAACGGGTGCTACCGCACATTTTGTAAACGAAGTGTGCGACGGCGGTCCCATTATCATTCAGAAAGCCGTTGAAATTCAGAACGGTGACACACCCGAAATTCTTCAGAAAAGAGTTATGGAACAGGCTGAATGGAAGATTCTTCCAAGGGCGGTTTCGCTTTTCTGCGAAGATAAAATTATAGTAAAAGACAATAAAACCGAAATTCTTGACTAACGGAGGAAAAATATGAAACCTGTATCACTTTACAATGACATTGCTTCAACTTCATATCCGGGCAGAGGCATTGTAATCGGCAAAAGTGCAGACGGCTCAAAGGCTGTTATTGCATACTTCATTATGGGCAGAAGCGAAAACAGCAGAAACAGAGTGTTTGCAGAAACCGAGGACGGCATCAAAACTCAGGCTTTTGATCCGTCAAAGCTTGTTGATCCGTCACTTATCATCTATTCTCCCGTAAGAGTTCTCGGCAACAAAACTATCGTTACTAACGGTGACCAGACAGATACTGTTTATGATCTTATGAATGAAGGTCAGACATTTGAACAGTCACTCACAACAAGAGAGTTTGAGCCTGACGGTCCTAACTACACTCCTCGAATTTCAGGTATCGTTGAGTGTGAAAACGGCAAGATGAACTATGCAATGTCAATTCTCAAAAGTGCAGACGGCAATCCCGATTGTTGCGAAAGATACACATTTACATATGACAAGCCGATAAACGGTCTTGGCAGATTCATTCACACATATATGAGTGACGGCAATCCGCTTCCGAGCTTTGAGGGTGAACCTACACTCGTAGAAATCGGTAACGATGATATTGACACATTTGCCGAGAAAATCTGGAATTCTCTCAATGAGGATAACAAGGTTTCACTTTTTGTACGCTATATTGACATTGCTTCAAATAAGGCAGAGTCAAGAATTATCAATAAAAACAACTAATTTATTTTTCGGAAAGGATGAATCCAATGAACGAACTTGCTTTAAAATACGGCTGTAACCCGAATCAGAAGCCTTCGAGAATTTTCATGCAGGACGGCAAAGATCTTCCTGTTGAGGTTCTCAACGGCAAACCCGGTTATATCAACTTTCTCGATGCATTTAACTCATGGCAGCTCGTAAAGGAACTCAAAGCGGCAACAGGTCTTCCTGCGGCTGCATCATTTAAGCATGTAAGTCCTGCCGGTGCGGCAGTTGCAACAGAGCTTTCTGACACACTCAAGAAAATCTACTTTGTAGATGACCTTGAGCTTTCTCCGATTGCAAGCGCATATGCAATGGCAAGAGGTGCAGACAGAATGTCGTCATACGGTGACTGGGTGGCTCTTTCCGATACTTGCGATGTTCAGACTGCAATCCTCCTCAAGAGAGAGGTTTCTGACGGTATTATTGCTCCTGACTATACTCCCGAGGCTCTTGAAGTCCTCAAGTCAAAAAAGAAAGGCAACTATAATGTCGTAAAAATTGACCCGAACTATGTTCCTGCTCCTATTGAACATAAGGATGTTTTCGGCATTACATTTGAACAGGGCAGAAATGAACTCAAAATTGACGAAGAAATGCTCCTTCAGAACATTGTAACAGATAATAAGAATTTTACAGAGGAAGCTAAGCGTGACCTTCTTGTTGCTCTTATTACTCTTAAATATACTCAGTCTAATTCTGTTTGCTACGCAAAGGGTGGTCAGGCAATCGGTGTAGGCGCAGGTCAGCAGTCGAGAATTCACTGCACAAGACTTGCAGGCAATAAGGCTGATATCTGGTATCTCAGACAGCATCCGAAGGTTATGAACCTTCCGTTTGTTGACAACATCCGCCGTCCTGACAGAGATAACACTATTGATGTTTATATCTCTGATGATTATGAGGATGTGCTTGCCGACGGTATATGGCAGCAGTTCTTCAAAACTAAGCCCGAACCTCTTACAAAGGAAGAGAAAAAGGCTTGGCTTGCAACATTTGACGGTGTTTCACTCGGTTCTGACGCATTCTTCCCATTCGGTGACAACATTGAAAGAGCAAAGCGTTCAGGCGTTAAATTTGTTGCACAGCCTGGCGGTTCAATTCGTGATGATAATGTTATTGAAACCTGCAATAAGTACAATATGACAATGTCATTTACGGGTATTCGTCTTTTCCATCACTGATAGAGGTGCGGTTATGAAAATTTTAATGATTGGTTCGGGCGGCAGAGAGCACGCTTTAATTAAAAAGCTTCTTGAAAGTCCTAAATGCACAAAGCTTTATTGCGCTCCCGGTAACGGCGGTATTTCAAGAGATGCCGAGCTTGTTAATATCGGAGTTATGGATAAAGAAAATATGGTTAAGTTTGCAAAGGACAATGCAATTGACCTCGTTTTTGTAGCTCCTGATGATCCGCTTGCTGACGGTATGGTTGACGCTATGCAGGAGGCCGGAATCAGAGCATTCGGTCCTAATGCAAATGCCGCTATTATTGAGGCGTCAAAGGTTTTCTCAAAAAATCTTATGAAGAAATACGGCATACCTACTGCAAAGTATGAAGTATTCAATGACGCTCAGAAAGCAATTGACTATATAAAGAACGAAAATACTGCTCCCGTTGTTGTAAAAGCTGACGGTCTTGCACTCGGCAAGGGCGTAATTATTGCTCAATCTGTTGATGAGGCAATTGAAGCAGTCAAAGAAATTATGGAGGACAAGAAGTTTGGCGATTCAGGTAACAATATCGTTATCGAAGAGTTTCTTACAGGTCCCGAGGTTTCTGTTCTTGCATTTACAGACGGCAAGTGCGTAAAACCTATGGTCAGCTCAAAAGACCACAAGCGTGCTTTTGATAATGACGAAGGTCTTAACACAGGCGGTATGGGTACAATCAGCCCGAACCCATATTATACAGACGAGATTGCCAAGGAATGTATGGATACAATCTTTATCCCTACAATTGAGGCGATGAATAAAGAGGGCAGACCTTTTAAGGGTTGTCTGTACTTTGGACTTATGATTACACCGAACGGTCCAAAGGTTATTGAATACAATGCCCGTTTCGGTGATCCTGAGGCTCAGGTTGTTCTTCCAAGACTTAAAACTGACCTTGTAGATATCTGCGAGGCTGTTATTGACGAAAAGCTTTCCGACCTTGACATTGAATGGGACAACGGTGCTGCGGCTTGTGTTGTTATGGCAAGCGGCGGATATCCTGTTTCATACAAAAAGGGTATAGAGATGTTCGGTCTTAATGATAACGGCGGTGTCGATGGTGCAATCGTTTATCATGCCGGCACTAAGTACGAAAACGGAAAGTTCTATACAAACGGCGGTCGAGTTCTCGGTGTTACTGCAACAGCGGATACACTTGATGAGGCACTTGAAAAGGCATATGCAGCAGTAGGAAAAATTTCCTTTGAAGGCGCTCATTACAGACACGATATCGGCAAAACTAAATAATATATTAAGAGCCACTCTTAACGAGCGGCTCTTTTTTCAGCCTGCATTTTTAATCTGCAGTCTTAATTTGTCAGAAATCATGGCAATAAATTCGCTGTTTGTGGGCTTACCTCTGTCGTTGTGAATTGTATATCCGAAATATGAGTTCAGAACATCAATGTCCCCTCGATCCCATGCAACCTCAATTGCGTGTCTTATAGCTCTTTCAACCCGTGAAGAAGTTGTTTCGTACTTTTTGGCAACCGACGGATAGAGCTGTTTTGTCACGGCATTGATAATTTCAGGATGCTCAACAGACATAATGATTGAATCACGCAGATAGTGATAGCCTTTGATGTGAGCCGGAACTCCTATTTCATGGAGAATATCGGTCACTTTCATTTCAATTCCGAAAGCGTCGATAACTCTGCCTCTGCCAAAATTGTTTTTCTTGCTCAAATCCGATAAATCGCTGATAATGGTGCTTAATTCGGAAATGTTATACGGCTTCAACACAAAATACGATGCGCCAGAATTCATAATTTCACGCTCAAGAACAGTGCTGTGAAATGACGAATATACCATAAACACAGGCACTTTCGTGCTTTCTCGTGTAATGCTTCTCATAACACCGATCGCATCAAGCCTTGTCATAAATGAATCCATCAGTACAACATCAGGGCTTTCTCTTTTAATTTTATCGCACAATTCTTCTCCGTCTTTTGCACAGAAAATAACGGAAATATTCTTACTCTGTAAGATATTAAGATTTTCCTGCGTAAATTCGGAAGCGTCATCGGTTACGATTAGTTTTATTTTGTTGTTCATTGTGATTTCCCCCAGTAATTTTTGTTGTACTAATATTACCACAAAATGGTAAAGTTGGCAATACCTTCCATAAAACTTTTTTGAAAAATTGAGAAAAAAGTTTTATATTTTGCGTTAGCAAATCAAAAATGAACAAACCATCATATATTTAGTGTTGATTATTGTAGCGATTTGCCATATATTGTGCAAACACACCGTAACCCTCTTTTGGATTATTGAGAAACACATGGGTAACAGCGCCAATAATTTTGCCGTTTTGAACTATCGGACTGCCGCTCATACCCTGAACAATACCGCCGCAATTTTCGAGTAATCTGCTGTCGGTTATTTTTATGACAAAATTTTCATTTGATGTCATATCACGGTTGCATATTCTTTTGATTTCAATATCATATTCCTGCGGCGTATCTCCGACAGGCGTTGTTATCATAACAGCCTTTCCTGTTTTTACCTCATCGTCATTTGCAATCAGATATTTCTTGTTTCTTTTATAATTTTCACTCGTTAAATCTCCGAAAATTCCTAAAGGGGAGTTTACGCTCAAATTACCAAACTTTACATCGGTAAAATATCCGCATAAACTGCCGGCTTTACCGCAGACGCTTTTTTCAATTCCGCTGATTTCAGCCCGAACCGCTTCTCCTGATTTTAACGGTAACAAAGCAGCTGTGTCACAGTCGCATATTCCATGACCGAGTGCGGCAAAATAATTATTGCTGTCATCATAATAGGTCATAGTTCCGATGCCTGCACAGCTGTCACGAACCCAAGCACCGAGGAGATATACTCCCACGGTATTTTTAATCGGCAAAACGGTTTTATTTTCGGTTTTGCCGTTTCTGTCAATTTCAACAGTAATTTCATTGCCGTTTGATTTTTCAATTTCAGACTTTAATTCTTCATTTGTGCTGATCTCTGTATTATTTACTTTCTTTATAATATCGTTTACTTTAAGTCCGCCGTCTTTTGCGGGGCAAACATATTTTTCACCGTCGTAGTAGCTTTCAAGCTTGATTATCATTGCTCCGTTAGCATAAAATTTAACTCCGAAAGCCTCACCGCCAATGTAAACCTCATTTTTATCATCAGCGGCATAAGGCGAAAAAGTTGAAACAGTAAATAATAATGTGAAAATCAGGGCAACTGATATAATTTCTTTAAATTTTCGCAAAAAATTCACCTTCTTTCCGTTGCCTTTATTATGATTTGCATTTATAATATAGATTAGTGCGTTGATGAAAATATTAAAAATGTTACTGGCAGAGGATTTTCCGAAAAGGCGATAAACAGCCGTGCATTGTAAATTATTTTCTGAAATTATATCATTTTCTTATTATGAGGTATATATGGAAAACATAAATTCTAACCTTGTCGGTCTTACCAATTCCGAAGTTCAAAAGCGTATAGATGAAGGAAAGGTAAATATTTCAACTAATATTAAAACCAAATCAATCAAAAGAATATTTTGTGATAACATTTTTACGCTTTTCAATCTTATAAATGTAATTTTGCTTGCGGCATTGATTTTTGTGGGTTCACACAAGAATATGCTTTTTATCGGTGTTGTTATCGCAAATATAATTATAGGTATAGTTCAGGAAATTCGTTCCAAAATAAGCGTTGACAAGCTGACTATTTTGTCTGAGAAAAAAATCAATGTTCTCAGAAACGGTAAAATTGCAGAAATAAGTAAAGATGAGATTGTCCTTGACGATATTCTTGTGCTTTCAAGAGGAAGCCAGATTCCTGCCGACTGCATTGTATGCGACGGCAACTGCAGAGTCAACGAAAGTTTGCTTACAGGAGAATCAAATCTCATTGAAAAAAATGTCGGAGATGAACTTCTTTCAGGCAGTTTTATTGCGGCAGGAAAATGCTATGCTCAGGCTGTAGAGGTCGGTGCCGATTGCTATGCCGCAAAGATAAATAACGAAGCCAAGTATATTAAAAAAGTAAATTCTCAGATTATGGAGTCATTCAATTTCATTATCAAAATCTGTACATTTGTACTTTTTCCGATTGGCATTGCATTTTTTATTCGACAATTCACCCTGCCCGATGCAACATTGCAGTCTGCTGTAATCAGCACTGTTGCGTCGCTTGTCGGTATGATTCCAAAGGGAATGATTCTTCTTACAAGTTCTGTTCTTGCAGTATCAATTATCAGGCTTTCATCTAAAAAGGTGCTTGTACAAGAAATGTACTGCATTGAAACACTTGCAAGAGTTGATGTGCTTTGTCTTGATAAAACTGGAACGCTTACAACAGACGAAATGACGGTAACAGGTGTCATTCCGTTTGGGGCTGATGAAAATAAAATCAAGAAAGCACTTTCTTCAATTGTAAAAGCGTCCGATGAACTGAATGCAACTTTGTATGCACTGCGTGACTATTCGGATTCCGTTTCACCGTATGAGTGCAGTAAATTCTGCGATTTTTCCTCCGAAACAAAATGGTCGGGCGGTACCTTTGAAAACGGCAAATCCTACATAGTCGGTGCGACTGAATGTATTTTAAAAAGCAGAGAAAAGTATTCCGAGGTGTATTCTGAGATTGAAAAGATAAATCAAACCGTCAGAATCCTTGTTCTTGTCGAAAGCGATAGTGAACCGGACAAAGACTCATTGCCTGATGATTTAAAACCGCTTGCACTCATTCTTATCAAGGATAAACTTCGTGATAATGTAAATGAAACGGTAAAATATTTTAAGGAACAGGGTGTCACCTTAAAGGTAATTTCAGGCGACAGCGTTAAAACTGTTAAAAATATTGCAATTGATACAGGGATCGAGGGTGCAGAAAATGCAATTGATATGTCAACCGTGACAACAGATAAAGAGCTTGAAGATGCGGCAGAGCGTTGTAATGTGTTTGGCAGAGTAACTCCGGCTCAAAAGAAAAAGCTTGTTGTTGCCCTTAAAAAGCACGGACATTCGGTTGCTATGACAGGTGACGGAGTAAATGACGTTCTCGCACTCAAAGAGGCGGATTGCTCCGTAGCTATGGCGTCGGGCAGTGATGCCGCACGAAATGTGTCACAGCTTGTACTTGTCAATAATGACTTTGGCGCAATGCCGAGCGTTGTGGCAGAGGGCAGACGAACAATCAATAACCTTGAACGAAGCTCTGCACTCTATCTTGTTAAGACGATTTATTCGGTTATACTCTCAATTTTCTTCATATTCTTCCGCACAGGATATCCCTTTGAACCGATACAGCTTACGCTTGTCGGTGCATTAACGGTTGGATTGCCATCATTTGTTCTTGCACTTCAACCGAATAAAGATATAGTAAAAGGTAATTTCACCGTAAATATAATAGCAAGATCACTCCCAACAGCTTTTTGTATTTCGGCAGATACAATATTACTCGCAATTTTAAAGTATATGACAGATATGCCACAGGCACAGTTTTCAACTCTCTGCGTATATCTTACTGCATTTTCATGTATGTTGCTTGTAATCAGATTATCAATTCCGTTCAATCCGCTCAGAGCCGTTATGGTCATTGGATGTTCCGCAGGAATAATAATCGGTTCAATTTTCTTCGGCGGATTGTTCTCACTTGCACCGCTTACATTTGAAAACATCATATTGCTTGTAATCTTTGCTGTAGGCACATTTGTTGTATTTAATATATTCTACAATATAGCACAGCACTATATAGAAAAATTCAAAAAGGAAAGTCATCTTAAACTGACTGCAAAAAGAAATGCAAATAAACAAAAACGCTGAAAAATTAATCAGACAACTGAATAATCAAGGCTATGAGGCTTTTATAGTGGGCGGTTGTGTTCGTGATTATCTTCTCGGATTGACTCCGCATGATACAGATATTTGCACAAACGCTTTGCCCGAGCAGACAAAAAAATGCTTTGAGGCTTATCATACTTTTGATACAGGTATCAAACACGGCACAATTTCCGTTGTATGCGGCGGTGAAGTCTATGAAATCACAACCTACCGTATTGACGGTGATTATTCCGATAACCGTCATCCGGACAGTGTAAGCTTTACACGAAACATAAACGAAGATTTGCAACGCCGTGACTTTACGGTAAATGCAATGGCATATAACGCTGAATACGGTCTTGTCGATCCATACGGCGGTAAAAATGACCTTAAAGATAAAATTATCCGTTGTGTCGGAAATCCCGATACACGCTTTAACGAGGATGCTCTGCGAATCTTGCGGGCATTACGCTTTGCCTCTGTTTACGGATTTTCAATTGAAGAGAACACATCAAAGTCTATATTTAAAAATGCAGACTTGCTAAAAAACATTGCAACAGAGCGTGTGATTTCGGAATTTCTAAAGCTCATCTGCGGTAAGGATGCCGTAAAAATTCTTGATGCTTACCGAGAAACAATTGCTGTTATTATCCCTGAAATTACCGTTATGTTCAATTTCAATCAGAACAACATTCATCATTCGTATGATTTGTGGCAACATACCCTGACTGCACTCGGCACAATTGAACCGAATCCCATACTTCGTATGACAATGCTTCTGCATGACATCGGCAAGCCTTTTGTTAAAACCACTGACAACAGCGGTCAATCGCATTTTCAGGGACATCAGCTTGAAAGTAAAAAAATTGCAGACAGAATTCTGCACAGACTAAGATTACCGTCTGATTTTATCAACAAAACTCTTCTGCTTATTGAATATCATGATGTCCGTTTTAACGGCAGTAAAAAGCTTATGAAAAAGGTTATGAATGTACTCGGTACAGACCTTACAAAGCAGTTGTTAGAGGTTGAATATGCCGATATATCTGCACAGTCTGAATATCAGCGAGAAGAAAAGCTCGGATATCTTGAAACGGCTAAAACACATCTTAATGAAATAATCAAAGATAACGAATGTTTTAAGCTGAGTCAGCTTGATATCAACGGTAAAGATGTTTTAAATCTTGGCGTAAAAGAGGGAAGAGATGTCGGAAATATTCTCGATTATCTGCTAATGCTTGTAGTAGATGCAAATGTCCCAAACAAAAAATCAATACTCATATCAAAAGCCAAAGAATATATTTACGGTAATCAAATGAATAAGTAATTAAAAAAAGAGGATTTCAGCGAAAACTGAAATCCTCTGATTTTTGTTTAAAATTAAAGAACCTTTGATAAAAATTCCTTTAAACGGTCGTCCTGCGGATTATTGAAGAACTCCTGCGGATTGTTCTTTTCTTTGATAACACCGTCGTCAATAAATACAACATCGGTTGCAACTTCCTTTGCAAAGCCGATTTCGTGAGTAACAACAACCATTGTCATACCTGCCTTGGCAAGCTCTTTCATAACATCAAGAACTTCGCCGACCATTTCGGGGTCGAGTGCAGATGTCGGCTCGTCAAAAAGGAGAACATCGGGATTCATCGCAAGCGCTCTTACAATTGCAATACGCTGTTTCTGACCGCCTGAAAGCTGGTTCGGATATGCGTTTGCCTTTTCGGCAAGTCCTACACGCTCCAAAAGATCCATAGCGTCTTTTTTAGCCTCATCTTTGCTCTTGCCAAGAAGCTTGACAGGAGCCATTGTAAGGTTGTCAATAACAGTCTTGTGGGGGAAAAGGTTAAACTGCTGGAACACCATTCCCATTTTTTGACGGTGAACATTTATATTAACCTTTGGATCCGTAATATCGGTACCCTCAAAGAAAATGTGACCGCCTGTCGGTTCCTCAAGTCTGTTAAGGCAACGGAGAAAGGTTGATTTACCCGAGCCTGAAGGACCGAGAACAACAACTACATCACCTTTAAAAATGTCAATATCAATACCTTTAAGAACCTGAATATCCTTACCGAATGATTTTTCAAGTCCTCTTACGGAGATTAATGCGTTATCTTTCACTCTTTTTCAATCTCCTTTCAAATCTTCTGAGGATGTACGAAAGCACAAGTACAATTACAAGGTAAATCAATGCAACCGTAATAAGCGGGAAGAATGCCTCGTAAGTTCTTGAACGAATCATATTACCAATATATGTGATATCTGCAAGTGCAACATAACCTGCAACCGAAGTTTCTTTGAGAAGTGTAATAATTTCATTGCCGAGTGCAGGAAGAACATTTTTAATTGCCTGCGGAAGAACGACCATTGTCATTGTCTGTCTGTTGTTAAAACCGAGTGAACGGCTTGCCTCAGTCTGACCAATGTCAACAGCCATAATACCCGAACGAACAATTTCTGCAACATAAGCGGCAGAGTTCATACCAAATGCAATGATTGCGGCAAAGATACCATTTCTTACAGATGCAAGAATAATGTAATACATAATCATCAACTGAACTACAACAGGTGTGCCTCTGATAACAGTAATGTAGATGTTGCAAATCGCATTAAAGAATTTCAGAACACAATCACCGAAGCTCCTGCATTTTCTCTTGTCAAGCTGAATATCGTGAGTAGCTCTTACAAGAGCAATGACAAAACCGATAATAACACCGATAATACCTGCAAACAATGTGATTTCAAGGGTTACAAGCAAACCGCTTAAAAGCTGCTGCCATCTGTTATCTGTGATGAATGTGTTTTTAAAGCTTTCGCCGAGATTGCCGAACAAACTGCCCGACGCACTGTCGTTTACGATAATAACCTGAGTTGTGTTTGCATATGAAGTTGAAAAGTCGATATTTTTTCTTCTTTCCGGTGTGTCGGTCATACCTGCCATACCGAAATCGTCTTTGCCGGTCTGAACAGCAGTGATAACAGAATCAAATTCCATATCATCAATAACAAGTTTTTTACCGAGCTTGTCACAGATTGCTGTAGCCATCATCGGATCAAGACCGACAATTTTACCGCCTTCAACATATTCATACGGTGGAAAAGCAGCGTTCGTAGCCATATGAAGTTCACCGTCATACTTGATATCCTTAGGTGATTCATAGGGTACGGTATCAGTATTACCCTCTATGTAATAGCTTTTGATTTTGTCCAGAACACCCTCGTCTTTAAGCTCTGCAAGAGCTTTGTCGATTTTTTCGGTGAGTTCATGATTTTCCTTTGAAATGCAGATTGCATACTGCTCTTCCGCAAAAGGTTCATCAAGAATTTTTAGTCCTGCATTTGCTTTTACAAATTCCTTTGCCGGTTCACTGTCAATTACAACACAGTCGATTTTATTCTGTGTAAGAGCTACGATAGCGTCGGCACCCTTGCTGTAACGCATAACCTTGGTGCCGTCAGCCTCATAGTCAGATACAAAAGTATCGCCGGTTGTACCTGTCTGAACACCTACGGATGCTCCTTTGATATCATCGGCAGTCTTAATTTCCTTAACCGATGAATCACCGCATCCGGTGAACAGAAAAACAGTAGAGAACAGCATTGAAATCAGTACCAATAAAGTAACTGTCTTTTTCATTGTTTTCCTCTTTTTCTTTCTCTTAAAATATTTATTTGCAAATCTTTATCAGATTCTTGCAACGCCTGATTCAATTGCAGCCTTCTTAACAGCCTCAGCAACAGTTTTGCCGATTCTCTTGTCAAATGCCTCGGGAAGAATATAATCTGCATTAAGTTCTTCATCGCTCACGAGTGAAGCAATTGCAAAAGATGCGGCAACTTTCATTTCTTCGTTAATATCGCTTGCACGGCAGTCGAGAGCACCTCTGAAAATACCCGGAAAAGCAAGTACATTGTTAATTTGGTTAGGAAAGTCACTTCTGCCTGTACCTACAACAGCCGCACCTGCCTTTTTAGCAATGTCAGGCATAATCTCGGGAGTCGGATTAGCCATAGCAAAAAGGATAGGATCCTTAGCCATTGACTTAACCATTTCTTCGCTTACGCAACCTGCGGCAGAAATTCCGAGGAATACATCAGCACCTTTCATTGCATCTGCAAGCGAACCCTCAAGGTGAGAAAGGTTAGTAATTTCAGCCATTTCCTGTTTAACAGCGTTAAGTCTCGGATCACCCTTGCAGATAATACCCTTACTGTCGCAAAGTGTAATGTCCTTTACACCCATATTAAGAAGGTGCTTTGCAATTGCAATACCTGCCGCACCTGCACCGTTCATAACAACCTTGATTTCGTCAAGTTTCTTGTGAACAAGCTTGAGTGAGTTGATAAGACCTGCGGCAACAATAACGGCAGTACCGTGCTGGTCATCGTGGAAAATCGGAATATCACACTTCTCTTTGAGCTTCTTTTCAATTTCAAAGCATCTCGGAGCGGCAATATCCTCAAGATTGATTCCGCCGAATGAACCGCTGATAAGGTAAATTGCGTTTACAATTTCGTCAACATCCTTACTTCTTACGCAAATAGGAAATGCGTCAACATCGCCGAATTCCTTAAAAAGCGCACATTTGCCCTCCATAACAGGCATACCTGCCTCAGGACCTATGTCACCAAGACCGAGAACAGCTGTACCGTCGGTTACAACGGCAACAAGGTTGTTTCTTCTTGTGAGTTCAAAAGACTTGTCATAGTCCTTCTGAATTTCAAGACACGGTTCTGCAACACCCGGAGTATAGGCAAGAGAGAGGTCTTCAGCCGAGTTAATCGGAACTCTTGAAACAACTTCAATCTTACCGTTCCACTCATAGTGTTTTTTGAGTGATTCTTTTCTGATATCCATATCGGTAACTCCTTATAATAATTTCCCTCTCATTATACCCCTAAAAAGCCGTTATATCAAGTAAAAATCACAAAATTCATTTGACTTTTGTACAAAAAAGGTATAAAATAAATGTGCGAGTGTGTTGAACAGCTGCGAGCAGCTGCCGAAAGGTACTGTGCGAGGAAAGTCCGGGCTTCACAGAGCAATAATAACGGCTAACGGCCGCCGGAGGCGACTCCAGGGATAGTGCAACAGAAAATTACCGCCATTATATGGTAAGGATGGAAAGGTGAGGTAAGAGCTCACCGGAGGGCAGGAGACTGCTCTGCCGTGTAAACCCTATTTGAAGCAACACCGTGGTAGGACATTATACGCTTGCTCGGCGTGTCCTTAGGAGGTGGCATCGAGCAGATTCGGTAACGGTCTGCCAAGATAGATGGCTGTTCACGACAAAACCCGGCTTACAGACACAGTCGCATATTAGGGCACCTTTTATGGGTGCTTTAATATTATTGTCGAATTTTAGCAATTTGTACAAATGTTATGCACATTTGCAATTGATTTAAAAAATGCATTGCATTTATGCTGCTCTTTATTGTACTTTGCTTTATGCTGAAATCTATTGAAATTGATTTAATTTGATTTGTTTCAGTCGACTGATTCGACACATAGTAGAGTTTTGAAATTAATTTGAAAGGTGTGTAAAAATTTGAAAACAAAATCAAAAATACTCAGCGCAATATTGAGCGTGAGCATCCTGTCGGCAAGCCTATCTGCCTTTGTATCCGGTTCACTCGGTGTTCAGGCGGCAGAAAGCTCGCCAACCGTATCGGCTAATAAGTACAAACTCAAAGATAATATTCAGGACGGTGTAATTTTACATTGTTTTGACTGGACTTATAATGATATTAAGGCTGAATTGCCTAAAATTGCAAAAGCCGGATTTACAAGTATACAGACTTCTCCGGCACAGCCAAACGGAACAGGTACTTGGTATTGGTTATATCAGCCAATTTCATTCACTATCGGAACAAATGGTGTCGGCACAAAGGCTGAACTTCAGTCGCTTTGTGATGAGGCAGAAAAGTACGGGATTAAGATTATTGTCGATGTTGTCGCTAACCATTTGAGAGGCGATCACAACAACATAGACAACGATTTAAAGCCATCCGAGTATTGGCATACCTTCGGCGGAGGTATTGACTGGAAAAACCGTTGGCAGGTAACACACGGCTCGATTGGTATGCCGGACATTGCAACCGAAAATCCATATGTTCAGCAAAAAGTCTGCAACTATGTTCAGGAACTCAAGTCGGTAGGTGTTGACGGACTTCGTTGGGACGCTGCAAAACACATTGGCGTTCCGAGCGAGGGTGACGATTTCTGGAAATCGGTAACACAGTACGGTCTTTATAACTACGGCGAAATTCTCGGTGGTCCTGATGACCGTTCGACAGGCAATGAAGACATTATGAAAGAGTATACCGATTATATTTCTGTCACAGACAGTAACTACGGTAAAGAACTCCGTGATTCGTTTAATTCGGGCAAAGCTCCTACTTCAAGCGGAAACTGGAGTGAAAAAGGCATTTCAAATGATAAGCTTCTTTATTGGGGTGAAAGCCATGACACATGGTCAAACAACAAAGACTGGGGCTTTTCAAATGAAATGAGTCAGAATGTTATTGACCGTGCCTATGCGGTTGCGGCAAGCCGTAATAAAGTTACTGCTCTTTATTTTTCCCGTCCTTCTTCAACCAACAAAGAAAGTATCAAAATGGGAGAAAAAGGCTCAACTCATTTCACCAGCAGTGAGGTTGCCCAAATCAATAAGTTCCATAATGCAATGGACGGCAAAGCCGATTACTACACAGTGTCAGACGGTTGTTCTGTAATTACCCGTAAAGACGGCGGTGCTGTTATCGTAAAAGGCAGCGGAAGCGGCGAGGTATCGGTAGAAAACGGCGGCGGTTACGCAAAACCGGGTACATACACAGATGCTGTTTCAGGCAATACATTTACAATTACATCAAGCACCATTTCAGGTACAATAGGTTCATCAGGTATTGCAGTAGTCTATGATGCCGAACCCGAAGGACCTTCAGCGTCAGTAACACCGGGTTCAACAAACTACAATACAGATGAGCTCACACTTACGCTCAATTGCAAGAATGCAAAAAATGCTCAGTATTCAATTGATGACGGTGCATTTGTAAACTACACAAACGGTCAGAAAATTACAATCGGTACAAACCTTGCTTACGATACTGTAACCACAGTAACAGTAAAAGCAAGCGACGGCAAGACAACATCCGATCCGGAAACATATACATACACAAAGGTAGACCCGAATGCCGTAAAGGTTGTTGCTTATGATAACTCATCAACCAAGTGGTCTAAGGTCAATGCATATTTCTGGAGTGATGATAATAAAGAAATGACATCGTGGCCGGGCAAGAAAATGACCGACAAGGGTAATAATATTTTTGATATTGAAGTGCCTGACGGTGCAAAATATGTAATCTTCAACAACGGTGACAGTCAGACAGATGACCTCAGGATTGCAGACGGTAATAAAATTTACAGCAACGGTTCTTGGCAGAACTATTCTGCTGTAAAACCCACTCAGCCGACAACAGCTCCTTCAACGACAGTCCGTCCTACTACAATCGCAACTCAGCCTACCACATCACAGCCTGCTACAACACAGCCTGCTACAACACAGCCGTCTACAACTCAGCCGGTAACAGAGCCTTCAAACAGAATTCTTATCGGTGATGTTGATTTAAACGGAACATTTACAGTCTGTGATTCAACAGAGGTTCAAAGATACATTGTTAACATATCGACTTTAAGCGATGAGGCTCTCATTGCGGCAGATGTAGACAAGGATTCTGTTATTTCTGTAAAAGACGCAACTATGATTCAGGCTTATATCGTTAAGCTTATTGTTGAAGACTCATACTGCGGTACTTACACAGAAAATGTTGCACCCACCCAGCCTACAACAAATGTCACAAAGCCAACAACCGAACCAACTTCAATTCAGACGAAGAATTATGTTTATTTCGATAATACGGAAAACTGGTCAACAGTAAATGTCTATGTATGGAGTTCAAAAGATTCGACTTATATGAGCTGGCCCGGCAAGGCTATGGAAAGTATAGGTAATAACACATACAGATTTGAACTTCCGAATGGTGCAGAATATGCTATATTCAATAACGGTTCAGCACAGACAGGTGACTTAAAAATCCCCGATGTAAATATGATTTACTCAAACGGACAGTGGAGTAAATACTCCAAGTAAAATTTAACAAGTTTATCTAAGAGCCGCCCCGCACAATCAAGCACATTTTGCTGTTTTGATTTTTACTGTCGGGGCGGTACTGCTATTTGTTTAAATCACAATACTAAATAAACCGCCTGTAAAAAATGATTGCCCCCTAAAAGTCAGATTTTTGCTCTGATCTTTAGGGGGCGTTTCACAATCCGATTGATTTCGGAGGTTTATTTATTCGATTTTTCAATGATTTTTTCGGCACATTTAATGCCATCAACTGCGGCGGAGATAATTCCGCCTGCATAGCCTGCACCTTCACCGCACGGATACAGTCCTTCAATAAGTACACTTTCGAGTGTATCTGTTTTTCTCATTATTCTGACGGGAGAAGAGCTTCTGCTCTCAACGCCAGTCAAAACAGCGTCACCGTCATCAAATCCGTGTAACATTCTGCCCATTTTCACAATGCCCTGAGCCATAGAAGTGCAGACATATTCAGGCAAAATCTCGTTCAGATTTGAAAGCTCATAATTCGGACCGATACTTGGTTTTACATCACCGAGATGTGTGGATTTCCTGTTATTAAGAAAATCGTCAACTCTTTGTATGGGCGCATTATAATTTTCTCCGCCGGCAACGAATGCTTTTGATTCAAGCTTTCTCTGCAAATACATTCCGGCAAGCGGATGGTCGGATTCATAATCATCCGGGTTTATTCCTACAAGTAACGCTGAATTTGAATTTTCGGCATTTCGTGCGAATTCACTCATACCGTTGGTGCAAAGTCTGTTTTCTTCGCTTGACGCATTGACGACCTTGCCGCCGGGACACATACAAAATGTATACACACCCCGTCCGTTATCAAGGTGCGTACTCAGCTTATAATTTGCCGAGCCGAGTTTTTTATTGCCCGCAAACCTGCCGTATTGTGCCTTATCAACTTTTTGACGAAGATGTTCAATTCTTGCTCCTACCGAGAAAGGCTTTGCTTCAATCGGCAACTTTAAATCATAAAGCATCTCAAAAGTATCCCTTGCACTGTGACCGATTGCAAGAATAACATTGTCTGTTTCTATAATTTCATTGCCGTTAGCCGTTTCAACGGTTATAGCTTTCAGCTTGTTATCACTAAAAGCCATTGAAACAAGCTTCGTTTCAAACATAACCCTTCCGCCGAGTTCAATAATTTCGTTGCGGATATTTTTTATTGTTCCTTTTAGCATATCTGTTCCGATATGCGGCTTTGCGTTATAGAGAATTTCATCAGGTGCGCCGTGGCTCACAAATTCTTCAAGCACCTTGCGTTGTCTTATATCTTTTGTACCTGAATTCAGTTTTCCGTCAGAAAATGTTCCCGCACCGCCTTCGCCAAACTGAACATTTGAAGTTGTGTCAAGCTGACCGCTTGTCCAGAACCTGTTCACATCGGCAGTTCGCCTGTCAACATCACGGCCTCTTTCAATAAGAATAGGATTTGCACCGCTTCTTGCCAGAATAAGTGCCGCAAACAATCCAGCCGGACCTGTTCCGACAACAATGGGGGAGGGCGCATTGCCAAATTTCATCTGATTATATTCATACTTTCTCGCAATTTGAGCGTTACCGCATTTTTTACATACCTTTTCCTCGTTGATATTAAGTTCAGCGTCAACGGTTGTAAGAAAGTAGATATTATCCTTTTTTCTTGCGTCAACCGATCTGCGAAAAATCTTACAGCTTTTTATGGATTTTTCTTCAACCCTCAGCTGTTGGGCAACTGCCTTGCGAACCGATTTATCATCGTAGTCAAGGCTTAAATGTATATTGTTCACTCTGATCATAAATTTTCTCCTGCAATAATTCCGCCGGCAAATGCAAAATGAAGATTAAACCCTCCGCATTCACCGCAAAGGTCAATTGCCTCACCACATATAAAAAGATTTTTCACAATTTTACTCATCATAGTGTTTTCGTCAATTTCTTTGCCTAAAACACCGCCCAAAGCACATTGTGCGTGTGAGAAATCTTCTTTTCCGCTTACTGTAAATGACATCGATTTTATTGTTTTGCAAATCTCTGATACTTCGTCTTTTGAAAGCTTGGAACAAATCTTTGACAAATCAACACGGCTGATTTTCAGAATTGCCTGTCCGATTCTCTTCTGAAAAATTCCTGTCAAAAGCTGTTCGCACGGCAAATCAGAAAACAATGATATATGTTGTCTGATTATTTTAATCAGCTCATTTTCCGAATAATCGGGCAATAAATCAAGCACTATTTTGTCGTTTGGTTTAGCAAACAATGAAAGATTGAACACGCAAATTCCCGACAGCGAATTCTCGGTAAATTGAATTTCTCCTGTTTCTTCCTTAATTAATCGACCATGTTCACCGTATAACTGTGCCTTGCCCGTAACTCTCAGACCTTTTAATATTTTCAGAACATCGCTTTTAACCTTAACAGGGCATAAAGCAGGGGAGAACGAAACAACCTTATGGCCGAAATTTTTAAGATAATCAATTGCACTTGCGTTTCCGCCAAGCTTAGGTGCGGCTTTTGAACCGTTTGCAATTACAAGCTTGTTACATATGAAATCATACTTTTTTTCGCTGTCATCAGACGAAATTTTAAAACTGTTTGAAACTTTTTTTATAGAATTGACATTCTGTTCCGTGAAAACATCTATTCCTAGTGTTTCAACCTGTAATCGCAGAACATCCAGAACAGATGCGGCGTGTTTGCTTATCGGGTAGTATCTGCCCTCGTTATCGTAAAAACTTAAAAGACCGAAGTTTTTAAAGATATTCGTCATTTCATCGCCACTGAATCTTTCAAAAATTTTTTTACTCTGCTTTTTGAAAGAACCGACATATTTATCGGGAGATATACAGTGATTTGTCAGGTTACATCTGCCGTTGCCTGTTGACATCAGCTTTTTGCCTAATCTGTCGTTTTTTTCGATTATTGCAATTTTCTTTGAACGGTCATGTTTCTTTGCTGTGATTGCACACATAAGTCCCGATGCACCGCCGCCGATTATAATTGCATCATATATATTTTTCTTTTCCATTTTATAAATTCACCAAAAAATAAGGGCAGCGATGTGCTGCCCAAAATTATTTACGGAGCAAAAATAAAGTTGATTCCGTTTGCAACAAGTACCGAACCAATACCCATTATAATGCCTGCGATAACAACACCGCACATAACGGCTATAACGCTTTTCTTAAATCCGAGGTCAAGAATACTTGCCGCAAGTGTTCCTGTCCATGCGCCTGTGCCGGGAAGAGGGATGCCTACGAAAAGCATAAGTGCAACAAACATACCGTTGCCTGCTTTTGCCTCAAGCTTTCTGCCGCCTTTTTCGCCTTTTTCAAGACAGAAAGAAAAGAATCTGCCGATAAACTTCTTGTCAGAACCCCAAACAAGAACCTTTCTTGCAAAGAGGTAGATAATCGGAACCGGGAGCATATTGCCTAAAATGCAGATTACATATGTCCAAAAAAGATTTAAGTCATTTGCAACCGCAACAGGCACAGCACCTCTGATTTCTACTATCGGAACCATTGAAATAAAAAATACTATTAAATACCACATATTTGCTCCTTAGAAATTATATTTTGCCAATACCTGATAAGTATAACAGATTTAAAAGTTTTTTTCAATATTTGAGCAAGATAAAATCTTCCATAATAAAGCCTTAAAATTTGATTTATTTATACATTATGATAAATAATTATTCAAAAGTTGACATTGACTGAATAATCTGTAAAATATATTTAGGAGTGATTTGATGAAAACGAATTCCTGTTCAATGCAATTCAGAATAATTATGTTTGTTTTGACCGCGTCAGTGATTGCATTTGCGTTTATTCATTCTTCAATGCCGTCGGTTGAGTCGGCACAAGAGAGTGAAAGCGTCCTTGATTTTGTCACAGTAATTTTAAAATTATTCGGAATTGAGCCGAATCTTTCGGACCACATAATCAGAAAGCTTGCTCATTTTACGGAATATACCGTTCTGGGAGCATTGCTCTGTTCATGTGCGTATTCATTTGACCGAATCAAACCGATAAAATTCATACCCTACACTGTTTCAATCGGATTGTTTACCTGTTTTATTGATGAAACAATCCAACTTGGGGTTGAGGGAAGATCGGGACAGGTAAGCGATATGTGGATTGACTTTTTCGGTGTGTTGCTTGGTACGGCTGTAATGCTTGTTGCATTTTGGATTTACAGGAAGATACGAAAGATCAACTAACTATATGTATGCGAATAAGAAAGGAATCAGTATGGGAAATATGGAAAATTCAGTAAAGCCCCATGAAAACAAAATGGGAACTATGCCAATGACAAGGCTAATTCTAACAATGAGTCTGCCTGCAATTTTTTCAATGACAATTCAGGCAATGTATAATGTTGTTGACAGTATTTTTATCGGCAACTATGACGCAGACGGACTGACCGCAACTTCGCTTGCGTATCCTCTGCAAATGCTTTTGATTGCGTTTGCAGCCGGTACGGCAGTCGGTGTAAACTCGTTTGTTTCAAGAAAATTAGGTGAGAAAAATTTTGTTCAGGCAAACGACGGAGCAACTCACGGTCTTGTAACCTGTATTTTTAATTATGTAATATTTTTATTGCTCGGACTTTTTGCGGTTCGCCCGTTTATGGCAATGTACACGCAGAATGAGGCTATTGTAAATTACGGAATCCAGTATCTGACGGTTGTACTTTGCTTCTCGTTCTTTTCAATTGTACAGATTATGGTTGAAAAAACGCTTCAGGCAACAGGCAATATGATATTCCCGATGTTATCCCAGCTTTTCGGTGCAATTGTAAATATTATTTTTGACCCGCTCCTGATTTTCGGTATAGGAATTTTCCCTGAAATGGGCGTTCTCGGTGCGGCAATTGCTACTGTATTCGGTCAATTCTGCGGTATGGTTTTCTGCCTTTGCATTTTTTTCTTTAAGAATAACGAAGTTAAAGTTTCGTTCAAACATTTCAAATTGAATGGTTCCACATTGAAATCTATTTATGTTGTAGGCTTTCCGTCTGTAATTATGCAGTCAATAGGTTCCGTTATGATTATCGGACTCAATGCAATTCTTGCTGTTTCGGAGGCTGCCGTTACTGTTCTCGGTATATATTATAAATTACAGAGCTTTGTATTCATGCCTTGTTTCGGACTCAATCAGGGCGTAATGCCGATTATCGGTTATAACTACGGTGCAAGAAAGAAAAAGAGAATGTATTCCGCTTTAAAGCGCGGCATCATCATTGGTGTAATTATTATGGCGGTCGGCACAATTCTTATGTGGACAATCCCCGAACAGCTTATTGCTATGTTTGGCGGCACACAGGATATTATGGATATCGGTGTTCCTGCATTCAGAATCATCAGCCTTTGCTTTATTCCTGCCGCTGCCGGCATTATCTTTACAACACTTTTTCAGGCGGTCGGAAAGGGACTTCGCAGTCTTATTATGTCATTCTGCCGTCAGCTTGTACTCATTCTTCCGATTGCGTGGGTGCTTTCTATGGTGTTTGATTATACAGCCGTATGGTATGCTTTCCCGATTGCGGAATTTTTCTCGTTAATGCTTGCAATTGCATTTTTTGTCAACCTTACAAAAGGCGATTTCAAGAGCCTTGACCAAAAGATTGAATGACGCAGTTAAATTTGTTCACCTCATTGCATATATTGCATTGAGGTGATTTTTTTTGACAGAAAATAATGATAACAGAAATACCATTACATATGACGATGACTGGAAATCTGTTTCATATTCGGAATACCCGAAGGTATCGGATGAGCTTGATTTAGATGAGGAGGATGTGAACTCTTTATCGGCTGAAAATAGTGATGAAAAGAAAAATTCTCCGAAACAGCTTGTGATAACGATTCAACTTGTGTGTTGTATTATTATAGCTCTTGCGGCTTTTTTGCTTAATTTATTCGGCGGTGAGGTCTATGCCGCAACACGGGAATGGTACTATTCAAACCTTGAAAAATCCGTTGTTTTTGATACGGGCGATAATAAAATAGATTTATCAAACCTGTTTACTGCAACAAGCGATGAAGTTTCGTCTGCTGAACATTGATTTTACGGTTTCGTATTCACTCGTTTGTCTTGGAGCAATATGTGTGATACTGAATATATTTTTAGGATTTCTATGTTGCGTTATGGCTGTGATTATTCATGAGTGCGGTCATCTTTTTGCAATGCTCATTTGCAAATCTCCGCCTGATAAAATCAAAATTTCGCTGTTTGAAATCAAGATTACCAACTCTTCAAGACAGTTAAACACAACCCGTCAGAACATTTTTATAATTTTTTTCGGACCTTTAGTCAATTTCATTTGTTTTATTCTGTTTTATCTGTTATACTTATGTAATAGTGAATTTTTATTGCCGATTGCCTTGGCGAACCTTTGCACGGGACTTTTTAATATGCTGCCGGTTATGTCGCTTGACGGCGGACAGCTTATGTATGTTATTCTGTGCAGAAAATTCTCGGAAAAATCAGCCGAAAGAATCATAAATATAACTGCTGTTATAATCCTTTTTCCGCTGACGGTACTCGGCTTTATGGTTTTGCTAAATTCAAAATATAATTTTTCGCTGTTGTTTGTGTGTGCTTATCTCATTGCGTCACTTTTATGTAAAAACAACAGGTACTACTGACGGAGGATTTCTATGGTCAGCAAAGAAGTTGAAAAATTACTTCTGAAAGTTCAAAAGCCGGGAAGATATGTCGGCGGTGAACTCAACGAAGTAATCAAGGATAAAAAGAAAGTAGATTGCAGATTTGCCTTCTGTTTTCCCGATACCTATGAAGTAGGTATGTCCCATCTCGGAATGAAAATTCTTTACAGTCTTATGAACGCTGTGCCGTACATTTGGTGCGAAAGAGTTTTTGCCCCATGGGTTGATATGGAAGAAGAGATGATAAAACACAATATTCCGCTTTATGCGCTTGAAAGCGGAGATCCCGTGTCCGATTTTGACTTTATCGGTTTTACTCTCCAGTATGAACTCAGCTTTACAAATATGCTCAATATGCTCAGGCTTTCGGGTGTGCCGATTAAAAGCTGTGACAGAAAAGAACTTAAAAACATAGTAGTTGCAGGCGGACCGTGTGCCTGCAACCCCGAGCCGATTGCAGATTTTGTCGATATTTTCTTCATCGGTGAGGGTGAAGAGGTTGACCTTGAGGTTATTGAACTTTTCAGAAGGTGCAGAGCCGAGGGTAAATCAAAACAGGAGTTTCTTGAACTCTCATCTAAAATTGAGGGTGTATATGTTCCTGCACTCTATGATGTAACATATAACGAGGACGGCACAATCAAGTCATTCACTCCAAAAGGAGATGCTCCCGCTAAAATCCACAAGCGTATTATGCTTGATATGGACAAGTCGTTCTATCCTGATAATTTTGTAGTTCCGCTCGTTGAGATAGTTCATGACAGGGCGGTTCAGGAAATTTTCCGTGGCTGTATAAGAGGCTGTCGTTTCTGTCAGGCAGGTATGATTTACCGTCCCGTCCGTGAAAAATCTCCCGAAACTATAAATAAACAATGCAGAGCATTATGTGATAACACGGGTTACGATGAAGTTTCGCTATCTTCACTCAGTTCAAGTGACTACAGTCAGATTGTACCGTTGCTTGACAAGTTAAATGAGTGGAGCAAAGACGAAAAAGTCAGCATTTCACTTCCGTCACTGCGTGTTGACGGCTTTACAGATGACATTATGAATAAGATTAAAACCGTACGCAAGAGCGGACTTACTTTTGCTCCGGAGGCAGGCAGTCAGCGTATGCGTGATGTTATCAATAAAAATGTTCGTGAAGATGAACTTTTGCAGACTTGCACAACTGCATTTGCAGGCGGTTGGACTACGGTAAAACTCTATTTTATGATTGGTCTGCCTACCGAAACAATGGACGATGTCGCCGCAATTGCCGGCCTTGGTCAGTCTGTAGTTGATGCATATTACAAATGTCCCGACAAGCCAAAGGGCAAGTCGGTGCGTGTAACCGTGTCTGCATCCTCTTTTGTACCAAAACCATTCACCCCGTTTCAATGGGAACCGCAGGATACAATCCCTGTTCTTCATGAAAAGCAACAGCACATCAAGGACAGTATTACAACAAGAAAAATTCAGTTTAACTATCACGATGCCGATACAAGCTACCTTGAAGCAGTATTTGCAAGGGGTGACAGAAAACTTTGTAAGGTAATGGAGCTTGCATGTGAAAGAGGCTTTCATTTTGACGGTTGGAATGATTGTTTCAGCCTTGAAAAGTGGCTTGAACTCTTTGATGAATGCGGTGTTGATCCGTCATTTTATGCAAACAGACGCAGAAGTTTTGACGAAATTCTTCCGTGGGATCATATTGACTACGGTGTAACTAAGGATTTCCTTATCAGAGAATGTAAAAAAGCGTACGCAGATACAACAACACCGCATTGCAGACTGAAATGCAATAACTGCGGTGCGGCTAAATACGGAAAGGGTGTGTGTTTTGAAAAGCGTAAGAATATGGTTTAAAAAAGATTTTGAATGTCGCTATATTTCGCACCTTGATCTCAATCGATGTATGCTCCGTGCATTGCACAAGAGCAAAATCCCTATCTGGCATACAGAAGGATTTAACCCGCATCCGTTTGCAACATTTCCGTTGCCGCTTTCGCTTGGTTTCAGAGGTGTAAACGAATGTATGGATGTCAAGCTTGAGGATGAAAGCTTTCCGTTTGAAGAAATCATCTCAAGGCTTAACGGTTGTCTGCCGAGAGGACTTCGTGTGTTTGATGTAACGGAACCCGTTATGAAAGCCGGAAAGATTGCTTTTGCATCATTTACAATCAAGATTTCATGTGACGGTGAAAACTCCCGTACAGTATGCGAACAACTCAAAGAACTGCTGACAAGCGAAAGTATTGAAGTTGAAAAGAAATCTAAAAAAGGCATAAAAACCGTTGACATAAAACAGGGTATAAAGAGCTTTGAAGTAACCGAGAAGTTCGACTTTGCAGAACTTGATGTTGTTTTGTCGGCAGGCAGTTCCGACAATGTAAACCCGAATCTGCTTATATCGGCTTTTGAAAACCGTTTTTTGGTTTCCTGTGATATCGACATCACAAGGAATGACCTCTACAACGCAGATATGGAATTGTTTAGATAGGTGAATATATGTTTGAATTTACAATACGAGAAAATGATTTTTTAAACGGATTTTTGGATTTATTGAGTGAATATGTAAATAAGTCGTATAAGTTTACCATGTCGTACCTAACAAGCCCTCTTTTGTCAGATGTGCGTGAGAGTGAAAGACTTGTTTTGCTTGTAGTCAACAAGTCTGTTTTTCAGAATATGTACAGTTTCATCAAGTTGAATGACAGCAATATGCAGTTTGCATCATTTTCCTGTCTTGAAACAGCTGTGAACTCAATGCGACTTTACAATGTCCTTGCTATAAATCCGGATTATATGCACGAATATATTACCGGCGGAAACTTTTCGCTTGAAGTATGTGAAAATGAAATTTCAGAAAAACAAAAAGAATATAAGAAAGGTGAAGAGGAGTTCTCGCTCCGTGAGTTTGCAACCGGACTTGGCAAATTCAATTCTTTTGAACTGAAAAATGCAGCTGTTGCGTCACAGCTTGTTGACGGCAATATCTTTCTCGGACTTTCCTGCGGCAATGAACTCGGAGAGGATTTGCAGGATGAAGTCAGAAAGAGTATGATCGGTGCATACCTTTCACTTTCAAAGCACAATAAAATGTTTTTTAACGGCGGTATAGATGATACTCTTGAAGAGCTTGAGGACAAGCTCTATGCAAAGTTTCTTGAATATATCAGAAAGTTCTCATAATCTTTTTAAACTTTCACATTACTTTACACAAGCGTTCAATTTTCTGTCACATAAGACAGTTATTATATGCTTGTAAGTTAAAGATAAACAAAAAAACACTTTAACTTCACATAGATAATGCTTACAAGAACTTTTCATAGATTTCCTCTCTAATATGTCGAAAGACACAAAGGTCGGCTTTTCTGCCGACCTTTTTAATTTATCAGGTGTTTTATTATGAATTACTACTCCCTTAATAAGTATCTCAAAAATACATTCGGTGAAAAGGTGTACAAAATTTCGCTGAATGGTAATATGACCTGTCCGAATCGTGACGGAACCCTCGGAACAAGGGGCTGTATTTTTTGCAGCAGGGGAGGCTCCGGAGAATTTGCCTCCGATGCACTTCTTCCTGTTCACGAACAAATCGATCAGGCTAAACTGCGAATAAAAAAGAAATCCGACTGTAAAAAGTTTATTGCATACTTTCAGCCGTTCACAAATACCTATGCGCCTACCGATTATCTTGAAAAAATTTTTACAGAGGCAATTTCAGAACCCGATATTGTTGCCCTTTCAATCGCAACCCGTCCCGATTGCCTGGGAAATAATGTGTTAGGTCTTCTTGAAAAACTGAACAAGATAAAACCTGTCTGGGTAGAACTCGGATTGCAGACAATCCATGAAAAATCGGCAGATTATATAAGAAGAATGTATCCGCTATCCGTTTATGACTCAGCTACAGAAAATCTTCATAAAATCGGAATAAATGTAATTACACACATTATTTTGGGACTTCCGAACGAATCTAAAGAAATGATGCTTGAATCTGTAAAATATGCAGGCAGTAAAACCGACGGAATTAAACTGCAGTTGTTGCATATTTTAAAAAACACAGACTTGTGTGATGACTATGAAAGCGGAAAATTTGATGTGCTTTCAATGGAGAATTATATTGATATTCTTTGCGATTGCGTTGAAGTGTTGCCTGAAAATGTTGTAATTCACCGTTTAACAGGTGACGGGGATAAAAAACTGCTCGTTGCACCCATGTGGAGTGCCGACAAAAAGCGTGTTTTAAACTCAATCAACCGTGAATTTGCAAAGCGTGATGTCACGCAGGGAAGAAAGGCAAAGTAAAAGACTTCCGAATCAATCATCGGAAGTCTTGTTTTCAAGAGTATTGTCATTGTGATTTTTCTCTTTTTCAGCTTTCTTCTGAGCTGTTTTTTTACCGATTGCATATGCAACAGCCAATATAGCCAAGCATCCCGCAGTTATGCCCATGCCGGCAAGGAAAAATTTTATTTGCTTATCTTTAATGGGATTGTAATCAATATATTCGTCATCTGAGACATTAACAGTTGTAGGATCGGTCGGGTGTTTACTTTTACCGCTCTTTCCTGTAGCTTGCGTGCTGTTTTTATTGCTTGACGAGGAACTTCCGCCGCTAACCGTTCCCGAGGCATTTTTATATATTCTGATACACGATGCAGTGCAACTTCCAACATCCATAAAGTTCACATCGGAATCAACACATTGATTCACCGTGAAGTCAATATACGCAGTACCTTCTTTTATTGTTTTGAAATCAAGCGTTAAGACATCGCTTCCGCCCGAAATATTTTGTCCTTCAGAATTAAGAAAAACAACTTTAACCTTGCCGCTTTTCTTGTTGACCTGAATTTTTGAGCCGTTATTCACTGCCTTAACCTTTCTGAATTCGATATAATCGGCATCATATGTAAATTCAAATGTTGCGGCAGAAAGTCGATTGCCGGAATTTGCGGAAAGTGCAACGCTGAACAGTCTATTTGGTTTCATATCGGCATTCTGCATTTCAAAACTTACGCTTGCAGTTGCAAATGCACTTGTTAAAGATATTTGCAATAAAGCTACCAAAATTAAAATAATAGAAAATAGTTTTTTCATAGTTCGCCACATAAAATTAAAATATTTCAAAATCTCACTTGATTTTTCTGATTTCATTTGATATAATAAACAGGTCGTTTGGAGAGATGTCCGAGCTGGCCGAAGGAGCATGATTGGAAATCATGTATACGGTGAACACCGTATCAGGGGTTCGAATCCCCTTCTCTCCGCCATAAACGCTGAACTTTATTTTAGGTTCAGCGTTATTTTTTTGACCTGTTTTTCTTAATAAAAGGTGCTGTTTTTCATATATATAATTGTATCGTATGGCAAGATTTGTTGTCAACGGATTTACGGTGAAGAGTTAGCACATACAGTGTATTTACGGTCATTTTTAATAATTTTTTAGCATTTCATATGACATAACCATTCAGCTTTCGGTTATTTATTCAAAAAACTGCCACTAAACCTTTACAAACCCTACAAGATATTGTATTATATTAGTAATTATAAATTACCATGGGGTGTTATGTATGAAACCAAAATATAAAAGAGTATTATTAAAACTTTCAGGCGAATCACTTGCAGGCGAAATGAAACACGGAATTGATTTTGAAACTGTTCTCAAAATCTGCAAGCCTATTAAAGAATGTGTTGACGCAGGCGTAGAAGTCGGCATCGTAGTAGGCGGCGGCAACTTCTGGCGTGGCAGAAGCTCAGGCGAAATGGACAGAACAAGAGCCGACCATATGGGTATGCTTGCAACAACAATCAACGCACTCGGCGTTTGTGATGCACTCGAACAGCTTGGAGTTAATGTTCGTGTTCAGACAGCTATCGCTATGCATCAGATTGCAGAGCCGTACATCAGAAATAAAGCAGTTCTTCACCTTCAGAAGGGCAGAGTAGTAGTATTCGGTTGCGGAACAGGCAACCCGTTCTTCAGCACAGACACAGCAGCGGCTCTTCGTGCGGCAGAAATTGAGGCTGATATCGTAATGAAGGCTACTATGGTTGACGGTGTATATGACAGCGATCCCAAGAAAAACCCAAATGCAAAGAAGTACGATACAATTTCTTTCCATGATGTTCTCAACAAGGATCTCGCTGTTATGGACAGCACAGCGGCATCGCTTTGCAAGGACAATAATCTTCCGATTCTTGTATTCAGTATTGAAGATCCCGAAAATATTTACAAAGCTGTATGCGGTGAAAACATCGGTACAATCGTAACAGCCAACAATTAATTTGAATTTTTTACTGACTTTTTAACAATAATTATTACACAGGAGGCATAAATATGCAGACACAGTTAAAAAAAGCCGGCGAAAGTATGGACAGACGACTTGAGCATATGCGCACGGAATTTTCAGAAATCAGAGCAGGCAGAGCAAATCCCGCAGTTCTTGATAAGGTAAAGGTTGACTATTACGGCGCACCCACACCCGTAAACCAGCTTGCCGCAGTATCTGTTACAGAGGCAAGAACTCTTACCATTCAGCCATGGGATGCGTCTGTATTAAGACAGATTGAAAAGGCTATCCAGACTTCCGATATCGGCATCAACCCACAGAATGACGGTAAGATTATTCGTCTTATTTTCCCGCCTCTCACAGAGGACAGAAGAAAAGAAATCGTAAAAGATGTTCAGAAGATTGCTGAGGAAACAAAGATTCAGATTCGTAATGTCCGCCGTGAACTTATCGACAAGCTTAAAGCTATGAAGAAGGACGGCGAGCTTACAGAGGACGATCTCAAGCAGGGCGAAAAGAAAGCTCAGGATCTTACAGATAAGTATATCAAAGAAGTTGAGAGCGTTTCTGCAGTAAAGCAGAAAGAAATTTTGGAGATGTAATATGGCTTTTTTCTCAAAGAAAAAAGATGAGCAGATTGAGGTTACAGACCTCAATCTGCCTTCACATATCGGAATTATTATGGACGGCAACGGCCGTTGGGCAAAGAAAAGAGGACTTCCGAGAAAAGCAGGTCACCGTCAGGGTGCGAAAACTTTCAGAACAATAACAAGATACTGTTCCGATATCGGAATAAAGTACCTTACCGTATATGCTTTTTCAACCGAAAACTGGAAAAGACCGCAGGAGGAAGTTGATGCACTAATGTCGCTCTTTAAATCATATCTTAATGAAGCGCTTGAAGATTTTAAGGATGACAGTATTGTGGTAAAATTCATCGGTGACAAGTCGGGCTTTAATGACGAACTTCGTGAGCTTATGATTGAAAACGAGGAGAGCTCAAAAGACCGTGACGGTATGGTTCTCAATATAGCTATGAATTACGGCAGTCGTGACGAAATTGTCAGAGCCGTCAGAAACATTTCCGAGGATGTCAGAAACGGAAAAATTTCTTCCGATGACATAACAGAAAATCTTTTTTCAAATTATCTTTATACCGCAGGTCAGCCCGATCCCGACCTTATTATCAGACCGAGCGGTGAATATAGAATTTCAAATTTCCTTTTGTGGCAGTCAGCCTACACGGAATTTGTTATAATGAACAAGCTTTGGCCTGATTTTCAGAAATCAGACCTTGACGAAGCGTTAAAAATATACTCCTCCAGAAACAGAAGATACGGTGGAGTCTGATGAGAGTTGATATAAAATGAAATCCCTCAAGCCACGGCTGCTGACAGCCGTAATAGGAATACCAATACTGCTGATCGTTCTGTTTGTTTCGGAACTTTGGCGCCCATTTGTAGGCATAGTCATAGGAGCATTCTCGGCATTTATGACAGGCGAGTACCTTCATGCAAGAAAGATGCTTTATAAATTTCACCTTTCAATACCTTGTATGCTGTTTACTTTTCTGCTTTCGGTTTTAGTTACGACAAAGTATCTGTATGTTTTGATTTTTGCTTTTATACTGACAGTCTTTGCCGTAATGATTTTTAAACACGAAAAGACAAACTATGCCGATGTTGCATATTCAGTGTTCGGAACTTTTTTAATTTCTTTCGGAATGAGTGCCGTACCGATTGCCTGTGCATCATCTGTATCAATTACTTTCTGCTATATATGTATTTTCGCATTACCGTGGATGGCAGACGCAGGCGGCTTTTTTATCGGAGCATCGTTCGGCAAGCACAAACTTTGCCCGAAAATCAGCCCTAAAAAGACTGTTGAGGGCGCAATCGGCGGAATACTTTTCTGCGACATCACAGCAGTAATTATCGGACTTGTGTTTAAATTTTTGGTTATGCCGGACGCTAACATCAATTTCTGGGCATTGATTCTTCTCGGTGTAATTGACGCTCCTGTTTCAATTCTCGGTGATTTGAGCTTTTCACTTATCAAAAGAAATTACGGAATCAAGGACTACGGTTCAATTTTCCCCGGTCACGGCGGAATGCTTGACAGGTTTGACAGCATAATATTTACTGCCCCTGTTCTTGTGGCAATCAATCAATTCATACCTTTCATAACAGTGGGGTAAACTAAAATGGTAAATTCACTTTCAATTCTCGGATCGACGGGTTCAATCGGAACTCAGACGCTTGATGTTGCAGATAAACTTAATTTAAAAGTTTCCGCACTCACGGCGTCAACAAATATAAAGCTGCTTGAAGAACAGGTAAGAAAATACAAACCTGAACTTGCAGTAGTTTTTAACGAAGAAAAAGCCAAAGAATTCAAAGATAATATAAAAGATACAAACACCCGTGTTTTAAGCGGTATGGACGGACTTATTGAGGCGGCAACGCTTGAAAATGCCGACCTTGTTGTAAATTCGGTTGTCGGAATGGTAGGCTTAAAGCCTACACTTGCAGCGGCAAACGCTAAAAAAGATATTGCTTTTGCAAACAAGGAAACGCTTGTAACAGGCGGTAAGCTTGTATGTGATGCGGTAAAGAAGAACGGTGTGAAGCTTCTTCCCGTTGACAGTGAACATTCCGCTATCTTCCAATGCCTGCAGGGAATGCCTGAAAAGAAAATGCTTAAAAAGCTCATTCTTACAGCATCCGGCGGCCCGTTCTTTGGCAAAACAGTCGAAGACTTAAAGAATGTAACAGTTAATGAGGCTCTCAATCATCCAAATTGGAGTATGGGTGCAAAAATAACCATCGACTCTGCTACAATGATGAACAAAGGTCTTGAAATCATTGAGGCAAGATGGCTTTTTGATGTTCAGCCCGAAAACATTGATGTTGTTGTTCATCGTGAAAGTATCATACATTCTCTCATCGAATATGTAGATAATTCCGTAATTGCACAGCTTGGACTCCCCGATATGAGGATTCCGATACAGTACGCAATTACATATCCGGAAAGATATGAGTCACCTGTCGGTGAATTAAGTCTTGCTCAAATCGGCAAAATGACTTTCTTTGAACCTGACTATGATACTTTCAAATGTCTGAGAGCCTGTAAAAAAGCTCTTTCACTCGGAGGCGTTGCAACCGCAATTGCCAACGGTGCTAATGAGGAGGCTAACCGACTTTTCAGAGAAGGTAAAATCACTTTTCTTGAAATCGGTGACCTTGTTATGGGTGCAATTGATAACATAGACAATTTTGAGCCTTTATGCGTTGATGATGTGTTAAAGGCAGATAAACTTGCAAGAGAGTATGTACTCTCTAAGCTATAATTTGCGGTAATATTTTTCAATGCTGTCTTTGCGACGGCAATGAATATTTTGGAGTTGATTTATTTTAATGCAAATTTTAACAGTTGCGGCTCTCATTGTAATAGGAATATTACTTTTTGAGCTTATAATTTTTTCTCACGAATTCGGTCATTTTATTACCGCAAAGCTTTCGGGTGTAAAGGTAAATGAATTTGCACTCGGAATGGGACCGAAAATAATCAGTTTTGTTAAAGGCGAAACAAGGTACTCGCTTCGTCTTTTTCCTATAGGCGGTTACTGTGCCATGGAGGGAGAGGATGAAGACAGTGAAGAAAAAGGTGCTTTTAATAACGCAAAAGTATGGAAGAGAATGATTATCATAATCGCAGGTGCGGTTATGAATATTCTTCTCGGCTTTGTTATGATGTTTGCCTTTACCGTTCAGGCTGACAGCTACAGTTCAACTACAATATCTCAGTTTCAACCCAATGCATTTACTGCAAACACAGGTTTACAAACAGGGGATAAGATTGTTGAAGTGAACGGTTATTCGATTTGGAATTCACGAGATTTGCAGTTTGCAATCTCAACTCTTCCATATGAAACAGTAGAAGGCAATACACTTGAGGTATACAAAGAAAGAGCAACATCTGCCGCTTGCGGTGTATATAATAAGTATGCAAAAGACGAGTCTCTTTCAAAGGATGAACTTCAAAAATACTACAATGCTCTTTCTGAGGGTTGTTCAAAAATAAATAAGGCTGCAAGCAAAGACGAGGCTAAAAAACTCCTTGATGAAACTTGCAAGTCAATTTATGCACTTGACAAATCATATGATATGTCAAAGTATAAAACGCCCGAAATAGACACAACTACATCAAGGCCGAGATTCATGGGTGATGTAAAAGTTGTTCGTGACGGCAAAGAAATAAAACTTGAAAATGTACAGTTTTTCACCTATTACGCTGATGAAGATGCCGAAAAGGAAAACAAACCTACTGTAGCATTTGACTTTGCAGTTGAACCGATTGAGAAAAATGTCGGTACTGTCCTCGGTGAAACATTCACACAGACCTGTTCAATGGCAAAAACCGTGTGGACATCTTTGGTGTGGCTTGTTCAGGGCAGATTTACATTCAATGATATGTCAGGTCCTGTTGGTATTGCTACAGCTGTCACTCAGGTTGCATCAATGGGACTTCAAACAGGCTTCGGAGATGCAGTCAATAACATTCTTTTTGTAATGATACTCATTACGGTAAACCTCGGAATTGTAAATATGCTGCCGTTCCCGGCACTTGACGGCGGAAGATTCTTATTCCTGCTGATTGAATGGATATTCAAAAAGCCGATTCCGAGAAAGGCAGAACAGATTGTGAATACAGTCGGTCTTGTTCTGTTGCTTGCATTTATGCTTATTATTTCGGTGAAAGATGTGTTCCAGCTTGTAACGGGAACATTCCCCGGAATGTAGACAAACGGAGGAAATTTTATGGGAAGTAAAATTCAGGTAACTGCCGGCAATGTAAAAATCGGCGGCGGTGCTAAAGTAAGCGTTCAGTCAATGCTCAACATTCCCTCAACCGATATTGAGGGTTCTGTAAGACAGGCAAAAGAGCTTGAAGAGGCCGGTTGCGAAATTATTCGTGCAGCTATTCCTAATAAAGATGCAGTAAAGCTTATTCCTGCCCTCAAAGAGGCTGTAAGCGTCCCGATTGTAGCCGATATCCATTTTGACTATAAGCTTGCACTTGAGGCGTGTGCGGCAGGCATTGACAAAATCCGTATCAATCCGGGTAACATCGGATCAGACGATAGGGTAAAGGCGGTGGCAGACGCTTGCCGACAGCGTGGCATTCCGATTAGAATCGGTGTTAACTCAGGTTCGCTTGAAAAGGAAATTCTTGCAAAATACGGTCATCCCACACCCGAGGCACTTTGCGACAGCGCCTTGTACCATGCATCACTTCTTGAAAAATTTGATTTCAACGATATTGTTCTTTCAATGAAAAGTTCAACCGTTTCTACTATGATTAAAGCCTATGAGCTTGCCGCAGAAAGGTGTGACTATCCGCTTCACCTCGGTGTTACAGAGGCAGGAACAGAAAGAATGGGTATTATCAAATCTTCTGCCGGAATCGGTGCATTGCTCCTCCATGGTATCGGTGATACAATCAGAGTTTCCCTCACAGCCGATCCTGTAAAGGAAGTTTATGCTGCTCATGATATCCTCAGGGCTCTTGACATTGAGAAAGACGGAGTTCAATTTGTTTCATGTCCGACTTGCGGAAGAACAAGAATTGACCTTGTGAAGATTGCAAACGAGGTTGAAGATAAACTCAGAAACTGTAAAAAGAATATCAAAGTAGCGGTAATGGGTTGCGTTGTAAACGGTCCCGGAGAGGCAAGAGAAGCTGATATCGGCATCGCAGGCGGTGACGGTTGCGGTCTTGTATTCAAAAAAGGCGAAATTCTTCGCAAAGTTCCGGAAGATAAACTCGTTGACGCACTTTTGGAAGAAGTAGAAAAATTATAACTCTATCAGCAGTCAAAATACATTTGCTGTAATATGACAGAAGGACATATATGAAAACATTAGGAGAAGTCTTTGACTCCCAATTCGGCATTAAACTGCCGCAACAGATTTCACAGGGAGAACTGACACAACTTAATATTAACAAACAAGCCCGCTTGATTACTTTAGCAGTAAAATTCAACGGGCTCGTTGAGCGTAATACGCTTTTTGACACGGAAAAGCTGATTACCAAGGCACTTGTGTGTCATACTGTAATAAAACCGCATTTTCCGACAGAGTTGTTTTCCGCTGATTATTTTCCTCAGCTATACGCAGCCGTAAGGCGAGATATTCCGAGTATTAACGGAACTCTCAACAATGCTGAGGTTAGGTTTGAAAACAATACGCTTACGATAAATCTTCTTAACGGCGGAAAAACTCTCCTTGACAGTAAAGGCTTTGACAAAGCACTTATAAAACTCGTTTCGGAAGAATTCAATCTTTACATTTCCGTTAATTATACCGGAACCTTTGAGGTTGAAGAAAACAGCGAAGAATACAAAGCCGCTATTCAGGATGCTCAGGAGAAAATCAACCGAGAAAATCTTCAGAAAGCCGCTGAATTCTATCAGGAAGAGGTTGAAACAGCAGAAAAGAGAGAAGAAAAACACGCTGAAAACACTATTGTGGAAATTGAAGTTCGAGAGGGCAAGTTTGCAACACCGCAGATTATTCAGTCCTCAATCCGTCCGTTATACGGTCGTTCAATCAGAGGAAAAATGATTCCCATTTCTTCAATTTCAGGTGATTCGGGAAGGATTGTGGTATGGGGCGATGTGTTTGATATTGAAAAGAAAGTCACTAAAAGCGGTGACAAAAATATTTTCACTATCGACATAACCGATTATACCGGTTCAACAACAGCTAAAGTATTCAATTCAATCAAGGAATCAGCCGTAATTGATAATATCAAAAAAGGCGATACAATCGTTGTTCAGGGTGATGTTGAGTATGATAAATATGCAGGCGAACTCGTTGTAAATGCCCGTTCAATCGGTACGGCTCAAAAAGTAAAAGTAGTTGATAATGCCGAGAAAAAGCGTGTTGAACTCCATATGCATACAAATATGTCGCAGATGGATGCCGTAACATCGGCAGGTGACCTTGTAAATCGTGCTTATCAGTGGGGACACAAAGCCGTTGCAATTACTGACCACGGTGTCGCACAGGCTTTTCCCGACGCAATGAAAGCCGCAGATAAAATCAACAAAGACGAAGAGAAAATTAAAATCATCTACGGTGTTGAGGCATACTTTATGGATGACCTTGTAGAGTCTGTAAAAGGTGATGCCGACACAGGTTTTGACGGCACATTCATCTGCTTTGATATAGAAACAACAGGTCTTTCAGCCGCCCGTGACAAGATTACCGAAATCGGCGCAGTCAAGGTTGAAAACGGTGTCATCACCGATACTTTTTCAACCTTTGCAAATCCCGAAATGCCGATTCCGCAGAAAATCACTCAGCTTACAGGCATTACCGACGATATGGTAAAGGACGCTCCTTCACAGAGCGAGGCGGTCGGTGCATTTCTTGAATTTGCCGGTGACAATGTGCTTGTTGCTCACAATGCTCCCTTTGATACATCCTTCATAGCAAAAGCCTGTGAAGATATGGGCAGGGAATATAACTATACTTCAATCGACACGGTTGCAATTTCAAGAGCGATTCTTACAGATATTAAGAACTGCAAGCTTGATACGGTTGCAAAATTTTTAAGGCTCGGTGACTTCAATCATCACAGAGCAACCGATGATGCTGAAATGCTTGCGAGAATTTTTATAAATCTCTGTCAGCGACTTACAGATGATTACGGTATAACAAAAACAAACGACATTAATACAAAGATAGCAGGCGGAGATTTTAAAAAGCTTCCGACCTATCATCAGATTATTCTTGTAAAGAATAAAACAGGTCTTAAAAATCTTTACAGACTTATTTCTTACAGTCATCTTAATTATTTCTATAAAAAGCCGAGAATTCCGAAAAGCGAGCTTGTGAAGTACAGAGAGGGACTCATAATCGGCTCAGCTTGTTGTGCAGGTCAGCTTTATATGGCAATCCTTGAGGGCAAGCCGTGGGGCGAACTCAAACAGATTGCGTCATTCTATGATTATCTTGAAATTCAGCCTGCAGGCAACAACAGCTTTATGATTCGTGACGGCAGATTTAATTCTTTTGACGAACTTCATGAAATTGACCGTACAATAATTAAGCTTGCAAAAGAACTCGGCAAGCCTGTATGCGCAACCTGCGATGTCCACTTTATGGATCCGACAGATTCCGAATTCAGAAAAATTCTTATGGCAGGTCAGGGCTTTAAAGATGCTGAACAGCAAGCTCCGCTTTATTTCAGAACAACCGCTGAAATGCTCAAGGAATTTGAGTGGCTCGGCAAGGATAAAGCCTATGAGTATGTAGTAGAAAATCCCAATAAAATCGCCGATATGTGCGAATATATCAGACCTATTCCAAAGGGTACATTCCCGCCTAACATTGAGGGCGCACAGGAACAGCTTATTGACATTACATGGAAAAGAGCAAAAGAGAAATACGGTGATCCATTGCCTGAAATCGTAAAGGCAAGACTTGACAAGGAACTTAATTCAATCACAACCTACGGATTCTCGGTGCTTTATATGACTGCGCAAAAGCTTGTTGCAGACAGTGAGGCACACGGATATCTTGTCGGTTCACGAGGATCGGTAGGTTCGTCTTTCGTAGCTACTATGTCCGGTATTTCGGAGGTTAATCCGCTTTGTCCGCACTATGTATGTCCAAACTGCAAACACAGCGAGTTCATAACAGACGGCAGTTACGGCTCAGGCTTTGATATGCCGCCAAAAAACTGTCCCGAATGCGGCACTCTTATGGATCAGGACGGTCACGAAATTCCGTTTGAAACATTTCTTGGCTTTAAAGGCGACAAAGTGCCTGATATCGACCTTAACTTCAGCGGTGAGTATCAGTCAAAATCTCACCGTTACACGGAAGAGCTCTTCGGTAAGAATAATGTGTTCAAAGCGGGAACAATTTCTACAGTAGCCGAAAAAACAGCACTCGGCTTCGTTAAGAAGTTTGCACAGGAGCGAGGTCTTGTAATGCACAAGGCTGAGGAAAAGCGTCTTGCAATCGGTTGTACGGGTGTTAAGAGAACCACAGGTCAGCACCCCGGCGGTATGGTTGTTGTACCGAGAACAAACGATGTTTATGATTTCTGCCCTGTTCAGCATCCTGCAAATGATGTGAACTCAGATAACATTACAACCCACTTCGACTTCCATTCAATTCATGATACAATCACAAAACTTGATGAGCTCGGACACGATGTTCCGACAATCTATCATTATCTTGAACTCTACACAGGTATCCCCGTAATGAAAGTTTCTATGAGCGATCCCGAGGTTATGTCGCTGTTTACTTCTCCGAAAGCACTCGGAGTTACTGAGGAGGATATCGACTCAAAAACCGGTACATTCAGCCTTCCTGAATGCGGTACGGCTTTCGTAAGAGGAATGCTCATTGAGGCACAGCCCAAAACCTTTACCGACCTTTTGCAGATTGCAGGTCTTTCGCATGGTACCGATGTATGGCTCGGAAACGCTCAGGAACTTATTCATAACGGAACCTGTACAATTTCGGAAGTAATCGGTACTCGTGACTCGATTATGACTTATCTTATGCACAAAGGTCTTGAACCGGGCATGGCATTCAAAATAATGGAGATTGTCCGTAAAGGTAACGCAACAAAACTTCTTACGGAAGAACACTTCAAGGCTATGCGTGAACACAATGTTCCCGAATGGTATATTGATTCATGTATGAAAATTAAGTATATGTTCCCGAAAGCCCATGCCGCAGCCTATATGATTGCAACGCTCAGACTCGGTTGGTACAAGGTTCACAAGCCCGTTGAATATTATGCGGCATACTTTACCGTACGAAGTGAAAATCTTGACGGTGCAATTGCCATGCAGGGACATCAGGCTGTCCGTGACAAGATGAACAACATAAAACAAAAACAGAGTGTTCACGAAGCCACAGCCAAGGATGAAGCAGAGTTCCAGACTTTGCAGATTGTCAACGAAATGATGGCAAGAAAAATTGAATTTCTTCCTGTTGATATCTACAAATCCGAGGCTAAAATGTTCAAGGTAGAGGACGGGAAAATCAGACTTCCGTTTTCATCCTTACCCGGTGTAGGCGGTGCCGCTGCAGATTCACTCGCAGAAACGGGCAAGCACACAGAATATCTTTCAATTGAAGATATGCAGATAAAAACAAAGGTTACTAAGGCTGTTATTGAAACACTGAAAGATGTCGGAGTTCTCAAGGATTTGCCTGAAAGCTCACAGATGTCATTATTTTAAGGAGTTGTCTAAATGAAAAAACTGCTTTCGCTAAAAACTTTGCTGATTTGCATTTCATTTACAGTGTTTCTTTTACTTGTAAAAGATAATATGAATGTTGTGTGGTCGGCAATCGGTTGGATAACAGGCATAATCACTCCGTTTGCAATCGGGTTCCTTTTTGCTTACATCCTTAACTATCCGTACAAATTTTTCTACTCCAAAGTTTTCGGCAGAATGGGGCGAAAGCGAAAATTCCTTGCTAACTTCAGAAAACCCCTTGCACTTATTATAACCTATGCAATTGTAGTAGCAATTTTTGTCGTTATAATCTCAATTGTAGTTCCGCAGATTGCAGCCAGCCTGTTCAGTCTTATTAACAGCCTGCCGCAGTATGCAGGCGTACTTTCTGACATGACAAAAACAGTGGTGCATTGGATTAACCATACATTCAGTATGGAAATTGACGCAAGTGAAGTAATAAACAACTTCTTCAAGTATATTACAAACTTTATTTCGGCAGGCAATATCACCAGTTTTCTCGGCAACTCTACAAATGCCGTATTCAGCGCAATTATGTCTACGTGTAACGGTGTGTATAACTTCCTGCTCGGAATCGTTATTTCAGTTTACTTCCTTGCCGCAAAGGAAACACTTTGCCGTCAGATAAAAAAGCTTGCTGTTGCTTTTATTCCGATAAAGTATCTTCCTAAGATTTATGAAATTGTCGATATTACAGATACAAAATGCGGTCGTTTTCTCGTTGGCGATATCATTGATGCGGCTTTTCTCGGTGTTCTCACATTCATTACAATGTCAATTTGTCAATTACCGTACGCACCGCTTATTGCGGTTCTTATCGGTGTAACGAATATTATTCCGTTCTTTGGACCGTTCATCGGTGCAATTCCGAGTGCTTTTATCCTCTTGCTTATTGATCCTATTTACATGATTATTTTCATAATCATTATAGTTATAATTCAGCAGCTTGACGGCAATCTTTTCAAGCCGAAGATTATCGGCAGTCAGGTCGGTCTTTCAAGCTTCTGGGTACTGTTCAGCGTAATTGTCGGCGGAGGAATGTTCGGTGTGCTCGGCCTTATTCTCGGCACGCCAATCTATGCCGTAATCTATGCTCTTGTCGGCAAGAGAGTTAAAAACAAAATTGACTCAAAGGGAAGAATTGCTCAGGAGGCTCTTGATTTTGAGGTGCTTAACTATACCAAAATTGCCGCAGAGCAGAAAAAACTTCGTGAAGAAAAAGAAATGCAGCAAAGAGAAAAATTTATGAAATTCATCAACCGTAACAAAACAAATGATGAAGACGAATCCTCAGAAAATACAAATGAATAATCGTAAAATTTTCGTTTCATCTAAATAGTGTTGACAAATCAAGTTTAGCGTGTTAATATATTACCATATTAACACGCTAAAGCGCTGAGAGGTAATTATGAAAAAGAATTTAAAAATGACTCCCGAGGGAACAAAGGACTTTCTGTTCGCCGAATGTTCCGCTATGGATTATATCTGCACAAGCATTGAAAAGGTATTTGTAAAAGGCGGATTTAAACGGGTAATAACTCCTGCTCTTGAATTCTATGATGTGTTCTCAATTCCGTCAAGCGGAATCTCGCAGGAATCAATGTTCAAGACAACCGATAACAAAGGCAGACTTCTTGTTGCCCGTCCTGACTCCACTCTGCCGATTGCAAGGATGGTTTCTACAAGACTTAAAAACAATACACTTCCTGTTCGACTTTACTACAAGCAGGCAGTATATCGCAACAATCCGTCACTTGCAGGAAGAAGAAACGAATTTCTTCAGATGGGTGTTGAACTTCTCGGGGCAAAAGGAAAAAGAGCCGACCTTGAAATTCTCACCTCGGCAATAAAAAGCATTTCAGCCGTTGCCGATGATTTCAGAATTGAACTCGGACACGCCGAAGTATTCAATGCTCTGTCAAAAGAACTCGATATTGATAACGATTACAAAGAAAAAATCAGAGTATCAATTGAAAGTAAAAACTACTCGGCGCTTAACAATCTTCTTGACAAACTCAAGCCTTGCAAGACTGTTTCCGCAATCCGTTCGCTCCCGTCACTTTTCGGCGGTGAAGAAGTGTTTGATGAGGCATATGACATCTGCAAAGGTACAGGCGCCGAAAACGCTCTTGATTATCTCCACACAATCTATAAAGAACTTTCCGTGCTTGAGCTCGGCAACAAGCTTATCATTGACCTCGGACTTGTTCAGAGAAATGATTACTATACGGGAATCGTATTTTCAGGGTATATTAACGGAATCGGTGACGCTGTTATTTCGGGAGGAAGATATGACGATCTTCTCAGCGAATTTGACGCTCCTATGGGTGCGGCAGGCTTTGCGATTGATACAGACGCAATTACAATGAAACATCTTTCCGATGATGATGTAAATTATTCAGATAATCCCGATGTTCTCGTTTTTGCAGAAAACGGACATGAAATGAAGGCTCTCAGATATGTTGACGAGCTTAACGAAAAGGGAATAAATGCACGGTTCAGCGTACTTGAAACTCTTGAAGAAACAGAACAGTTTGCAAAATCAAGAGGAATTGCAAAAGTTGAAAGTATATAATCAAGCTGTCGGAAAGGATTAAATATGAAACCATTAAGAATTGCTCTTACAAAGGGCAGACTTGAAAAGACCACAATTGAACTTCTTGAAAAAATCGGATATAATTGTGATGAAGTAAAAAACAAGGGAAGAAGGCTTATTCTTCCGATCGGCAACAATGATTTTGAAGTTGTGCTTGCGAAAGCCGCAGATGTAATTACATATGTTGAGCACGGTGTGTGTGACCTTGGTGTCGTTGGTAAGGATACAATTCTTGAAAACGGTTCATCTTTTTATGAACTTCTCGACTTAGGATTCGGCAAATGCCGTTTTGCTCTTGCTACAAAAAAGGACTCCGATTTTTACGGCGGTTACAAAACAAAGACAATTGCGTCAAAGTATCCCAATGTAACCAGGGCATTTTTTGACGATAAAAATATGGATGTAAGAATCATTAAGATTGAGGGCTCGGTTGAACTTGCTCCTCTTGTAGGTCTTGCAGACGGTATTGTAGATATAGTAGAAACAGGTTCAACGCTCAAGGCTAACGGACTTGAAGTAATTGAATGGGTATGTGATATTTCAGCAAGACTTATTGCCAATACAGCAAGTCTTAAACTGCGCAAGGCTGAAATTGAAGAATTGCAGAAGAAACTGGAGGCTGTCACAAAATGATTACAACTGTTGTAGCAGACGGAAAAAACGAATATGAATTTATTGATTTGCTCAAAAAGAGAGCACAGAATTCAGATAAAAATGTAGTTCCGATTGTTTCGGAAATTATCGAAAATGTTGCAGAAAACGGTGATAAAGCCGTAAAGGAATATACCGTTAAATTTGACGGAAAAGCACCTGAAAAGGTAGAAATTACTTCCGATGAAATCGACAGACTTATTGAAAAATGTGATAAGGATTATCTCGAAACAATCAAAAAGGCAGCCGCAAATATTGCAGACTTTCATAAAAGACAGGTTCAGCAAAGCTGGCTCACAACAAAGAATAACGGCGTAATGATGGGGCAGAGAATCAGAGGCCTTAAAAGAGTAGGTATCTATGTTCCGGGCGGCACTGCAGCATATCCCTCATCAGTTCTTATGAACGCAGTTCCCGCTAAAATTGCAGGTGTTGAGGAAATTATTATGTGTACACCTCCTCAGAAGGACGGTACACCAAATCCGAATATCATCGCCGCCGCAAAGGTAGCAGGTGTTGACAGAATCTTTCTTATGGGTGGTGCACAGGCAGTAGCCGCACTTGCATACGGTACAGAATCCGTACCAAAGGTTGATAAAATCGTAGGTCCCGGCAACATCTTTGTTGCAACAGCAAAAAAACTTCTTTACGGAACAGTTGACATTGATATGATTGCCGGTCCGAGTGAAATACTCATCATTGCCGATAAGTCTGCAAATCCAAAATTCCTTGCCGCAGACCTTATGAGTCAGGCAGAGCATGACAGGCTTGCATCTGCAATTCTGCTTACCGACTGCGAAGAGCTTGCAAAAGAAACTGAAACAGAGCTTGAAAAGCAGATGACTGCTCTTTCAAGAAAAGATATTATCCGCTCATCGGTTGACAATTTCGGTGCAGTTATTGTATGCAGTGATATGTCACAGGCAATTGAATTTGCTAACGAGCTTGCTCCCGAGCATCTTGAGGTTTGTTGTGAAAACCCAATGGAGTATGTCGGCAAGCTTGATAATGCCGGCTCTGTATTTCTCGGCAACTACAGTCCCGAACCTCTGGGCGACTATTTTGCAGGTCCTAACCATGTTCTTCCGACAAGCGGCACGGCAAGATTTTTCTCACCTCTTTCGGTAGACAGCTTTGTAAAAAAATCAAGCTTTATTTACTATACGGAAGACGCTTTGAGAAAAGATGCCGAAGATGTAGTTCGCTTTGCAGAAACAGAAGGACTTACAGCACACGCAAATTCAATTAAAGTGCGTTTTGATATGAAATAAGAATGGAAGTTATGCAATGCCTTATGAATTAAACAAAAAAATCCGTGAACTTGAACCGTATGAACCAATCAGCGGTACATATAAAATTCGACTTGATGCAAACGAATGTCCCGAAAATTATCCTGATTTCATCAAAGAAGAAATCAAAAATGCAATTGATACAATTGATTTCAACCGCTATCCAGATCCGCTTGCGGAAAAGGTTGTTTCGGCTTTTGCGGATTATTACGGAATCAATCCAAAATATGTAACCGCAGGCAACGGCTCAGATGAACTTATCTTTTTGATTGAAGCCGCATTTATGGAAAAAGGGGACAGGATGCTTTGCGTTGCTCCCGATTTTTCAATGTACAAATTCTATTCATCAATCTGTGAGGTTGAATGTGACACATTTATCAAATCTGACGATCTTTCAATTGATACGGATGCACTTATTGAAAAGGTAAATCGTGACAATATCAAACTTCTACTCTTTTCAAACCCATGCAATCCGACAGGGCAGGGGATGACCGCCGAAGATGCACGCAGGCTTGTTACAAGCGTAAATGCACTTGTAATTCTTGACGAAGCATATATGGATTTCTGGGATCAGAGTCTTATAAATGAGGTTGAAAAGTATTCAAATCTCATTATTTTCAGAACCGCATCAAAGGCAGTAGGCTCAGCGGCACTCAGACTCGGTTTTGCCGTTGCAAATGAAACAATTTCAAGAGCTGTAAAAGCGGTAAAATCTCCGTACAATGTGAACACATTTTCTCAGGTTGTCGGCAGTATAATATATAAAAATAAAGATTATCTCAAAAACAGACAAAAAACAATTGTCAGAAACAGAGAAAAGCTGTATAATGACTTATTGGAGTTGTCCGCTCTTTCCGATGATTTTAAGGTTTACAACAGTTGTGCAAACTTTGTTTTTGTTAAAACATCATTCGGCAAAGACTTGTGGAACTATCTCAAGGACAATTCAATTGTAATCCGTTTTATGGGCGATTACATCAGAATTTCCGTTGGCACAGAAGAAGAAAACGAAGAACTGATAAGTTGCATTAAAACTTATTTATCGAGGTGATTATATGCGCAGTGCATATGTTGAGCGTAAAACGAAGGAAACCGACATAAAGCTAAAACTAAATCTTGACGGCGGCGATATTAAAATTGATACAGGCATAGGCTTTTTTGACCATATGCTCAATTCGTTTGCCACTCACGGCAGATTCGGACTTGAGGTTTCGGTAAAAGGCGATCTCTATGTTGACGAACACCACACCGTTGAAGATACAGGTATAGTTCTCGGCAAAGCATTTGCAGAGGCTCTTTCAACCAAAGAGTCAATTGAGAGATTTGGCAGTTTTTATGTTCCTATGGACGAAGCGCTTGCGTTTGCATCGGTTGACATCAGCGGCAGACCTTATCTTGTATTCGACGCTGATTTTCCGCAGGAAAGATGCGGCGGCTATGACTGTTCAATGACAGTAGAATTTATGCGTGCATTTGCATTTAACGCACAAATCACACTTCACCTCAAATCTGTTTACGGTGACAACTCTCACCATATCACAGAGGCTTTGTACAAGGCTTGCACACACGCACTCCGTCTTGCCGTAAAGCAAAATTCTTCAAATGTACTTCTTTCTACTAAAGGAGTGTTATAATGATTATTTTACCCGCTATTGACATAAAAGACGGCAATTGTGTCCGTCTTTTCAAGGGCGATTATGCAACCGTTCAGAAGGTAGCAGAGTCCCCGTATATTGCCGCTCAGGGCTTTGCTGACGCAGGTGCAGAGTGGATGCATATGGTTGACCTTGACGGTGCAAAAGATGCAAAGCTTGTTAATGCCGATCTTATTGCGGATGTTGCAAAAGCCTCGGGACTTTCTGTTGAGGTCGGCGGAGGAATCCGTGATATGAAAGCGGTTGAATATTATCTTTCAAGAGGAATAAACCGTGTTATTCTCGGTTCAGCCGCAGTTAAAAACCAGCAGCTTGTTATTGATGCCGTAAAAGAATACGGTGAGAGAATTGTAGTTGGCATTGATGCAAAGGACGGCATGGTTCGTGCAGAAGGTTGGATTGACAATTCGGAAATCAACTACATTGAGCTTGCAAAGCGTATGGAAGATGTCGGAGTAAAGACTATTGCGTTCACAGACATTGATCAGGACGGTACTCTTGCAGGTCCTAACCTTAAACAGCTTAATGATCTTGCTCACGAAGTCAGCTGTAATATTATCGCAAGCGGCGGTGTTGCAGTTCTCAAAGATATCATTAATCTTGCAGAACTCGATGTCTACGGTGCAATCTGCGGTAAGGCTATCTACACAGGTTCGCTTGATTTGAAACAGGCGATCGAAGTAACAAATAAAATCTGAGGTAATTATGGATCTTGATAAATATTTTGTAAAATCCGAACTTATTCCCGCAATTATTCAGGAAAAGTCAACGGGTGAGGTACTTATGCTTGCATATATGAACCGTGAAAGTATGCAAAAAACTTTTGAAACCGGTTACACATGGTTCTGGTCAAGAAGCCGTCAGGAGCTTTGGAACAAGGGTGCAACATCAGGTCATTTACAAAAGGTAATTGATATATATGCCGACTGCGACGACGATACATTGCTCATCACAGTTGAACAGACAGGTGCGGCCTGCCACACGGGAAATCATTCCTGCTTTTTTAAAAAATTAAAATGAGGAGAATTTTAATATGAACGACAGAGAAGTTCTTGAAGCACTTTATGCTACAGTAGAAAACAGACGAGATAATCCAAAAGAGGGTTCATACACTTGCTACCTTCTTGATAAAGGAATTGACAAGATTCTTAAAAAAGTAGGCGAGGAGTGCAGTGAAACAATCATTGCGGCAAAAAATGATGATAACAGCGAAACTGTTTATGAAATTGCAGACCTTATCTATCATCTTACTGTAATGATGGTAAAGCTCGGCATTCCGCTTGAAGATGTTCTTGCCGAACTTGACAAGAGAAGCGAAAAGACAGGAAACCTTAAAAAGTTCCATGTTGTTGACAAAAATTCATAACTAAAAGCACAAACAAAAAGGCCCTATGACTTTGGTCATAGGGCTTAACAGTATGTATATATTATTTTTATGCATTAACAAAAGCAAATTTAGAAATCGCCTGTTTGAGATTATCATCAGGTTCTGATTCAAGAAGAAGTTCAATCGGAATTTTTTCGTCAATTGCAAAAAATCCCATCAACGAATGAGCATCAACAGTATTATCGCCGTTTCTTAGCATCATTACTGTATCCGGAAAGTGAGCAAGAGTTTCAAACATATCAATCATTTCTTTTTTATTTTTAACGGAAACCGGTACAGAAAACAAAATCTCACCTCCATTGTTCATCTTGTCTATATTTTATCATTAATTTTTGTCTAAATCAACAACGAATTAATGAATTTTTGCAATTTCAACTATTTACCCAAAAAAGGATGGTTAGTGAATGAATTTTAATATAATTACACTCGGTTGCAAGGTTAATCAGTATGAATCACAGGCAATGCGTGAAGACATGCTGAAGAACGGATTTCTTCTCTCGGATGACAGGGACAGGGCAGACATAACAATTGTTAACAGCTGTACGGTAACATCCGTAAGTGACGCAAAAAACCGCAAGATTCTCAACCGTGTCCGCCGTGAAAATCCTGACGGAATTGTTATTCTCACCGGCTGTATGCCACAGGCTTTCCCCGAAGAAAGCGAGAACTTTTCAAATTGCGATATCGTACTCGGCAATGCAAAGAGAGCCGAACTCGTTCCTTCAATTTACAAGTTTCTCGAAGAAAAACAGAAATTTGTTCATATAACAGAGCATATCGGAAAAGGCGAAAAATACGAAAACCTTTCCGTATCGTCACTCGGAGAGCATACAAGAGTTTTCATTAAAATTGAGGACGGTTGCAACAGATTCTGTTCTTACTGCATTATTCCGTATGCAAGGGGCAGAGTGCGTTCAAAATCTCTTGAAGATTTAAAGGCAGAGCTTATTCAGGTTGCCGCAAACGGTTATCGTGAGGTTGTTCTCGTTGGTATTAACCTTTCCGCCTACGGTCTTGACGAAGATTTTGATCTTGCTGATGCTGTAGAATGTGCTTGTTCCGTTGACGGAATCGACCGTGTAAGACTCGGTTCAATCGAACCGGAAAGAATGGATAAAGAAATGATTGCCCGTCTTGCCGCACAGCCAAAGTTCTGTCCGCAGTTTCATCTTTCACTACAAAGCGGTTGCGATAACACACTCAAAGCAATGAACCGTCACTACAATTGTGCAGAATACGCTGAAATTGTTACAAATCTCAGAAACGCTTTTGAAAACAGTTCTATGACAACCGATGTAATGGTTGGATTTGCAGGTGAAACAGAGGAAGATTTCAACGCATCTCTTAAATTTGTAAAGTCAATCGGCTTTGCAAAGGTGCATATCTTCCCGTATTCACGCCGTAAAGGCACTGTTGCCGATAAAGCACCAAATCAAATTGATCCCCAAATCAAAGAACAGAGAGCCAAAATTATGGAGCAGGTCTGCGATGAAACCAGAAGGGAATTTCTTAAAGATCAGGTTGGCCTTTGTGAATCTGTTCTCGTTGAAAGACTTCGTCACGGTTATCTTGAGGGTTACACAAAGAACTACACGCCTGTTCATATTAATTCCGAAGATACAAGTCTCTGCGGTAAAATTATTGATGTGAAAATCACAAAATCATTTGATGACTACTGCGATGCTGAATTAGTTTAAAGCGTTAATCAGATTATTAATCTCTTTTTTTGCAGTATCATCCTCAAGGCTATTATAGCTGTAAAGCATAAAGCCCCTGACAGATTTGTTGTTACGCAAAATATCGTATTCATCGGCAAGAATACTGTCACTTAAAAGCCATGTTTCTTCGTCATATTCGCCGTTACCTGCCTTATAACCGCCAAGACCTACATACAGTTTTACATTTTCGTCAAAATCAAGAGATGTCCAGCTGTCAAGGCAGTCTTCAAAAGTCAGAGCTGGGTTTTCAAGGCTAAAGTAAATTTGCGGACAGATGTAATCTACAAAGCCTTTACAGGTACACCACGATTTTACATCGGCATACAATCCGTCATTGTTACCTATATTGCCTTGCGGTGATATGCCGAACTCAACTGACGAATCCACACTTTTTATTGTTCTGTAAACCTTACAAATCAGCGTATTTACATTTTGCATTCGCCAATTATCAAGACTCATAGAGTTCTCTTTACCGTATTTTTCAATATAAGCCTCATACTGCTTTTTATCAAAACTTTCATCCTCAGTAGGGTAGAAGTAGTCATCAAATTGTATCCCGTCAACATCATAATTTTCCGCAATTTCCTTTACACCGTCACTAATCAGCTGTTGTGCAGTTTCATTTGACGGATCAAGAAAAATTCCGTTATCGGTTTTTATACCTATTTCGGAATTCTTTATGTAAGGATTGTTGTCTGAAAGTTTTTTCGGAGTTTCATTTGAACTGACTCTGTATGGATTAATCCACGCATGAATTTTCAAATTGTTTTCTTTGCATATATCACACATAATTTGCAGTGCGTCATATTGAGGATTTTCACCCTGCGTACCCGTGAGAATATGTGACCACGGAAAATAGCTTGACTTATATAATCCGTCACAAAAGGGATGTACCTGTACAATAAGCGTATTGAAACCGCTTTCACTGCATTTTTGTGCTATTTCGGTAAATTTATCTTCAAACGCTTTTTGTGTTTTTGAGCTTTCATTTTCCATAGAAAGCTCCATATATGATACCCATACACCACGCATTTCTTCATCACTTTCGGGTGTGTCGGCGGTTGCCTTTGATGATAAAGCTGCAATATTGTTGATATCATTCTGCTTTTTCGGCGGTTTTTCTCTTGTGAATGAGCTTATGCAGATAACGCTTAACATAGCTATTACAGATACAATAATCGGAACAATCTTTTTGTTTTTCAATCAAATCATCCTTTGGAGTTCTCATGGAAATTTTTATCATATACATTTGCATCATCAGCCTGATATCAATTATTGTAACAGTCTGTGACAAATACTTTGCAATTCACCGCAAATGGAGAGTACGAGAAAGCACATTGCTGATTCTCTCCGCACTCGGAGGAAGTGTTGCAATGTACATTACAATGCAATTAATCAGACACAAAACAAGACACATTAAATTTATGCTCGGCATACCGATAATATTTATTATTCAGCTGATAATTCTGTTTTTTGTTTGGAGGATGATTTATGTCTGACAGACTGTATTTTTCCGTACCTGACGAATGTGACAATATGCTTGCTCAAAGATTTCTGCGTGATAAATGCGGGCTTTCTGCAAGAATAATAACACGACTGAAAAGAGAAAAAGACGGTATTTTGATGGACGGGAAAATTTTAAGAACAATTGACTGTGTGCAAAGCGGAAAAACCGTTTCAATTGCAATTCCCGATGAAAAATGTGAAATTGAACCGACAAAGGGGACACTTGATATAAGATATGAGGATGAACATTTTCTTGTGGTAAACAAACCGCATTCCATGCCTGTTCATCCTGTAAAGCAGCACCAAAGCGATACGCTCGCAAATATTGTTTCGTACTATTGCAGTCAAAACGGTAAGCCGTTTGTATTTCGGGCAATTAACCGACTTGACAAGGATACCTCAGGGCTTGTTCTCATAGCTAAAAACCGTTTTACAGCCAATGCCGTAAAAAATAAAACGCATAAAGTCTATTACGCTTTATGCGAGGGTGAAATAAATATTGAAGGTGTAGTTGATAGGCCAATGGATTTGCGTGATGATTCCAAAATGGTGCGAATTGTCCGTGATGACGGAATGAAAGCGGTTACGCACTACAAACCGCTTGTTGCAACAAAAGATTTTACATTGCTTGAATTGTGGCTTGAAACCGGCAGAACACATCAGATTCGCTGTCATATGGCTTATTTAGGGCATCCGCTTATGGGAGATGACTTGTACGGCGGAAAGCTTGATAAAATTTCAAGGCAGGCACTTCATTGTGCAAGGCTTGAATTTTATCACCCGATAAAAAATGAATACATTACGGTTACTGCCGAGATCCCCGAAGATATGCAGTCTGTAATAAACAACAAAGAAGATTGAACAATAAAAAGTTCAATCCTCTTAACCGGAAAGGATGCTAAATTAGTTTTAGATCCCGTTTTTTTATTAGATGTTAATTTTTGGACTAATTTTGCTAGTAGAGCAAAATATAAGATAAAGGAAAAGTATATTCTCTATTATTCGCTCAAGGAAGATCGTGAATTGATTGCACAGACAAGAAAGTTGTCTGTGCAAACCAATTGTACTGTATTATGCATTCATCCAACATGTAGTAACCTACATGTTGGATGGAAGCAATTACATACTGTAGGTCCATACGAATTTGTTTCGTTGATAAAAAATGCGGAGAGCATAGCTACTAATTCTTTTCATGCAATTGCTTTTTCAATTATTTTTGAAAAGAAAACGCTTTATAAATCGTTTTCAAAAACCGATAACAGAGTTGAATCCTTGTTGAAATCTCTCAATGCTTCACATTTAAATAAGAATGGCTTGTATGATTTTTCAGCTAAGGATGAGAGGAACATTGAAAATTATTTGAACGAATCAAAGAAGTTCTTGATGAATGCCTTGCGAAATAATACGGAGAATGTCTAGATGAATAGGAAGAAATTTATTCGAAATATAGGAACGGGTTTTGTAGGATAACTTATTATCATAATTCTTGGGCTAATTGTTCCAAGAATCATGATTACCAGTTATGGCTCCGATAAAAACAGCCTGTTAAGCACTATTTCTCAGATTTTTGCATATATGGCTTTACTTGAAGCTGGAATTGGTCAAGCTGCTAGAAATGCTTTATATAAGCCCATTTCTCAAGGAGATCGTAGGGGGATATCACATATAGCATCGATTGCACGAAGGTATTTCCGTAAGGTTACTATTTATTATGGTATATGTGTACTAGTTTTGTCGCTTGCATGTCCAATAATCATTAAAACCGATGTCGATAGTTTTACAGTTTTTCTTGTTGTTCTTTTTGAAGGACTAGCAGGAGTCATATCATTTTATAATGTAAGGAAGGGATAAAATTATGAGAGTAGAGCAGAGTAGAGCAGATAATATTGACATTTTGAAAGCATTATGCGCTTTCTTAATTGTCTGTATTCATGTTCCGTTTCCAGGAAAAGTCGGTGCATATTTTACGACACTGACCAGAGTAGCAGTTCCTGTTTTCTTTATGATTACAGGGTACTTCTATTCGGATACCGTTGCACGGCATAAGGAAAAGCATCAAATCAAGAAGATACTCTACTTGCTTGTAGAAGCAAATGCGCTTTTCTTCATCTGGAATATTGCACTTAATGTCCTCAGAGGGGAGAACATAGTAGCCTATATTCGGTCGATTTTTACGGGAATGAATCTGCTAAAGTTTTTTCTTCTTAATGAATCTCCGCTGGCAGGACACCTCTGGTATTTAGGAGCAATCTTTTATGTGCTGGTGATTGTTCTGCTGATGGACAAGTTCAACTGTCGAAAGGTTCTGTACTATTTAACTCCAGCTCTGCTAATTGCAGATTTGGTACTTGGAAAGTATTCGCTGCTTATTTTTCATCGGGAGTTCCCGTACATACTGGTTAGAAATTTTCTTTTTGTAGGAATACCGTATTTTTGTATTGGAACCCTTATCAGAGAAAAACGATGCTCTGAAACATGGAATAAAAAAGTGCTTCAGATATTGATTGTTGTTTTTGCGATAACTAGTCTTGCAGAAAGATTTGCTTTGGTGAATGCTGAAATGAACGCTACGAGAGATCATTATCTCAGTACGACTTTCTTGGCAATCTGTCTATTTGCCTATACGCTCAAGAGTAATTGGCATAATAAGGAATTGGCTGTGATTGGAAGAAAATATTCCACATGGCTTTATATTATTCATCCGATTTTTATTACGGCTTTCTCAATGGTAGCGGGTAAACTTGGCATAAAATCGATTTACAGCTGTGTTGCACCGATTGTGGTTTATTGTGCAACACTTGTATTCCTTATCATTCTACAGAAGGTTAAGATGGCAATGAAAAGCAAATAATACACAGGAGGAACAGCTTATGGTGGATTTGATAGATACAATAGTATATGCAGGAAGGTTAAAAGACAAATCTGCCTTGATGAGAAGTTCTTCTGGTGGTGCTTTACGGCACTTTCTGACTTCTTCCTGAAAAATGGCAATGCTGTGGTGACAGTAATCTATAATTACGAGAATCATACTGCAGAGTTCAAAATGATTTTGGACGAAGAACAGCGTGAAAGAGCAAAAGGTTCAAAATATATGCAGAGCAAGCCTGGTGATATTTACAGTTAAGCGTATCACTGGCTGATGGAAAATCTGGAGAAAGAGTTGCTCTTTGTTGGCATGGGATGCCAGTCTGATGGATTTCGGAAGTTCAGCGAAATAAAAGGAATCCGTGACCGGGTGTACTTCGTATATATTATCTGTCATGGATCTCCAAGTCCAAAGTTGTGGAGAGAATATGCTGAGTCTATTCAGAAGGAAGATGGAAAGATAACTTATCTCACCTTAAAAGACAAGCGCAATGGTTGGAAATCCCCAACGGCTTATGTGAAAGTCAATGGAGCAGAGAAGCCAATTAAAGATTATGTTAAGGTGTGTCCGATAAAAGCTACACGAGCATAGGGAGGAGAGATTATGAACACAACATTACTTATCATGGCGGCCGGAATCGGCAGCCGATTTGGAACAGGAATAAAACAGTTAGAGCCGGTCGATGATGCAAACCATATCATCATGGACTATTCAATCCATGATGCGATTGAGGCTGGCTTCAATCATGTAGTATTTATCATCCGCAAGGATATCGAGAAGGAGTTCAAAGAGGTCATTGGTGATCGTATTGCCGCTATTTGCTCTTCTCATAATATAACTGTGGACTATGCTTTCCAGGATATCAACGATATTCCGGGAGAACTTCCGGC